>JAEEGJ010004967.1_pt1 | contig 43185 bp, 40 predicted proteins | sample 8958761 | NCBI WGS metagenome assembly JAEEGJ01 (sample SAMN16246546, study PRJNA631951) | gut metagenome | biome: gut microbiome; feature: rumen; material: RS-attached | host: Bos | place: Iran: Karaj | collected 2018-10
AACAACCCTACCGGCACGCACCTGCTGCACCAGGCTCTGCGCGTGATTCTGGGTACCCATGTGGAGCAGAAGGGTTCCTTCGTGGGCCCGGACTATTTCCGCTTCGACTTCTCGCACTTCCAGAAGATGACCGACGAAGAGCTGCGCGCCGTGGAAACCCGCGTGAACCAACTCATCCGCTCCGACTTCCCGCTGGAGGAGAAGCGTGACGCCACCATGGAGGAAGCCCGTGGCATGGGCGCCATGGCCCTGTTCGGCGAAAAGTACGGAGACGTGGTGCGCGTGGTGCGCTTCGGAGACTCCATTGAGCTCTGCGGCGGTACCCACACGCCCCGCACCGGTACCATCGGCCTGTTCAAGATTGTATCTGAAAGCGCCGTGGCCGCCGGCGTACGCCGCATCGAGGCCGTCACCGGAGGCAAGGCCATGGAGACCGTGAATCACATGGAAGACCTCCTGAAGGGCCTGAAGAACCTCATGAACAACGTGCCGGACCTCCAGGGCGCCATCGAAAAGCTGGTAGCCGAGAATGCCGACGCCCGCAAGCAGCTGGAAGCCGTGGCCAACGAGAAGGCCGCCGCCCTGGCCGAAAAGCTGGAAACACAGGCAGTGGAAGTGAACGGCATCAAGGTGGTACGGTACGACCATTCGTCCGATCCCGCCATCGTGCGCAACGTGGCCCTGTTATTGCAGAAAAAGGTCCAGAACTTTGTGCTGGCCGGCGCCTTTGCCTGGGACGGCAAGCCCAATCTGGTGCTCCTGTACTCCAACGACCTCGTGGCCAAGGGCAAGAACGCCGGTAAGGACATCCGCGAAGCCGCCAAGTTCATCCAGGGCGGCGGCGGCGGACAGCCCGGCCTGGCAACCGCCGGCGGCCGTCTGGTAGAAGGCCTCACCGATGCCCTTAACAAGCTTGTAGAAGTAGCTACTGCATAAGATACCCGGTCAAGCCGGGTATAACGCCCAATGAAAAGGCTGGATAAATTCATCATCAAATCTTTTGGCGTGCCGTTTTTGGCCACGCTGGGGATTGTGGTGTTTATTCTGGCCATGCAGTTTCTCTGGGTGTACATAGATGAGCTGGTGGGCAAGGGCCTGGAATTCAAGGTGATCCTTGAGTTTATGATGTGGGGCAGCTGCCAAGTGCTCCCCCTGGCCATACCGCTGGCCACCCTGCTCAGCTCTATGATGGCGCTGGGCGATATGGGTGAAAAGTTTGAGCTCACGGCCATCAAGGCTTCGGGCATCTCGCTTACCCGCGTGCTCGCCCCTATGACCGCCATCAGCCTGCTCATCTGCGTGGGCGCCTTCTTTGTGGGAGACCGCCTGGTCCCCTACTCCATCAACCAGATCTACACTATGCGCGACGATATCCGCCGCACCAAAAGTGAGATCAAGATTCCCACGGGCATCTTCTACGACGGTATCGAGGGCTACATCCTGCGCGTGGAAAGGCGTGACAAGGAGACCGGGATGATGTACAACATCCAGGTCTACGACCACAGCGCCTCCAAGGGCAATACCCGCATCACGGTGGCCGACAGCGGCATCATCAAGATGTCCAAGGTCAAGGATTACCTGACCTTCACTATGTACGACGGCATAAGCTATCAGGAAGAGAACACGCGCAAATACAAGGATACCACCTTGACTCTGCAGCGTGTGGCCTTCTCCCGCCAGGAGATGGTGATTTCGCTGGAGAACTACGCCTACCACCAGTCCGACAGTGCCCGCTACGGAGAGCAGGTCCGCTCTATGAACCTCAAGTCTCTCCACAACGGACGCGACTCCCTCCAGACCCTGGTGGACGACGGTACGCGCCGCCACGTGGAAGAGTTCCTCCGCAACGGCGTCATTGACAACCGCAAGCAGCTGGATACCAGCTGGCGTTCCGTCTCCTCCACGGTGATGGACGTGCATACCAACGGTCCCTGGAAAAGCCTCAACGACAAGAAAAGGGCCTACGACAGCGCAATCTCTGGCGCCAAGCAATATTCCACCACCGCCAACAACCAGGTGATGGAGTCGTCCAACTATACCCACCTGATCCACCGTACCAACGTGGAAATCTGGAAGAAGTATGCCCAGGCCCTGGCCTGCCTGCTGCTCTTCTTCATTGGTGCGCCGGTGGGTGCCATTCTCAAGAAGGGTGGTCTGGGCGCTCCGGCCATCATATCTATGTTGTTCTTCGTGCTCTACTGGGTCATTGACATCATTGGAGAGCGCCTGGGCAACAACGGTGTCACTTCGGCCTTTATTGGAAAGTTCATTTCGGCCTTTGTATTGGCGCCGATAGGCGGCATCCTCACCGTCAAGGCCGTGCAGGATTCCAGCCTGTTCAATATGGACCTGCTCAAGGCCGGCTTCCGCAAAATCAAGAGTCAATTCATTCGTATGTTCAGAAAGACACGTATAGTATATATGGGCACGCCGGAGTTCTCGGTGGGTCCGCTGGAGGCCCTGCAGAAGGCCGGTTACAAAGTGGTGGGCGTGGTTACCGTACCCGACAAGCCCTCCGGCCGCGGCCTCAAGATGAACGAAAGCGCCGTCAAGAAATACGCCGTGGCGCACGAGCTGCCGCTGCTGCAGCCGGAGAAGCTCAAGGACGAGGAGTTCCTCAAGGCCCTCGCAGCCTGGAAGGCCGATCTGTTTGTGGTGGTGGGTTTCCGTATGCTGCCGGAGGTGGTGTGGAGTATGCCCAAGCTGGGCACCTTTAACCTGCACGCCGCTCTGCTGCCGCAGTACCGCGGCGCCGCCCCCATCAACTGGGCCGTGATCAACGGAGAAAACATCTCCGGTGTCACCACCTTTATGATTGACCACAAGATTGACACCGGCGGCATCATCCTCCGCTCCGAGTGCCACGTGGAGCCCACCGACACCGCCGGAGACCTCCACGACAAGCTTATGGAGCTGGGCTCCACGCTGGTGGTGGAAACGGTGGAGGGCCTTATCCAGAAGAATGTGGAACTGCGTGTTCAGCGCAGCTTCATCCAGGGTTCCGAGCTCCTCAAGCCCGCTCCCAAGCTCACCCGTGAGCTCCAGCATATTGACTGGAACGACACGTCCAAACACGTCTACAACCTCATCCGCGGTCTCTCCCCCTTCCCCTGCGCCTTCACCGAACTGGTACCGGAAGGCGGCGGAGAACCCGTCCAGCTCAAGATTTACTTTGGAGAAATCCGGGAAGACCTCCACGCCGCACCCGGCACCGTGCTGTCCGACGGCAAGACGTACCTGGCCATTGCTACCCAGGACGGCGCCATTGCCATCACGGACCTCCAGCTGGCCGGCAAGAAGCGGATGGACGTGAAGTCCTTCCTGCTGGGCTTCCGCAATCCCACTGCCTACACCACTACCCAAGGCACCTCCAAGGCCGAGGTAGAAAAGGCCCAGCCCAAGGAAGATGAATAGCATTATCATCCTTTGCGACGGGGCCTTCCCTACGGAGCCGTATCCGCTGTATCTGCTGGATTCGGCCGAGGGCGTTGTCTGCTGCGACGGTGCGCTGAAAAAGTGGGTGGAGCATAATCCTTCGGCCCAGCCCCTGGTGGTGGTGGGAGATATGGATTCCGTCCCCCAGGACCTGAAAGAGCGCTATAAGGCCTGCCTTTACCCCGAGAGCGAGCAGGATTACAACGACCTCACCAAGGCTATGCGCTGGGTGCTCCGGGAGCATCCCGAGGTGCAGGAGATTACCATCCTGGGCGCCACCGGCCTCCGCGAAGACCACACCATTGGCAACCTGGGTCTCCTTATGGAGTACACCCGGATGTTTGACCTGGGAGAGCGCCGCGTGTCTATGGTTTCGGACTACGGCACGGCCTTCGCCATTACAGACAGCTGCGACCTCCACCTGGGTGAAGGCCGCCGCATATCGCTATTCAGCGCTGATAATTCTTTAAAGATTTCCTCCGAAGGGCTTCAGTGGCCCACAGATGAGGTGGTGTTTGATGCCTGGTGGAAGGCTACCCTCAACCGGACATCGGCCCCTATCGTGTCCCTACATTTCAACCACCCTTCGGCCGTACTGATCCTTATCGACTGAAGTTCCGGCTGGCAAAGGGGAAAGAGAGTCTCAGGGCCGTGTGCCAGTATTCCCAGGTGTGACCGCCGTTGCGTACGCGAAGCTCGTTCTTGATGCCGGCCTCGTTCATCTTGAGGTGCAGCTGCACGGAAAGGAGCATCAGGGAATCGTCGTCTCCGCAGTCCAGGAACCATTTGACCGTCTTGAGCTGGGCAATGGTCTCCGGCGTAGCGTTGTCAATGAAATCCAGGGCCGAATGCTCCCGCACGGACTCGTCCGTAATGGAGAGCTTGCTGCCGGGCTTGTTGGAGCCTCGCACCTCGCGGTGCTTGTTGTCCAGCCAGGCGCTCATACCATAGGCGCTGGAGAACATATCCGGATGACGCTGGGCATACACGATGGAACCGCCGCCGCCCATAGAAAGACCCATAATGGCCCGTTTTTCCTTGCTGCCGCCGCAGTTATACTTCTGCTCGGCGGCGGGCAGGAACTCGCCAAAGAAGAAGTCCTCATAAGGCCAGTTCTCTACATTGAAGTAACCGTTCTGGTAATTGTGAACGTCATTGTCTCCCGCGTTGGGCATTATGATCACGCAAGGAACCAGCTCTCCGCAGGCGATGAGCTCATCGGCCACGTCTTTCATACGGCCGGTGCCGGCCCAGTTGCTATAGTCTCCATAGAGGCCGTGAAGCAGATAAATGACGGGATAGCTTTCCGTGGCCTTGTAGCCGCTGGGAAGGTAAACGTTGTACTTTTGTTCGCAGCCCAGCTTGGCGCTCTGGATGCTGTCCGTTACAATTTTGCTCTGCGCCCAGGCAGCCGTTCCGGCCACCATCAGGCAAAGGATGATTACAATGCGTTTCATTAACTTGTAGGATTACGCGCCCTTCAGGCGGGCTTTGAGGCGTCTGATCAGGCCCAGCATGATCTGGCTCGGAGTGGGTGTAGACGGAGCCATGATTCTCCATCCGGAAGAGAACATATTGGAGGGCTTGAACACTCTCTCAATGCGTTTGATATCCTTTCTCATAGCATTTCTGCTACGATTCAGGCTGTTGACAAGCTCCAGGTGAGCCATGTCCAACTCCCGGAGATTGCGGATTTTTCTGAGTTCTTTGCGGGTCATAGCTCTTCCTCCATTTCTTGAAAGAATACCTTGGCAAAGAGTCTGACGAAGCCGTTTACAAAGAGCTTGTCCTTAAGCAGGAACAGAATCAGGGTGAGGAGGGCATAGAATCCGGCCACAATGAAAGAGGCCAGGGCATAACTGCCCAGCCAGTCACCCAGCAGGATAATGCAACCCGCACCGATGGCCAGTAATACAACGGAGAGGGATACCAGGGCCAGCACCAGGGCAATGACCTGTCCCAGCGAGAGGGACAGGCCCCTGGTGATGCGGAGTTTGAGATCGTCTACCTGCAGGTCCACGTAGGTCTTGGCTTCGGAAACCAAGTCCTGCAGGGGTTTGTCGTAGCCGGCCATATTATGCCTCCTGAGGCTGCTCGTCTACTTCTTCCTCCCCCTCTTCGTGGGCGAAATACTTCTCCAGCTGATCCAGTTTTTCCATGAGGGTCTTGCGGGCCTCTTCCTTGAGTTCGGCGCCCTGCTCCATCAAGGTCTTCTTGAGGGCGTTCATTTCCCTGCGGGCATAGCGGTAGCGGACCTCTGCCTTGTGGCTCAGTTCTTCGGCCCCTTCTTTGGCCTGATCGTAGCCTTCAGCAGCGGCTTCCATTATTTTCTTGCGAGTCTCTTCCCCGGCTGCGGGGGCAAAGAGGATACCGGCCAGGGCACCTACTGCGGCGCCGGCCAAAAAGCCTAAAAAGGATTCAGTTTTCATATCTCTGTGTTATTAATGTTGGTTATTTACGGGTGTACAAGGGTTCCCACCTTTTCTCCGGCCAGGAGTTTGGTGAGGTTGCCGGTGGCATTCATATCAAAGACAATGATGGGCATCTTGCCGTCGCTGCAGAGGGCATAGGCGGTCTGGTCCATCACCTTCAGGTGCTTGGAGATGGCTTCGTCAAAGGAAAGCTCCTCATATTTCTGGGCCGAAGGATCTTTCTCCGGGTCGGCGGTGTATACGCCGTCTACGCGGGTGCCTTTGAGGAGGGCATCGGCCCCAATCTCCAGGGCCCGGAGGGCGGCTCCGCTGTCCGTGGTGAAGAAGGGGTTGCCGGTACCGCCGGCGATGAGGGCCACGCCGCCGCGTTCCATCACTTTGACGGCGTCGTCTCTCATATAGTACTTGGCGTGCGGCTCCATAGGCGTGGAGGTGAAGACCACGGCGTCTACGCCTTCGGCCTTGATGAACATACTCAGGGCCAGGGAGTTGATGACCGTAGCCAGCATACCCATTTTGTCTCCGTCCACCCGGTCGAAGCCTTTGCCCACACCCTGCAGGCCGCGGAAGATGTTTCCGCCGCCGTTTACTATGGCAATCTGAAGACCGGCCTTGGCCGCAGCCGCAATTTCTTTAGCATACTTTTCCAGCCAGACCGTATCCAGGCCCTTACCTGCGGGCCCTCCGAGGCTTTCGCCACTGAGCTTGAGTAAAACGCGTTTGTACATTGGGTTTCCTTTTTAATTGTAACAAAAGTATCGAAAAATTGGGATACTTCCAAGAAAGATTCCTATATTTGCATACTTAAGAAATCAACTAAACTAGAATAATGGCTAACTTTTTAACCTCTTCTATCGGCAAGAAGTTCATTCAGAGCGTCACTGGCGCCTTCCTTATTATCTTCTTGCTCCTTCACGGCACCATCAATTTCTTCTCCGTACTGGACTCCTTCCACGGCAAGTTCGGTAAGGTGGCAGCAGACAATATGCCCTACACCCACGGAGACGGCTGGTTCCAGCTGGGCTGCGATTTCATGTCCTCCCCGGTCATCAAACTTATGGTTCCCATCCTGGCCCTGGGCTTCGTGCTCCATATTGTTTATGGTATCTGGCTCAGCTATGAGAACGTGAAGAAGCGTGGTGGTTTCAAGCGTTATGAGGTTGCCTCCAAGGCCAAGAACGACAGCTGGAGCGCCAAGAACATGGCCGTCCTGGGCATCATCATCCTGGGCCTGCTCGGTTTCCACCTCACCCACTTCTGGGCCAAGATGCAGCTGCAGGAATTTATGGGTGCAGAGGCAGAGAATCCTTACTATCTCCTCATTGCCACCTTCCGCAACCCTTGGGTTCTGGCCGGTTATATCGTATGGTTCATCGCCCTCTTCCTGCACCTGGAGCACGGCTTCTGGAGCATGTTCCAGACCATTGGCTGGAATAACAAGAAGTGGCTCAAGCGCCTCAAAGTCATTGGCATCCTCGTAGCCGCCTTCATCGTTCTGCTCTTTGTTGCCACGGCCTGCAACGCTTACATCGAGAGCCTCGGCGGTACCGCTTCGGCAGAGTACACCCAGGCACTTCTGGCCAATTTTTAAAAATTTTTGAAATTTTTCTTGCATTTGTAATTTCTATTGTTCATCTTTGCAACAGCATGAGAAAGAACAACAATAACTGGTGGCGCACTTACAGCTTAACCCTGTAAGTCGCTTCGCCGTAGTTATAAGTATAGAAAGGCCTGCTGACTTACAGCAGGCCTTTTTTGTGTAGTAAATAATCAACAAAACAATTAAAAACATAAAACACTTAGCATTATGAAACAGAAAAAGTACATCCTCCCGGACAGTGAGATTCCTACTCATTACTTTAACATTCAGGCCATCATGCCCAACAAGCCGCTGCCTTTCCTGCACCCGGCCACCAAGCAGCCTCTGAAGCCCGAAGATCTGTATCCCATTTTCTGTAAGGCCTGCGCCGACCAGGAACTCAACCAGACCGATGAATGGATCCCCATCCCCGAAGAAGTACGCCAGCAGTACGCCGCCTACCGCTGCACCCCGCTGGTGAGAGCCTATGAGCTGGAAAAAGCCCTGGGAACCCCCGCTCACATCTACTTCAAGAACGAGTCCGTGAGCCCCGCCGGCAGTCACAAGCTCAATTCGGCCATTGCCCAGGCCTACTACGCCAAGGAGCAGGGCGTAACCAACCTCACCACCGAGACCGGTGCCGGCCAGTGGGGCGGTGCCCTCAGCTATGCCACCAAGAAGTTTGGCATTGACTGCGCCGTTTATATGGTAAAGGTAAGCTATGAGCAGAAGCCTTTCCGCCGCTCCATTATGCAGGCCTTTGGCGCCACGGTCACTCCTTCCCCTTCTATGAGTACCCGTGCCGGTAAGGACATCATCACCCGCAACCCCAACGACCAGGGCTCCCTGGGCTGCGCCATCTCCGAGGCCATCGAACTGGCTGTTAGCACCCCCAACTGTAAGTATGCCCTGGGTTCCGTGCTCAACCACGTGTGCCTGCACCAGACGGTCATCGGCCTGGAAGCCGAGAAGCAGATGGCTATGACCGGTGAGTATCCCGACATTGTGATTGCCTGCTTTGGCGGCGGTTCCAACTTCTGCGGCATTGCCCTTCCGTTTATGCGTCACAACATCCTGGAAGGCAAGAAGACCCGCTTCATTGCAGCAGAGCCTTACTCCTGCCCCAAGCTCACCAAGGGTAAGTTCGAGTACGACTTTGGCGACGAGTCCGGTATGACCCCGCTCCTCCCCATGTTTACCCTGGGTCACACCTTCAAGCCCGCTGCCATCCACGCCGGCGGTCTGCGCTACCACGGTGCCGGTGTTATCCTGAGCCAGCTCATGAAGGACGGCTATATGGAGGCCGTTGACATTGAGCAGCTGGATTCCTTCAAGGCCGGTGTTCTCTTTGCCCGCACCGAGGGTATCATCCCCGCTCCGGAAAGCTGCCACGCCATTGCCGCCACCATCCAGGAGGCCCTCAAGTGCAAGGAAACCGGCGAGCAGAAGACCATCCTCTTCAACCTCTCCGGCCACGGCTTTGTGGATATGAGCGCCTACGACCAGTACTTCTCCGGTGAGATGCAGAACTACCACGTCTCCGACGAAGACCTGAGCAAGTTCATCAAGAGCGCCGATGCCCTGAATCAGTAAAGCGTTTTAGTCAAACTGAGAGCCCTCCCCTAGATCGGGAGGGTTTTTTCTCTTAACCAGGCGGCCACCTCGGCGGGGAGGCGGGGCGAGAGGGTGCGGTACACGCGCTCGTTGTAGGCGTTGAGCCAGTCTGCCTCGGCCTTGGTGAGGAGGGAGAGTTCCAGGCAGGACGTGTCGAAGTGGCAGAGGGTGAGGGGTTCGAAGCCCAGCCAGGAACCAAACTCGTTGTCCCCTACCGAACGGACCAGGACCACGTTCTCGTGACGGATGCCGTGCATACCTTCGCGGTAGAGGCCGGGCTCGTCGGAGACAATCATACCGGGCTCCAGGGGTACAGGGTTGAAGTTTTGCCGGATATCCTGCGGGCCTTCGTGGTCGTTCAGGTAGAAACCCACGCCGTGACCGGTGCCGTGGCCAAAGTTGCGCTTGGCCTGCCACAAGGGTTCGCGAGCCAGTGCGTCAATCTGACAGCCGGCCGTTCCGCGGGGGAAGATGGCCATAGAAAGGTCTATGTGTCCGCGGAGCACCAGGGTATAGTCTTCCCGCTCCAGGGCCGTACAGGGACCCATAGGAACGGTACGGGTGATATCGGTAGTGCCAAAGAGGTACTGGCCGCCGGAATCGCAAAGATAAAGCCCGTGCGGCTCAATAAGGGCCGAACCCATCTTGGGCGTCACATAATGCGGCAGAGCCCCCGAAGGGCCATAGGCCGATATGGTCTCAAAACTCTCTCCGCGGAAACCGGATACCTGTTCGCGGAGGGAATGGAGGTACTCGGAAGCCTCCCACTCATTGACCTGACCGGCCCGGGACGAGAGCCAGTAAAGGAACTGCTCCATCACAAGACCGTCTTCCAGATGGGCTTCCCGCATACCGGCAATCTCGGTCTCGTTCTTGACCGCCTTTTTGGCCTGGACCGGGCTGGGAAGTTCCAACGTAAGAGGAATCCGCTCTCCGGCGTCTACGGCCTCCCGCAGCGAAACATTGAGCGTGGCGGGATCCAGGCAGATAAAGTCTACACCGGACTCTTTGAGAGATTCCAGGGCAAAGCTGATGTCTGAGTAATCGCGGATCTGGATGCCATCGGCCTGCAACTCCTGGAAGGTGTCCTGGGTGTCGGGGTCCGGTGCGGTAAAGGCATCCTTGCGCACAAACCACTGGGCGTCTTCCAGCGTTACCAGCAGGTAGGAAATGACCACGGGATTGTACTCCACGTCCGAGCCGCGGACATTCAGCATCCAGGCAATGTCGTCCAGGGCCGAAAGGAGGATGGCATCGGCCTCCTGGATCACCAGCCACTTGCGCAGCCAGCTAAGCTTGGCCTCGCGGGACATCCCCACCAGGTCTTCTCCCAGCGTGATGATGGGAGAGGACGGAACGCCGGGGCGGTTCTCCCACAGGCTGTCCAGAAGATCGGGAACGGGGAAGAGGACGGCGCCCGGGACGGATTCCCGCAACTCGCGGACGGCGTCCATCGTATAACACAGGCCGTCTATGGCTATGCAGGGCTCATCCATTCCCAGGGAGGCAATCCACTCCGGAATAGGAACCTGCTCGGGGACACGCATCTTGTGAAGGACAATACCGGTACCCTCCAACTGCTTGTTGGCCTGGATGAAATAGCGGGTATCGGTCCAGAGGCCGGCGTGGTCCTGCGTTATCACAAGATCCCCGGCTTCCCCGGTAAAACCGGACAGCCACTCCACCTGTTTCCACCGATTGGCAGGGTACTCGCTGGCGTGCGGATCGCTGCCGGTAAGGATAACTATATCCCAATGATTCTCCCTCATCAGGGCGCGGAGAGCCTCTACTCGCTGGTAAAAGATGTTGTCCATAGCACGTTATTTGCACAAATATAACTATATTTGTACGAATCTACTAATTAAAAAAAGATACTAGCTATGACTGAAGATCCCCTCGAGAGAATAGAGCGCGAAGAGCGCGAACGTCGTGAAAAGAAAGGACCCCGTACCCTGATGACCGTCCTGGCCATCGTGGCCGCCGTCCTGGCCCTGGTACTTGGATACCTTCTGTATCAGCGCAGTACGCTGGTAAGCCAGCTGGAAGTAGAAAAGGCCGACCTCGCCAGACAGATGGTCGAGCTGCAGTCCGATTTCTCGGCCCTGAGCTCGGATTACGAAGCCATCAACCACCAGTTGGATACCTCCCGCGAGCAGGTGGCCCAGCTCATTGAGAAGCTGGCCAAGACCGAAGCCACCAACCGCAGCAAGATTCGCCAGTACGAGAAAGAACTGGGCACCCTCCGTACCATTATGAAGGGTTACATTGTCCAGATTGACTCCCTGAACAACCTCAACAAGCGCCTGACGGCCGATGCCGCCGCCGCCCGCCGCGAGGCTGCCGAGAGCCGCCGTGCCAACGAGGAACTCACCCAGCAGGTAGAGTCCCTGTCTTCGCAGGTGAACGCCGGCAAGGTCCTCAAGGCCCGCGCCATCTCCCTCAACGGTTACTACAGCAACGACAAGGTGGGTGACCGCCACAGCCGCGTACGCTATATGGTGGCCAACCTCACGCTGGTAGAAAACTCCCTGGCAGACCACGGCCCGGTGCGCGTGTATGTACGCGTAAAGGATCCGGACGGCGTGCTGCTCCTGAACAACGAATCCATTGAATTCACCGTTGACGGTGCAACCCTGCAGGCTACCGCCTCCCGTGAAGTTGACTATGAAGGAAATGAAGTAGATCTGTCTGTATACATCAACGACACCGGAGAATTCCAGAAGGGCGTCTATACCCTGGAAGTCTTCACGGAGAAGAGCCTCCTGGGCCGCGCCGAATGTATGCTCAGATAATATGATTTACATCCACGTCCCTTTCTGCAAGAGCTTCTGCATTTACTGTGACTTTTATTCAGAGATTGTCGCAGAAGGAATGACCGAGGCCTATACCCGGGAAATCTGTGACGAGATTAAGCGCCGCAGCCGCGAAATGGACGACAACCCCAAAACCCTCTACTTTGGCGGTGGCACCCCTTCGGTGCTGCCGCTAAGCTGTTTAACCCGCATCCTCCTGGCTCTGGAGGAAGTGGGACACGGCGGGCCCTACCAGGAGTTTACTATGGAAGTAAACCCGGAGGACCTTGTAGAGAAGGGACTCCCCTACGTGGAGAGCCTCAAGACACTGGGCGTCAACCGCATCAGCATCGGTATTCAGTCCCTGGACGACGACCTTCTCAAGTGGATGAACCGCCGCCACAACGCCGAGAATGCCAAGAAAGCCTTCCGGATGGTGCGCGAAGCCGGCATCAAGAACATCAGCGTGGACCTGATCTTCGGCCTTAGCAATCTCTCCAACGACGTCTGGCAGAAGACCATTGACGAGGTGCTGGAACTGGGTCCCGAACATATTTCCTGCTACCAGCTTACCGTGGAAGGGGACAACGTGCTGGCCCACCGGCTGGAAAACGGAGAGTACGAGGAAGCTTCGGACGAAGTCTGCCGCGCCCAGTACGACATCCTCTGCGCCAAGCTGGCTGCCGCCGGTTACCTCCATTACGAGATTTCCAACTTTGCCAAGCCCGGCTATGAGGCCGTGCACAACGGCGGCTACTGGGCCCGCCGGCCTTATGTGGGCCTGGGTCCTTCGGCCCATTCCTTCAGCGGAAGAGGCCGATGCTGGAACAGCCCCGAGCTCACCGGCTACACCCTCACGAAGGAATCCCTGAGCGTAGAAGATGAGAAGGTGGAGACCCTGATGCTGGCCCTGCGGACCTCCCACGGCGTGGATGCCGAGTTCCTGGAAGCCAACTGCCTGCGGGACAACATTAAACGCCTCTGTGCAGCCGGCGCCCTGGCCAAGGAAGGCCGGCGCTACCGCATCCCGGAAGACCACTTCTTTGTATCCGACGAAATTATACGAGAACTGATATGATTATCAAGCACCTCAGACGCGCGCTGAAATACTTCATCCAGATTACGCTCATCTTTGGCGTAATCATTGGCATTATGATGCTCAGCGGTATGGCTTCCACCGATATCAACACCGCCTTCAGAAGCGGCTGGAAATCGGTTCAGCTCATTCTGGCGGCCTTTGCCCTTATGAGCCTTATCTACCCCTTCTTTGGTTACGGTAAACGCACCATCCACGCCACCGGAGACCCGGCCGGGCACTGGAAAACCATTGATGAAGCCCTGGATACCCGGGGATACGTTTTTGCCGGTGAAACCCCGGAAGGCGGCCGCAGGTACCACCTCAAGTCTGCTACCAACCGTGTAGCCCGCCTTTGGGAAGACACCATTACCATCAACCCTGTTCTGGAGGGATTCCAGGCGGAGGGTCTCACCCGGGACCTCGTCCGCGTGGCTATGCTCCTGGACCGTAAACTCAACCAATATGACGACTGACACCCAAGGATTCAAAACGGTTGCCACCTTCGTAGACAGGAACCAGGCCGATATCTGCGCCGCCTATCTGGGAGACAACGGCATCCCGGCCGGCGTATTTACAGCCGACTCTTCTTTCCCTTCCCTGGGCTATGCCAAGCCCATCGAGGTCAAAGTGAACGAAAGTGATTACGATGCTGCTATCAACATCTTGGCAGCGGCAGACAACGCGGAGTAAAACTCCTCTCCAAAAGCATCTGTAAGCGGCCCGCGGAGGAATTCGTAAACCCGGATTCCTTCGCGGCGCCCTTTTTCATAGGCCTCTTTGCAGATGTCCCAGCGGTGGAGGTTGAGTCCGCATCGGCCTCCTCCCAGATCTACCACGCGGATGGGATAGAGGGAGCAGGAAATGGGTTTCTTGAAGGTGGACTTACCCTGGCAGAAGCGGCGCTCGATGGAGCAGAAGCAACTGCCGTCTTCAAAATGGCAGAAGGCGCATTCTTCGCTACCGGGCACCAGCGGAGTTACCAGATCTCCGTCCCGGTCTATCTCGAAAAAGCCCTTGGCGTCTACGGCGGCGCGGCCCTCGGGGCGCATCAGGTCCTTGAAGGCCTCGTAATTGGCCTCTATGGGCTCCAGTTCCTCTTCCTTGAGAGGAGCGCCACTGTCCCCCACTATGCAGCATTTGCCCTTGCAAACGGCATAGTCGCAGGCAAAGTATTCCAGGATTACGTCTTCGGAGACCAGAACGTCCCCTATCTCGATGATGGTTCCAAAGTCTTTGGGCTTCATTCCGACACAAATTCTATACGGCCGCCGCTCACCAGGGCGCGCAGGTATTCCTGCACTTTGGCCGCATTGATGGCCGCAATGCTCTCTTCATAGCGGCTGGCGATATCCTTGTTGTTGGCATAGCGGTCCAGCAGGGTGGCCACAAAGCCCGAGGGGCTGGAGAGTTCCAGCTTGACATCGGCCAGCAGGCGGGCTTTCCAGGCCTGGAGGTCCACGGGGTCAATCTTGGCGTTCACGCTGGACTGAAGGGCCAGGCGGAGCACCGGCAGCACCGTTTCCGGATCTTGCGAAAGCGTCTGCTCCGGAAGGCCGGACTGGGCGGCCGGAAGGCAGGTAAGTTCAATCTGGAAGCGTTCCTGCGGCTGGGCAAAGAAGTTGGTTCCTGTCTTTACCGTGTAACCGTAAGGGGCCAGGTATTTGACCAGGGTCTGCTCCAGGGCGCGAACCGCCACCAGGGAGGTGTAGTAATGGTCCGAGGTAAGGGCGTACTCGCCGTCCATAAGCACGTAAAGGCCGCGGGGCCGTCCCTGGATGGGAGAGGTAACCGTACCGGTGAGCGGCCTCATAGCCACGGCCTTGCGGGCAGCGGTCTCCTTATCGGTGCGGAACCCGCCCAGGTAACGCAGCAGAAGGGGTTTCACCACTTCTTCCTTGAGGTCTCCGGAAAGGATGAGCACGCCGTCCTGCATATGGGCAAAACGCTCGTTGTAGTACTTGTGGGCCTTGGCAGGCGTATCGGCGGTGAGCTTGCCGGGGAGCTTATTGGACGTATACACAAAGCCGGGAACCAGACGCTGGTACAGCAAATCCGTTACGGACGGCTGAGCCAGGGCCTCGTTCTGGCTGTAATGGTTGAACTCGTTTACATTGAGTTTGCGGTTGCCGGCCATTCCCAGCAAAGCCTTGAGCAGAAACTCCAGCTGGCCCGACGGAGCCTCGCCCTTGAGGGCAAAACTGTGAACCGAGAGTTCGGTTTCCATCCTTACGCCACCGGCGCTTAGCAGATCCCGGAACGCGGGGGCCGGGATGCCGGCCACATCGTACAGGGAAAGCAGGTCTCCAATGTAACCGCCCTCCCCTTCCTTGAGGTCTGCAATCTGACTGAGGCCGCCGTTGAGCTGCAGGGCATAATGGAACACGCCGCTGCCGGCAACCCGCTTGAACACCACGCGCATACCGTTGGAGAAAGTCCAGAGGGTGCCGCCGGTGACGGGCTCGGTCTTTTCGGCCTTTATCTTGACCTTGGGGGCCGAAACGGTGAGCCGGGAGCTGTCTGCGCTATGCCAGTCGTAGGTCTTTTCGCTGGGGACTACCGAACCGTAGAGGTAGGCCAGGTTGTAGTTGAACAGGGCCTGGTCCTTGTCCAGGGAGTCGGGGGCGCCGGTGAATTCCAGCGTGAGGTTCTCCAGCTGGCCCAGGAGGGCGTCTGTGAACAGGTTGAAGAAGCGGGTTTCGGTGGTATCGGCCAGATTCTTTCTGGCAAACAGGCGCATAGTCTCCGAGTAGGGGGCCAGGTGGGCGCCATAGAGGAAGTTGGCCACGCAGCGGCGGACGTCGTCTTCCTGCGAAGGCGTGGTGGCTGCGCGGCTTCTGATCTGGGCGGTGAGCACCTTCTTGGCGTCCGAGAATTCACGGGCCGAAACGCCAAAAGAGTCTATTTCTGCGAGGGTGGAAGACAGGACGCGCATAGCTTCATCTACGTGCTCCTTGGCCACGCTTACAGTGACGGTGTAACGCTCGTCTCCACCGTAGTCCTTGCTGCGGAGGGAACGGAAGCCAATGTTGCCGTAAGGGATGCCGGCATCCCGGAGGTTGCGCGACAGACGGTGCCGCACGATGGCCTGAGCCTCCTCTCCAAAGAGGTCCGACACAATGGCCTGGGCCGTGTTCATATAGTCAAAGGGAACGCGGGCTCCGGCATAGGTAACCGAAATCTCGGCCACCGGAGAGTGCGAAGGATAGGCGTCTACCCACGGAGCGGGAGAAGGCTCCCAGACATAATCCGGCCTGTGATTCTCTTTCACCAGCATCTTGGGTACCAGCATAGAGAAGATGTCCATCTTCTTCTTGAGCTCTACCGGATCTATGTCTCCGCTTACCACCACGGCTTGTTCGGCCTTGGAGAGGGCCACCCGGGCAAAGGAGTAAAGGAGCATAGAGTCCAGCACTTCGGGCTTGTAGAAGGGAACGTCCCGGAAGTGATACACCGTGGAGCCGTCTACGTCGCTTACATAGCCATCTTCACCGGGGGCAACGCCCATACGGGACAGGAAAGCAGGGTCCAGCTGCTGCCGCGAAGCCTCCGAAAGGGGCGTATCCCGCTGGATGATGGCAATATGGGCATAGCCTTTGGCCGAAGGGTTGGTAACCATATAATACCGGACGCCGCAGGCAAGGCTGCCTTTTTGGATGCGGCTGTCCTTGGGCAGGCTGGGAAGGGTCTGCGCTGGCACAATTGTTGAGAAAAACAACAGCGCCAAAAGTAGCAAGAACCTACTGTATTGCCTGCAAAGATTCATTTTTAAGAATTTTGTGTACAAAATTACAACTATTTTTGCTACTTTTGCAACTCGTGTGCTAAACGAATGTTTAATTTAGTGTAATATCTTACTAAAATGAAAAGACTATTTGTAGCTATCGCAACGCTGAGCCTTGCAGCCGCAGTGGCCAGTGCACAGGATTTCAATGCAGCCGTTGATGCCTTCAACGCTGGTGCCCAGGCTATGGAGACCAACAAGACCGAGGCCCTGGCTAAGTTCCGTTCCGCACTCGAACAGGCAAAGGCCTGCACGGAAGATGAGGCCGCTGAGTTCATTTCCAAGTGCAAGACCGCCATCACCGGCGCCCTCCTTTCCATTGCCAAGGAGCAGATCAACGAAGCTTCCTACGATGAGGCCCTCGCCACCCTGGCCGAGGCCAAGTCCGTAGCCGCAGAATACGAAGAGGCCGATGCTGCCGCCGAGGTAGCCACCCTCATCCCTAACGTTTATATGCGTAAGGGTTCCACCCAGATGAGCGCCAAGGATTTCGCCGGTGCCGCCGCTACCTTCAAGGAGCTGGTTGCCCAGAATCCCGAAGACGGCAAGGCCAACCTCCTGCTGGGCCAGGCCCTGATGCAGGGTGGTGACAGCGCCGCCGCCATCGAGGCCCTCACCAAGGCCAACGAGCTCGGTGAAGCCAATGCCGCCAAGCTCCTCTCCACCGCTTACCTCCGCGAAGGCCAGGCCCTCCTGAAGGCCGGCAAGAACCTCGACGCCGTAGCCGCCCTGGAGAAGTCCAACAGCTTTGCCGAGAGCGCCAACGCCTACAAGCTCATCGCCAGCGCCTACACCAAGGCCGGCAAGAGCAAGGAGTCCATCAACGCTTACAAGAAGTACCTGGAAGTGAGCCCCAACGCCAAGGACGCCGCTGACATCATGTTCACCATTGCCGCTACCGCCCAGAAGGCTGGCGACAAGGCAACCGCCACCGAGTACTACAAGAAGCTCGCCGGCACCAAGTATGCCGCCCAGGCCGAGGCCCAGCTCAAGGCTCTGAAATAAGTCGTGAAAGCGCTGGAACTACTGGCTCCAGCCAGAACCATAAACATCGGCTTCGCAGCCATTGACTGCGGGGCCGATGCCGTTTATATTGCCGGTCCGGCTTTCGGGGCCCGGCAGGCGGCCGGCAATTCCATTGAGGACATTGCCAAACTGTGTGAGTATGCCCACCGCTTTGGCGCGCGTATCTACGCCACCGTCAATACGCTTCTGAATCCGGAAGAAATCCCCCAGGCTCAGGAGCTTGTGAAAGCCCTGGAAAAGGCCGGAGTGGATGCCCTGATTGTGCAGGATCCAGCCGTGCTGTCCATGAGCAACCAACTCATCATGCATGCTTCTACCCAGTGTGCCCTGCGAACGCCGGAAAAAGCCCGCGGGCTGCAAAGTCTGGGATTTGGCCGGCTGGTTCTGGAAAGAGAACTGTCTCTGGAACAGATCAAGGCCATCCACAAAGCGGTGGACACGGAGATTGAGTTCTTCGTACACGGAGCCCTCTGCGTTTGCTACAGCGGGCAGTGCTACCTTTCAGAATACCTCACGGGCCGAAGCGCCAACCGCGGGGCCTGCGCCCAGCCCTGCCGGAGCCTGTACGACCTGGAAGACGCTTCTGGCAAGACGTTGGTCAGAAACAAAGCCCTTCTCTCCCTGAAGGATTACAACCTGCTGCACCGGCTGGAAGAACTGGCCGATGCCGGGGTGGATTCCTTCAAAATTGAAGGACGGCTCAAGGGAGAGTCCTATGTGCGGAATGTGGTCAGAGCCTACTCTGAGGCCCTGGACGCCTTGGTGGACCGCTATCCGGACCGCTACCGCCGCTCTTCTTTTGGCCATGTCCTGGGCAGTTTTGTTCCGGACCTCGACAAGACCTTCAACCGTGGCTATACGGAACTGTTTTTGGATGGGAAACGCGGCCCGTGGGCCGCTGAAGGAGGCGGAGAATATATTGGCACCGTCCAGCGCCTCACCCCGGACGGCTTTGTCCTGAAGCCGGCCTCTTCCGGCATCGTCCTGTCCAACGGAGACGGCTTCACCTTCGAGGGAGGCGGCTTCCGGGCCGATGTCTGTGAAGGGTATACGGTCCACTGCAAGCAGCCCGCCGGGCTGAAGGAAGGTGTGCGCCTGTACCGGAACATCAGCGCCGCCTTTGAGCGGCAGATTGAGGCAGCCAGGCCCGTACGGGAAATAGACATCCGACTGGAAATGACGCTGAAGGACGGACAGCTTTTGGCCTTCGCCACTAGTGAAGATGGCCGAAAAGTCCAGGCCCAACTTCCCACCCCCGCCGATACCGCCCGCGACCCGGAGCGAATGCTGCAAACCATTAGGGAACAGCTGGGAAAACGCTGCGAACATTATGCTTTCCAGGCCCCTTCCCTACAAGTGGAGGGTCCTGTACCTTTCTTTCCCACATCGGCCCTGAATGGCCTGCGAAGGGATTTGGCAGCAAAGCTGGACCTTTTTCCTGTCCAAGCTCTTCCCATCAAACGGGGTAAAAAGGATGAGAACAGTTCTTTCCGGCTGGAATATGCTTCCAACGGGGAGCTTATGCGCAGCAAATACTGCATCCGGCACGAACTGGGCCTGTGCCCGAAGCAGGGGAAGGCGAAAAAAGCAGAACCGCTCTTCCTCCGGAACGGGAAAGAGCGGCTCCAACTGTCTTTCGACTGCGCCGTCTGCGAAATGACGGTGAGTTAAATCAGCTCCAGGACCAGCTGGACATCGCCCAGGGAGATGGTGTGGCCGTTGTTCTTTTCTACGAAAGTGCGGGTGAGGTTGCCGCGCCAGACTATATCGTCACGGGTGCGGAGGGGCAGGTCCATTTCAAACCCATAGGCCTTGGACTCGTACTTGACGGTGGCCGAGCATTTCCAGGAGGTCTGGGTTCCGCCATCGTCCTCGATAATCATCAGGGCGCACGATTCCAACATTTTATTCCAACTGGACACCAGCACAGCATTGAAGGGAACGAACTCGTTGATTTGCCCGCGGCGCACCACCACGATGAAATCCGTAATGGTGGGTTCGTAGAGCCGGAGCTCGCCCTCGGTGGACGCCTTGAAATCCTCAATAGAGCCCAGTTTGACCCAGAATTCGCTGGCTCCGGCAAACCAGCTGTCAAACTGGCGGCGGGCCTTGAAGGAGCGGAGAACGAGGGAGTAGGAGTCGGGGTCCGTAGACTTGGTAACCAGGATGTCTCCCCCGCCCTGGCCCCAGGAAGGGTCTTCGCGGCGGAGCATCTCCAGGGTCTTGTAGTCTGCGTCTGAGTTGCGGTTTACTACCCACACCGGCTGCTCCCGGGCCATCTCTTCGGTGACCAGGACCTTGGTTACTTTTCCGTCCGGGCCCACGGCGTAACCCTCGTTCTGGGGAGCGTCCCCGCCGGGGTCAAAAGTAATCACGGGGAACGCGTCCCCATTCCACTTTTCCGAGAAAGGCCAATAGATTTGGATATCCGAGGCCGAAAGGGCCTCCAGCCAGGCATCCGGGTCCTCGAGTCCGTCGGAAGCCTTGGTGGCCAGGGCCGCCTCGCGGATGAGCTCCCGGAGGGGCTTTCGGTATCCATCGGCCTTGGTGGATTCTCCTCCTCCTACGCCGCTGCCAGGGTCTGAGAAGAGCTCCTGCATTCTGTATTCTTCGTCGTATCCGTTGACGGACGATGCGTGGGTGGCGTCATAGACCTCGTCCAGCTGCTCGCCTTCCAACGGAATGCGGGCCAGGATGCGGGCCACGTCTTCCAACAACACGGCGGGCTCCTTGGCGGGGTCTTCGGGTTCTTCTACGGGTGTTAATGAGGCCTCGTTACATCCCAAGGCCAGCGCTGCGCAAAGGGCAGCCAAAAGCGCATAGTTTTTCATATCGTGACTGCCGGTTTTTAACTCCGGTTCCTTTGTGCAAAGAACCGAAAAGTTAAGGGTGTAAAAAAGGTTTCACACCCTTAAGTTCATAAACGGCATTTCACGGGGATAGAAAGCCTACTTCTTGTAGAAAACGAAGCGGTTTTTGTCAAAAAAGTCGTTCAATAGCTCCACTTCCTGGAATCCGGCCGCCCTGAAAACCTCCAGCGTGTCGGTTCCCAGCTCCTCATTGATCTCCGAAATGCCCACGCCTTCGGCCTCAAAGAAGCGGGCGCTCCAGGCCGCAACGGCACGGTAAAAGAGGAGGGGATCTTCGTCGGGCACAAACAGGGCCGAAGCCGGCTCATAGTCCAGCACATTGCGCCGCATAGAGGCCTTCTCCTTCTCCTGAATGTACGGAGGGTTGGAAAGGATAAGGTCAAAAGGGCCGAAGGAAAACTCCTGCCCGGTGTCCAGGACATCGGCCTTTACAAAGGTGGGAGCCACGGCGCCGGTGGCTTTTAGCTCGGCGGTGAAATTCTGCCCTTTGGCTACTTCCAGAGCCCCTTCTGAAAGGTCTACCCCTACCACCTGCACCCCGGGTACGCCCAAGGCCAGCGACCAGGCAATGTTGCCGGAACCGGTGCACAGATCCAGTACGCGCACGGGCTCAGCGCTCTTGCCATAAGGGCTGCGGAGACGGTGCAGGCGGTCGGCCACCTTGATGGCTTCCCGGACCAGCATCTCGGTCTCCGGACGGGGGATGAGCGTATCGGGCGTCACGTGGAAACGGCGGCCGCAGAACTCGCTGAAGCCCACCACGTATTGGATGGGTTCTCCCGCTTTCAGACGCTCCAGACTGGCTTCCAGGGAAGGTTCGTCCTTTTTGGCAATGGTGTACTGGGGGTCAATGATATGGGTATAGCTCCGGGTGCCTATGAGCTCCTGGCACAGCATCGAAACCAGGTTCCTGGCCTCGGCTGTAGGGTACAACGACTCCAGAGACTGCGTCCCTTCTTTCAGAAAGTCTACCAGCAGCATAGACTAGGAGTTCTCTATGATGGTGGTGAAGAAGTCGGGCAGGGAGATGCCTGCGGTACGGATCATCTTGGGCACCAGCGAAGCGTTGGTCATTCCGGGAATGATGTTTATCTCCAGGAAATAGAGGCCATCCTGGGCCGACAGGTAGTCCATTCTCACCAGGCCTTTGCAACCCAGATATTCGTAGATACGCTTGCTGGTTTCCTGGACCTGATGGGTCAGTTCTTCGGAAACCTGGGCCGGGCACACCTCCTGGCTGTATCCGTTGTATTTGGCATCGTAGTCAAACCAGCCGGTTTCAGAAATAATCTCAATGATGGGCAGGGCCTTTATCTCCTTACCGTCCCTGTAGACGGCGCAGGTGAGCTCGTGCTGGGCGGCGACGGCCTTCTCTACAATGGCCACCTCCCCTTCCGTGAAGGAAAAGCGGATGGCAGCCGGCAGGTCTTCGGCCTTTTCTACCTTGGTAATGCCAAAGCTGGAACCGCCTCTGGTGGGCTTCACAAAGAGGGGCAGACCCAGGCGGGCCACCGTCTTGGCGCTGAAGATGTCTATGTCGTCTCCTATGCGCACAATGGCGTCGGGAGCCATTTTCACGAAGTCCTGGTCCCGGAGATAACTCTTGCAGGAGTACTTGTCAAAGGCTACGGTGGTCACGAAAGCGCTGCAGGTGGAGTGGGGAATGCCCAGCATCTCAAAATAACCCTGCAGAAGGCCGGTCTCACCGGGAGCACCGTGCTGCATAATGTAGGCGAAATCAAACTTGATCTTCTCTCCCAGAACCAGTACGGAAAAGTCGGACTTGTCCACCACGGGCTGAGCACCCTCAGGGAAAGCCTGGCGCATACTGTTGGCCTTGCGCATAGCCACGAGCTTCCACTCACCGAAGCGGGCAAAAATCTCGTAGACATCGTACTTGAATTCATCTATGCGGGAAGCGGTGAACTCTCCGCTGCGGCAAGAGACCTCCCACTCGGAGGAGTCGCTACCGTATATTACAGCAATCGCTTGATACTTGGACATTATTCGAAATAGTAGTTTTCCAGTTCAGATTTCTCGGGCGTGGGATTCTCTTCTTCCTGCTTCACGCCGTTGCAGTACGATCCCTTGAGGGCCTCCGGGAACACATCGGTCTCCGAGATGCCCAGGGTGCCGTCCTTGATAACTTTCTGCATCCACAGTCCCCAGATGGGAAGGGCCATATTGGCTCCCTGACCCAGGTTGGTGTTGGTAAAGTGGACGTAGCGGTCTTCGGCCCCTACCCATACGCCGGCGGTAATGGTGGGCGTGTAACCTATGAACCAGCCGTCGGAGTTGTCGTTGGTGGTTCCCGTCTTGCCGGCAATCTCTCCCTTGAGGCCATAGCGGAAGCGCAAGCGGGCACCGGTACCTCCGGATTCCACCACGGCGCGCATCATCTGAATCATAGCGCCGGTGGCCCGCAGCGACAGGGCTTCACGCTTGCGGTCGCTGAACTGACCCAGCACGTTGCCGTCGCTGTCCTCAATGCGGGTGACAAAGATGGGATAGGTATAGGTACCTCCGGAAGGGAAGGTGTTGTAGGCGGTAACCATATCGTAGACGGAAAGGTCTGCCGAGCCCACGCAAAGGGATGCCACCGGATCAATGAAGCCGGAGATGCCCATCTTGCGCATCATAGAGACCATAGACGCCGCGCCCAGTTCCTTCATAAGATAGGCCGAAACGGAGTTGGAGCTATGGGCCAGACCCCAGGTGAGGTCTACCATAGTGCCGTCTGCGTGGGTATCCTGGGGAGACCAGGTGTCTCCGTCGTTGACCACAATGACTACGGGCGAATTGAGCACGGGATCGCAGGGCGTCATACCGGACTCCATAGCCTCCGTATACAGGAAGGGCTTGATGGTGGAGCCCACCTGGCGCTTGCCCTGGCGAACGTTGTCGTACTTGAAATAGCGGTAGTCGGGTCCTCCCACATACGCTTTCACGTGGCCCGTACCGGGTTCAATGGCCATAAAGGCGGCGCGGAAGAAGGACTTGTAGTAGCGGATGGAATCGTCCGGGGTCATCAGGGTGTCGCGGTAGCCGGGCTTGTCCCAGGTGAAGACGCGCATCTTGACGGGCTCCTTGAAGGAGGCTTCAATCTCTGCATCGGTGTGGCCGGAGGCCTTCATCATACGGGTGCGGTCGCTCCAGCGGCGGGCCTGCTTGAGGGTGGTCTCAATGACGGACTTGTCCGTATCGGCCGTGAAAGGAGGATTCTTGCGGTACTTGAGCTCTTTCCAGAAGGCGTTCTGGAGGTCTTTGCCCAGGTGCTCCACAATGGCTTCCTCTGCATAGCGCTGCATCTTGTAATTAATGGTAGTATAGATGCGGAGACCGTCGCGGTCCAGGTCATACTGGGTGCCGTCGCTCTTGGAGTTCTTGTTGAGCCAGCCGTAGAGGGGGTCGTCGGCCCAGAGGAGGGAATCGGCCTGGTAGTCCTCATAGAACTGGTATGACGAACGCTTGGGCTGGGTGGCGCTCATGGTGCGGCGGAGCATATCGCGGAAGTACGGGCCCACGCCGGTGGTACGGTCTCCCTGGCGGGTGTGCAGCACGATGGGCAGGGCCTGCAGGGAGTCACACTCGGCCTTGGTGATGTACTTCATAGAGCACATACGGTCCAGCACCAGGTTGCGGCGCTTGAGGGCATTGTCCGGATTGATGATGGGGTTGTAGCGCGTGGGCTTGTTCACCATACCCACCAGCACGGCGCTCTCTTCTACCAGAAGGTCCGAGGGCTGCTTTCCAAAGAAGAGGTTGGCAGCGCTGGAGATACCATAAGAATTGGAGCCGAAGAAGATGGCATTGAGGTACATATCCACAATCTCTTCCTTGGTGTAGTTGCGCTCCAGCTTGATGGCGGTGATCCACTCCTTGAGTTTGATCCAGACCATCTTTACTTTACCTACGTGCTCTCCACGGGGATAGAGGGTCTTGGCCAGCTGCTGGGTAATGGTGGAGCCGCCGCCCTGGGAGGAATCCCGGGAGAGGAGGGTCTTGAACAGCACGCGGGCCAGGGACTGGATGTCCACGCCGGAGTGTTTGTAGAAGCGCTTGTCTTCCGTGGCCACGGTGGCCTGCACCAGCGAGGGAGCCAGTTCCTCGTAGCTCACGAAGGTACGGTTCTCTATATGGTAGGTAGTAAGGATCTCCCCGTCTTCCGCTATGACCTGGGTGGCCAGTTTGGAATCGGGGTTCTCCAGTTCTTCGATGGAGGGGATGTCGGCAAAGGCCCAAACTATGCACAGCAAAAGGAATAGAGCCACAAAGGGTGCTACCAGAATAATCCAGTACCACTTGACAATCTTTTTCTTCTTGTCGTCTGTCATCTTGCCAAAAAAATCTTACGCGTACAAGACCTTAGGTCTTGCCAAAAGTTCAACTTACAAAAGTAGTGAGAAAATTTGGAAAATTGCCCTAAATGTAGCTTACTTTGCACCATGAATGTGAAAAATTTAGTGATTGTTGAGTCTCCTGGAAAGGTTAAAACCATCCAGCAGTATTTGGGAAAAGAGTATTTGGTTAAGGCCTCCATCGGCCACATCCGGGATCTGGAAGAGCACAAGCTAAGTGTGGACGTGCAGAACGGTTTCCAGCCGGAATACGTTGTTCCATCCAATAAGAAAAAGGTAGTGGCCGAGCTGGGTAAGCTCGCCGGCGAAGCCCAGACCGTCTGGCTGGCTTCCGATGAAGACCGCGAGGGAGAGGCCATCTCCTGGCACCTTCGCGAAACGCTCCAGCTGCCGGCCCAGAAGACCCGCCGCATCGTTTTCCACGAAATCACCAAGAACGCCATCCTGGAGGCCATCGAGAACCCCCGGGACATTGATATGAACCTGGTCAACGCCCAGCAGGCCCGCCGCGTGCTGGACCGTCTGGTGGGTTTTGAACTCTCCCCCATCCTCTGGCGCAAGATCCAACCCAAGCTCAGCGCCGGCCGCGTGCAGAGCGTGGCCCTGCGTCTGATTGTGGACCGCGAGAAGGAGATTATGGCCTTTGAGCCCACTCCCTACTATCGCGTAGAGGCCCTCTTCCACCCGGAAGGCAGCAACGCCAACGTGCGTGCCGCCCTGGATACCCGCTTTGCCACCGAGGCCGAAGCCCGGAAATTCCTGGAAGACAGCATTGGTGCCAGCTACCGCGTGGCCTCCGTCGAAAAGAAGGAGGGCGTGCGGGTTCCTTCGGCCCCTTTCACTACTTCTACCCTGCAGCAGGAGGCGGCCCGGAAGCTCCACTTCCCCGTTTCCACCACTATGCGGGTGGCCCAGACGCTTTACGAGCGCGGTCTCATCACCTATATGAGAACCGACTCCACCAACTTGTCGTCGCTGGCCCTGGCTACCGCCAAGAAACACATTCTGGAAAATTACGGCGAGGCGTATCTGCACACCCGCCAGTACCGGACCAAGTCCAAGGGGGCCCAGGAGGCTCACGAAGCCATCCGGCCTACCTATATAGAGAATACCGACATTGAGGGAACGCCCCAGGAGAAGAAGCTTTACGAGCTCATCTGGAAGCGCACCATTGCCTCCCAGATGGCCGAAAGCCGCGTCCTCAACACCACCCTCAAGCTTTCTTCCGACAAGCGCCCCGAGCTTTACGGCACCCAGTCCGTGGAGATTCTCTTTGACGGCTTTATGAAAGTGTACCTCGAAGGCCGTGACGACGAAGACGCCGCCGCCGACCAGGAGGTGATCCTGCCCGGCATCAAGAAGGGAGACGTTATGCTGGAAGACGGCGTAAGCGCCCTCTGCAAATTCACCGCCCCGCCCGTCCGCTACTCGGAGGCCACGCTGGTGAAAAAGCTGGAAGAGCTGGGCATCGGCCGTCCTTCCACCTACGCCGCCACCGTGGACACCCTCACCCGGGGCCGCGGCTATGCCGTCAAGGGAGACAAGGAAGGCAAGAGCTTCAAGGTTAACAACTTAACCCTCAAGGGAGGCGTCATCAAGGAAAGCCAGAAGACCGAGGTAGTAGGGGCCGAAAAGGGCAAACTCCTGCCCCAGGAAATTGGTCTCATAGTGACGGAATACCTGGTGCAGAACTTCTCCGACATCCTGGACTACGACTTCACCGCCAAGGTGGAAACCGACTTTGATAAGGTGGCCGAAGGCAAGAAGGCCTGGAACAAGACCATTGACGAATTCTACAAGCCTTTCCACAAGAACGTGGACGGCGTGATGCAGGACCGCAACTACAGCAAGGTCACCCGTGAGATTGGCGTGGCCCCCGACGGTGACAAAGTGATTGCCGCCTTTGGCAAGTTTGGCCCGTACGTGCAGAAGGGAGAAGGCGAGCGCCGCCAGAGCGCTTCCCTGGCCAAGGGTCAGCTCATTGAGACCCTCACCCTGGAAGAAGCCCTTAAACTTTTGGAACTTCCCCGCGTTGTGGGACAGCTTGGCGGGGTGGATGTAGTGGCCACCCGCGGCCGCTTTGGCCCGTATCTGAAGTACGGTGATAAAAATGTGAAACTTCCTAAAGGCAAAGATCCCCTCAGAATCTCTTTGGAAGAGTGCGAATCCCTCATACAAGAGGCTGTAGCCGAGAAACCGGCCTCTGCATATCTGGCAGAATTTGGTGATATCAAGGTCATCAACGGCCGATATGGCCCCTATATCAAACAGGGCACCTCCAACTACAAAATTCCCAAGGGAAAAGATGCTGCAAAACTCACCGAAGCTGATTGTCAAGAGATTATCGCACAGTCAGAGCCCACAAAAAAAACTTCCGGCAAGCGTAATAAATAAAAAATTTTTTTTACATTTGCAGCCGGTTAGTTTTAATTTGTAAGCAAATGGCGAGTTATCACATCGATCAGATCGACCAAAAGATCCTATCTTACCTTGTAAAGAATGCCCGTATGCCGTTCCTGGAAATTGCCCGCGAGTGCGGCGTTTCCGGTGCAGCCATCCACCAGCGCTACAAGCGTCTGGAGGCCAATGGAGTCATTACCGGCTCCCGTCTGCAGGTGAAACCCCAGGCCCTGGGCCTCAACGTATGTGCCTACGTGAGCATCTCCCTGTCCGAGTCCACCAAGTATCCTGAGGTCATCGCCAACCTCAAGAAAATCCCGGAAATTGTGGAGTGTCATTTTGTAACCGGCAAGTACGCCATCCTGGCCAAGCTTTACTGCCTGGACAACGACCACCTCATGGAGGTCCTTCTGAACACCATCCAGAAGATTCCCTACATCCAGAGCACGGACACTATGATCTCCCTCGATGAGCCCATCGAGCGTCAGGTCTGGGTAAAAGACTTTAAGTCTACGACTTACACCGGCCGCGACTAATCATTTCCTCTCTACTTTTCACTCTCATTAATAATGAAACCCGGCGCTCAGCAGAGCGCCCGGCCGGAGGCCGCGGGGGATAATAGGGGGCAGAGCCCCCTCAGACTAAGTGGGCCTGTGCGAGGGCACGGGCAATATCAAGATCCGACGGAGTCGTGATCTTGATATTCAGCCGCTCTCCTTCGATGAAGGTGAGCGGTATTTGGTATCTCTCGGCCACGGAGGCGTCGTCCGTGAAGAGGGTGTCGAAGCCCTGGGTATAGGCTTTCTTGAGGCCCTCGCTATAGAAGATCTGGGGCGTCTGGGCGCCAAAGATGCGGCTGCGGTCTATGGGTTCGCCGGTGGCGGCCAGGGTTCCGTCGGCCTTCTTTTCCAGCACCTTGAGCGTGTCCGTGACGGGCATCACGGGGATGAGCGCAGGGACCGTCTGGGCCTTGGCAAAGAGCTCGCGGATTTTGGCTATGGAGAGCAGCGGGCGCACGCCGTCGTGAACGGCCACCAGGGCGCCGTCGGGCACGAATTCCAGGGCATTTTTAACGGAATGGAAGCGGGTGAAGCCGCCTTTCACGAGGCGCTGCGGGCAGCGGAAATCGGCCTGCAGGCAGTACTGCCGCCAGGTGGAAATGTGGGTCTCCGGAAGCACGGTTATGACCTGCAAATCGGGCTCGGCTTCCAGGAAGCGTTCCAGGGTCAGACGCAGGATGGGTTTGCCTTCCAGCTCCATAAACTGCTTGGGAACAGGGCCCCCCATCCGGGTGCCCATTCCGCCTGCCGTAACCACCAGAAACTTTTTTCTTTCCATAGCAAAATACTTTATGCGAATATAAGAATTTTTTCGTAATTTTGACGACTAATTGCTAGAAACAGAAATTAACAGATATGGGATTCCTAAACCAAGAATTGGCCATCGATCTGGGAACCGCTAACACCGTCATTTTCCAGAACGACCAAATAGCTCTGGACGAGCCGTCCATCGTGGCCATCGACAACCAAACAGGGAAGTGCATCGCCCTGGGCCAGAAGGCTAAACTGATGCACGAGAAAACCAACCCCGGCATCAAGACCGTGCGTCCGCTGAGGGATGGTGTGATTGCAGACTTCAACGCTGCAGAAATGATGATCCGCGGCTTCATCAAGCAGGTGAACGCCCGTCATCGCAGCCTCTTCGCCCCCAACCTCAAGCTGGTGGTGGGCATCCCTTCCGGTTCCACGGAGGTGGAAATCCGTGCTGTGCGTGACTCCTCCGAGCACGCCGGCGGCCGTGACGTCTACCTCATCTACGAGCCTATGGCAGCCGCCCTGGGTATCGGCCTGGATGTGGAAGCCCCTAAGGGCAATATGGTGGTGGACATCGGAGGCGGTACCACCGAGATTGCCGTCATCTCCCTGGGCGGCATTGTACAGCAGGAATCCATCCGTGTGGCCGGTGACGTTTTCACGGCCGATATTCAGAACTACCTCCGTCAGCAGCACGTGATCAAGGTTGGTGAAACCACCGCCGAAAAGATCAAGATCGCTGTGGGCGCCGTTATCTCCCAGCTGGACGAAGAACCTGAACCGTTCCAGGTTCGCGGACCCAACCTTATGACCGGACACCCGGTAGAGGCCCTCATCCCCTACCAGGAGATTGCCCACTGCCTGGACAAGTCCATCGCCCGTCTGGAAGCCTCTATCCAGCAGGTCCTGGAGCAGACTCCTCCGGAGCTCTACTCCGACATCGTGGAAAACGGTATTTTCCTCAGCGGCGGCGGTTCCCTGCTGCGCGGTCTGGCCAAGCGCCTCTCCGAAAAAGTCAACATCCCGTTCTATGTGGCCGAGGACCCGCTTCGCGCTGTAGCCCGCGGTACCTGCATCGCCCTTAAGAACACAGACAATTACTCCTTCCTCATCCGCTAAGTTATGAGGGGGCGGGGTATCCTGTCAAGAATTGCAAACCTGGTGATCTTCATTCTCTTGGAGGTCGCCTGTTTGCATTTGGTAACCAACAGTGCAGCCTTGCAGCGCACTTGGATTGCCCGCGGGAGCCACGCCTTTATGGGAACGGTCTGGGGTGCCAGCGAGAGTGTCCGGCATTACTTCACCCTTTCGGCCGAAAACAAAAAGCTGGTGGAGGAGAACAACGCCCTCCAGCAGCAGCTGGCCAAGGCGCAGCACCGCCTCAGACAGGCCCGCATTGACACCACCAAAACCGACACCCACCCCGGCTACACCCTCACCCCCGCAGAGGTGGTGAAGATCAGCCGCAACAAGCAGCACAACTACCTCATCATCAACCGCGGCTTTGAGGATGGTATCCATGAAAAGTCCGGCATTGTTACCGCCAGGGGCGTCGTGGGCATCATTGACGCCGTGAGCGAGCACCACGCCTTTGCCCTGTCCCTCCAGAACCACGACATCTCCATTAGCGCCCGCATTGGCAACGAGGGAGGCAGCGGCATCCTGGTCTGGGACGGCATCCACACCAATGTGGCCCTCCTCAAGGAGGTTCCCCTCCAGTACCACTACCAGCCCGGAGACACCGTGTTCACCAGCGGCCACTCCCTCCTGTTCCCCCCGGACATCCCGCTGGGCGTAGCCGGAGAGTCCCGCGTCATCAACGGCGCCACCAACGAAATTACGGTGACGCTCTTTCAGGATTTTGGATCGGTCCGTTACGTGACCGTAGTGCATAACGACTCGTTTGACGAGATAGAAGCCTTCTAGGAATGAAAAGAGGAGAATTTTGGATAGCGTACGTATTGCTGCTCGTGGCCCAGTTGCTGCTGAGCAACTACTTCCACGTTACGCCGTACATCTTCCTCACCATCCTTCCCGTGATGGTACTCTGCATTCCCATCCGCGTGGGAACGGCGGGCGCTATGTTCATAGCCGCCCTCTCCGGCCTGGCCGTGGACTATCTCTCCGAGGGCGTGCTGGGCCTCAACGCCCTGGCCCTCATCCCCGTGGCCTTTGCCCGCAACGGCATCATCGGCCTGGTCTTTGGACGGGAACTTTTTGCCCGCAAGGAAGACTTCTCCATTGAGCGCTGCGGCTTTGGAAAAGTGGCTATGGCCCTCTTCCTCTCCACCCTCCTGTTCCTGGTCATCTACATCTGGGCCGACGGCGCCGGAACCCGTCCGCTGTGGTTCAACGGCCTCCGTCTGGGCGCCTCGCTGGGAGCCAGCTTCGTGGTGTCCCTCCTCACGCTGGGCGTGCTGGCCCCTGACCCCCGCAAGTAATGAAAGACAACGGGCGTCATATCCGCCTGCTCATTGGCCTGGGAGTAGCGTCACTGCTGCTTCTGGGTAAGATTTTCTCCCTCCAGATTGTAGACCGCGGCTACAAGGAAGACGCAGACCGCAACGCCACCATCTACGAAACCATCTACCCCACCCGTGGCGTCATCTACGACCGCAACGGAACCATCCTGGTGGGTAACAAAGTGGCCTACGACATTCTGGTGAACCCCCGCGAAGTGACGGCTTTTGACACCTTGTCCCTGGCTACGGTGCTGGGCGTGGAGCCGGACTTCATCCGCTCCCGTATGGCAGAATACAACCGCCGGCGCCGCACCATAGGATTCCAGGCGGTCACTATGATCCGCAACCTTCCCGCCGAAACGTATATGCGTTTTGACGAGGTAAAATACAAGTTCCCCGGCTTCCGCGGCCAGGTGCGCAGCATCCGCGACTATCCCGTGAACGCCGGCGGTAACCTCCTGGGCTATGTCTCCGAGGTCAACCAGGCGTACCTGGACAGCCATCCCGGAGAATACCGCAGCGGAGACTACGCCGGTATGACGGGCATTGAAGCCGCCCGCGAGAAGGAGCTCCGCGGAGAGAAGGGCTATCACATCTACCTCCGCAACGCCCGCAACCAGATTGAGCAGTCGTATAAAGACGGGGCCGAAGACAAGGAAGCCGTCCCGGGACACGACATTGTAACCACCATTGATGCCGCCCTCCAGCAGTACGGGCAGGAGCTGATGCAGAACAAGGTGGGCTCCATAGTGGCCATCGAGCCTTCCACCGGAGAAATCCTGGCGCTCATTTCCTCGCCGGGTATCGACGTCTCTATGCTGGCCGATATAGGAAAGCACTGGAACGAGATTTCCTCCGACCCTTACAAGCCTATGTACAACCGTGCCGTTCAGGCTTCGTACCCTCCGGGCTCCGTATTCAAGCTGGTAAACGGCCTCATCGGCCTGCAGGAAGGCGTCCTGAGGCCTGAAATGATGTACTCCTGCAGCCACGGTTATACCTATGCCGCCGGCCACAAGCTGGGCTGCCACGGGCACAAGAGCCCCCTCAATATGGAAGAGAGCATAATGATGAGCTGCAACGCCTACTACTGCTACGTGCTCAAGAACATCCTGGACAACCGCAAGTACGACAACGTGGCGGAAGGCCTGGACCACTGGCACGAGATGGTGGAAAGCTTCGGTTTTGGCCGAAAGCTGGGCAGCGACTTCCCGGCCGAGCTCTCCGGCAGCATCCCCACTTCCAAGACTTACAACCGCGCCTACGGTAAGGGAAGCTGGAACTCCACCACGGTGATTTCGCTTGCCATCGGCCAGGGTGAGATTCTGGCTACGCCCATGCATCTGGCCAACCTCTGCGCCACCATTGCCAACCGCGGTCACTACTACATTCCGCACATCATCAAGGCTTCTGAAGGCGTGGAGATTGACAAGCGCTTTACGGAAAGGCAGTACACGCTGGTGGACACCGTGCACTTCCCCAAGGTCATCAAGGGTATGTGGCGCGCCGTGAACTCCGGCGCCGGTATGGGCGGAACGGCCTGGATTGCCCACGTGGATTCTCTGGATATCTGCGGCAAGACCGGTACGGCCCAGAACCCCCGTGGAGCCGATAACTCCGTCTTCATCTGCTTTGCCCCTATGGACAACCCCAAGATTGCCGTGGCGGCCTATGTGGAAAACGGCGGCTTTGGTGCTTCGTATGCCGCTCCTATGGCCTCCCTTATGGTAGAGAAATACCTCAAGGGAGATATAAAACGCAGCGCCCTGGAGCAGAGAATGAAAGAGACCAACCTTATGTCCCGCGTAAAACATGATTGAGCAGCACGCACATAAAAGGCAATCCATTGACTGGGCTCTGATTGGAGTCTATCTGTTGCTGGTGCTCATTGGCTGGCTCAATATCTACGCCTCTGTGCATTCCTCCGAGCCCGCTTCCATGTTTGCCTGGAGTTCCCGTGCCGGCAAGCAGTTCGTGTGGATCCTGAGCTCACTGGGTCTGGCTGCGCTCATCCTGTTTGTGCTGCCGCCCCGTCTGTGGGAAGGGGTCTGTATCCCCTTCTACATACTGGTGTGTTTCCTGTTGGTGGTGGTTATATTCGTCTCCAGTGACGTCAAGGGTTCCCACTCGTGGTTTGACCTGGGGCCCATCCGCTTCCAGCCGGCCGAGATTTCCAAGATATCCACATCCCTGCTGCTATCCTTTGTGCTGAGCCAGCAGAACTTCCGGCTTTCCAACTTCAAGAACTTTATGCTGGCTGCCGCCATCATCGTTTTCCCTATGCTCATCATAGTGGCCGAAAGCGAAACGGGCAGCGCCCTGGTATACGTGGGCTTCATCTTTGTCCTGTACCGAGAGGGCTTTTCCGGCTGGTGGCTGGGACTGATTGGCCTTGTGATTGCGCTCTTTATTGCCACGCTCACGGCCGGTGCCTACTGGTCCGTGGTGGGACTCATTGCCATATTGGTTCCGTTCTGCATCCTTACCGGTAACGGCAATCATCCCTGGCGCAGTCTGCTGTGGGGTGTTCTGTTTGTGGTATTCGTGGCCTTCCTGCCCACCCTTCTGGAATGGGCCTGCACCCTGGTGGAGGGCAAGATGGATTACCTGGCCCACCGGGTCTGGGTGCCTGAGGCACACGAGACGGACGGCTACTTCTGGAGCTTCCTTCCCAGCATCAAGCCTATGTATGTTATGCTGGGCCTGTCGCTGGGTATCTTGCCTTTCCTCTTCTACCGGGCCTACTGGCAGAAGAACGCGGCCCTGGCCATTTCGGCCGCTGCCTTCATCCTGGGCATCTTTCTTATCTTCTCTACGGACTATATCTTTGAGAACGTGCTGCAGCCGCACCAGCAAAGCCGCATTGAGGTTCTGCTGGGTATGAAGGAAGACCTGGCCGGCGTGGGTTACAACGTGCACCAGAGTAAGATTGCCATTGGTTCCGGCGGCCTGCTGGGCAAAGGTTTCCTCCAGGGTACGCAGACCACGTTTGGTTTTGTTCCGGAGCAGACCACGGACTTTATCTTCTGCACGGTGGGTGAGGAATGGGGCTTTGTGGGCTGTCTGGTGGTCATTCTGCTGTACACCTTCCTCATTGCCCGTCTCATCCTGGACGCAGAGAGCTGCCGCGGTACTTTCACCCGCATCTACGGCTACTGCGTGGCTTCCTGCATCTTTATGCATCTGTTCATCAATGTGGGTATGACGGTGGGTCTGATGCCGGTGATTGGCATTCCCCTGCCCCTGCTCTCTTATGGCGGTTCCTCCCTTTGGGCCTTCACCATCCTGATTTTCATATTCCTGGCACTTTACCGCAATGAAAAGAAGTATTTTTAGCCTGCTAGGCATTCTGCTGCTGGCTTCGGCCTGTCAAAAGATGGACCCGGAAGACGAACGTACAGTCCGTTACTACGCCAATACGTTTGCGTACAACGTAATGAACACCTACTACCTCTGGAAAGACGAGGTAAGTGACAAGATTGAAAACTGGGTCACCACGGAAGATCCCATCAAGAAGGTGGAGGCTGCCCGTTACGAAATGGACAAATGGACCGCTCTCTACGATAACTTCAGCGACGTCGAAGGCTACTTTTCCGGCAATCTGGAGACCTTCGGGCTAAGCTTTACCCTGTACTACTACGACGAGGCCATGACCCAGGTATGCGCCGTGGTCACTTATACGTACGAAAACTCTCCCGCCCGCAAGGCCGGACTCCAGCGTGGAGACATCATCGTGACCGTTGACGGGGAGCTGATAACCCCTGACAATTATCCGGCTCAGGCCAGCAAACTGTGGGGAACCGGATCCATCTCCCTGGGCCTGGAAGACGGCCGCACGGTGAGCCTCCAGTCTGTACAGATGTACGAGAATCCCGTACACACCGCCACGACCTTCGACTACGGCGGCAAACGCTTTGGTTATCTCCACTTCACCTCCTTCACCCTGGACTCCTGCCCCGACCTGGAAACGGTCTTCGGCCAGTTTAAGGCCGAAGGCATCACCGATCTGATTCTGGACCTCCGCTACAACGGCGGCGGCTACGTAACCACCTCAACGGCCCTGGCCTCCATGATTGCCCCGCCCGATGTGGTCAAAGCCAAGAAGGTCTATAACAAGGATATTTACAACGACAACCTGACCCAATCGGAGCAAGACGCCACACGCTTTGAGCCCGAATTCACGTACGAGATTTCTTCCGGGCAGGAAGTAACCGTACACCCGCTGGAGGTGAACCCCGGCATCGAACACCTCTGGGCCATCGTGACCGATGACAGCGCTTCGGCCTCCGAAGCCTTGATCTGCGGCCTGAAACCGTATATGGACGTAACGCTGGTGGGGCAACAGACCTACGGAAAATTCACAGGGTGCATCCTCCTTTCGGCAACCGAGTGGTTTGATTCCATTACTGAAACCACCCTTGACATCGAGGAAGGAAAAGCGGCCCTTCCCAACTGGGGCATCTACCTCGTCGTCTCCCGTTATGCCGACTGCAACGGCGTCACCCTGAGCATGCCCGACGGCATCACGCCGGACTATGCAGCGAAAGACCGCCCCAAAGAGACCTTCCCCCTGGGCGATCCGTCCGAGAAAATGCTGGCCGCCACGCTTTCCATTGCCACCGGCGGCCCCGCTCCCGCTTCGGTCAAATCCGTATCGGCCCAGGCTGTCCCGGAGCCCATCCACAGGCCGGGATTTGGAGTGTTAATACATTGATTATGAAAATTTTAGTTACGGGAGCCAGCAGCGGAATCGGTTTTGATACCGCACGGGTCCTTGCCCAACTCGGGCACCAAGTATATGGCGCTGCGCGACGCGTGGCCCTGATGGAACCGTTAAAAGCCGACGGAGTCATTCCCATCGCCCTGGATGTCACTTCCGAAGAATCCCTGCAGGCCTGCGTGGCCGCCGTGGGGCCCATCGACGTGCTGGTAAACAATGCCGGCTACGGATACTTCGGCCCCATTGAAACCGTTCCCATGGAGGAAGCCAGAAGGCAGCTGGAGGTGAATCTTTTCGGCCTGGCCCGGCTTTGCCAGCTGGTGCTTCCCGGTATGCGGGAACGCGGAAACGGCCGAATCATCAACATCAGCTCCGTGGCAGGCAAGGCCGTCCTCAACTTTGGCGGCTGGTACCACGTGTCCAAGTTTTCCGTAGAGGCCTTCAGCGATGCCCTGCGCATTGAGATGAAACCTTTTGGTGTGAAGGTGGTGCTCATTGAACCCGGCGCCATCCGCACGGAGTGGGGCCAAATAGCGGCCGACCACCTGGCCTCCAGCACCGCCGGAAGCGCCTATGAACAGGCCGGGGCCAATGAGGCCACGGCTATGCGCAAGATTTACTCGATGCAGGTACTGTCGGCCCCTTCTGTGGTAACCCGCGCCATCGTGAAAGCCGCCACCGCCAAGCGTCCCCGCCCCCGCTACCGCCCGGGCCTGGGAGCCTCCAACATCGTCTTCTGGCACGCCGTCCTCCCCACCCGCTGGTGGGACGCCCTGGTGCGTCTGCTGGGCAGCCCCCGCGTGGCCCATATTGCAGAAAAGCTGTAAATTCCTTATCTTTGCAGTCCCACATTTTGCCTTGGTGGTGGAATGGTAGACACGAGGGACTTATGCGAGCTCTTTGAAATAATTATTTGTAAGAGACAAAAGATAGACTTATCTTTGCCTCTGCCATGAAGAACCAGTATTCATTAGAAGACGTTATCAAAGCTGTAGAGAATAACAAATCTATAGCCGGTGTACTCCGAGATTTAGGACTGCGTCCCATCGGAGGAAACTACAAAACCGTTCACAAACTTATCAAGGATAACAACCTTGATACCAGTCACTTTACTGGACAAGGATGGAACGTTGGACTCGTTTTCAAACCTAAAAGTGCCATCAGCGACGATGAAGTCTTTATCAAAGACTCCGACTACCGCTGCTCTTGGAGATTAAGGGAAAGATATAAGAAGAAGACCGGTATCTCACATTGTGAACAATGTGGCTTATCCGAATGGCAAGGTCATGCAATTCCGTTGGAAATCCATCACATCAATGGAAACAACACAGACAATCGCATTGAGAATTTAAAGCTCTTATGCCCCAATTGCCATGCCCTGACAAATAATTATCGAGGAAAAGCACAGTTGAGTGCACTCTCTGAAAAGAGAGATGTAGAATGTCGTAAATTCAAGGAAACCATAGCGGGTAAGGCCGATGGCAATCTTGAGCCAAGCCTCTGAAAAGAGGAAGGTGCAGAGACTAGACACGACACACCTAAAGGGCCCCGCCCCACGGTGAAGGAATAGTCCAGACCACAAACAGAGATGGTGGCGAAAGCCATAGTGGTACGAAAATCCCTTGGCCCGAAACGGCCGTGCGGGTTCGATTCCCGCCCGAGGCACAAAAAGAGCTGCGACATCGCAGCTCTTTTTGCGCCTAATATCTTCGATAGACTGGGGGCCTAATCCCCCAGACCCCCTGGGTCGGCCTTCGGCCTCCGAATCTTCATTACAAACTCTTTACAGAGTCTTGTTTTTTGTATCCCCCAAATTTGACCACGTTTTGACCACATTATTTAAGAAGACTATGGCATGTCAAGACATTATTCGCCGAATAGATTGGATATCGCAAATAGCGGCAGTATCTGAACGTGGCGGACAGCGTCTTTGTCCTTTTTGTCAATGTATTCCAACTCTGAAAAGTTCTCCAGCGAGCTGCGGATTGCCTCCGTCAGGTGTTTCTGGCGCATAAACTCATACAGGCTCTTCATCTTTCCGCTGGTCCCGGCCTTACATTCTATGGGCAGGACCTTTAACTCTCTGGCTATGATATAATCAACCTCTGAACGTGTTCCCTCTGCGGTATTCTCCCAGTAAAACAGGTCGTGCTGCGTCCGGGGGTTATTGTACTTCACCAATTCCCATCCAAGAACCATCTCTGCCAGGCCACCTTTATTCACCAAGTCTTCAGCTGTGCCTGCGATAATCATCTCCGTCAACTGGCGGGCTCCGCCAAAATCAAGATCCAGTATGCGCAGCAGAAGGCCGCTGTCAAGATAGATATACTTACGGAATTTGTCATTCACTTCCGCCCCAAGAGGGAGTCCGTTTCCGGAAGTATAGCTCACCCTCTTGATGATACCGGCGTCACACAAAAGTTTCAGAGCCTTTTTCACCTCTTCTGCCCGGTATCCGCCATCCACCTCGCTATAGGTAAACTTGTCTCCGATCTGCATCACAACACTCTGCAACGTGTTCCGAAGCAGTGTCGTATCAACCTTTTTGGCGTATTTGGGGAAATCGTCATAGTAGGTCAATTGGATGTCGTCCAGTTCTGCCTGACACTGGCTGTAATCGTGCGTTGTTATCCAGGCGGCAACGCTGGCAGGCATCCCGCCCACCATCAGGAAGGTACGGAAATGCTGCACAAGGTCATTGTACAAAGGCTCGAGCAGAGGCTTCTCCGTACTTGCCCCCTGTTTTGCTTTTACCCAGTCGGCCTTACCCTCGGCCACCAGGAACTCATCGAAAGAGAAAGGATAGACGAACAGCGAACGAATCCTTCCCACACCGAATGACGGCAAATCCTGAAGGGCGAATTCCAGCAGCGACCCGGCTGCCACGACATGTAGTTCCTTATAATCCTCCTTGAAAGACCACAGACTCTGAATGGCGTCGGCCGATTTCTGAATCTCGTCAAGGAACAACAGTGTCCGGCCAGGTATCACAGGGGTGTTGTAATACATACCTAGACTGGAGGCAAGTTCGTGCACATCGTGAATCTTCTGAAAAACATCCAGCATCTCCGGACGCTTTTCAAAGTTCACCTCTATGAAATAGTCAAAGGTCTCCCCAAGGTGCTCTACCGCCCAGGATTTTCCCACCTGGCGGGCACCCCTCAGAAGAAGCGGTTTACGGTTGGCACTGTTCTTCCACTCCAGAAGCAATGCGTCTATCGGTCTTTCTATATACATACCCTCTCGGTTTTATGGTTCCTGTGGCAAATATAGCATTATTTGATAAAACCGAGAGGAAAAACATATCTAAATCTGACAAAACCGAGACGAATAATTGCCAGAAATTTGACAAAACCGAGAGATCGATAATGTGTATTTGATATCATAGTCTTAAAACATAAAAATTGATTATCAACATTTTGCCAGAACGGATCTTCGTCTGGATGTCCATTTGTATTCGCATATTTATCTTTTGCTGTCAATTGTATGAGAAATAAAAACAAATACATTATCTTTGTTAAAACTAAAAGAATAACACAACTACTTAGCACCATGAAAAGATTCTTACTCCTTCTGGCCGCCTTTGCCGGCCTTCTGATAACCGGTTGCAACAAAAATAACCAGTACGACAGCCTTATCCTGGGCTCATGGAAAGGTTATTCCCGCTCCCGCATCATCCTCAAAAACGGTGAGCCCGTATCTCCTGCCACCTATCTCAACGACATGATCAAATTGGGACTCATGGAAGAACCGGAAGACGCAGAAGAATGGGCCGAGGCCATCGAGAGTGTCCAGGACCGTATCTATGACGAATACCTTATGGAAGGAGATGAAGACATCATCCTCCGTTTCGAAAAAGACGGCAAACTCACTTCTATCTATGAGGACGAAGAGCCCATCAGCCAAAACCTGGCTTACTCCATCGAGGGGGACCGTCTCTTGTTGACGGATCCGAGCAAGCCCTCTACCCCGCAAACCATGACTATCAAGAACCTCACGGCCAAGGATCTGGTCTTAGGTTTCAACAGCGAAGACTCTGCCGTGATCAGTCAATCCCTGGTAGCAATAGGTTACAGCGTCTATCACGAAATAACTTTCAGGAAGATTTTCCTTAACTAACTACCGGGCCTCTTCCATAAAAAGTTCGCCTTTGACATAAGCCAGGTGGTCTGCGCCCCCAGCGGCACGCAGACCATCATCCACAGCAGGACAAAGGCTAGACCTCTACCTTTTCCAACAAGTCAAATATTTGGTTTACATCGGCCATTCTGGCTTTGGGCATCCTCTTTATCATGGGGCTGAATTTCCTGAGCTTTGCCTTGGTTGCGCTTTACCTTTACTACCTTGTGTATATCCTCAAGTTCAACTTTACGATGCGAGGCATCAGGAGGGCGGGCCGATGGCAATCTTGAGCCAAGCCTCCGGAAGGAGGAAGGTGCAGAGACTAGACACGACACACCTAAAGAGCCCAGCTCCACGGTGAAGGAATAGTCCAGACCACAAACAGAAATGGTGGCGAAAGCCATAGTGGTACGAAAATCCCTTGGCCCGAAACGGCCGTGCGGGTTCGATTCCCGCCCGAGGCACGAAAAAAGACAGCCGAAAGCTGTCTTTTTTCATGCCTATTGTCTTCGACTCACTGGGGGCCTAATCCCCCAGACCCCCTGGGTCGCTTCGCTCCGAAAAACGGTCTTTCACCAAATTTGGTCGCATTTGGTCGCGTTATTCAATTTCGTAAAGGCCACTCCAATCCGAACCAAGCGGATCCCAACGGAATATCTTGACATTATTGTCCGGAAAGAATACATATCCGGCCGAACCGAACCCAACAGTTCTGAATATAACAGAAGTGTGGTTGCCATAAATCACACATGAATAAGTGCGAATCCTTTCACATCGTGTTCTTTTGAGAAGAGAAAGGACTTTGTCATATTGATCTTTGGAGATTTGTGAAAGGATTGAATCTGAAGGAAAAGATATGCTTATAGAATCAGATAGGGATTCCGCATATTGAACTAATTCTCTAAAATCACTCTCATGCTGGTGATAATGCCTGGACATGGTTTTGTCGGAAACTGATTTCCAAGGAGCATAATTGCCAATCGTGAGAACGATAGGAATCAACACAAGCAAAATGAACAACCCCTTGGTCCCACGATCATTCCTGTGACGAATAAGATAAACCAGAGCAATTACATCGGCTATCAGTAAGGGTAACCCTACGAAAACTGAGGATATCCACATGACTGTGAAAGACAAATCATTGGGAAGACACAGGCAAAATGCCAGAGCCAGGGTAAGTGAAAAAGCAATATAAGAGAACGCCCTCATAATTCCCACTACAGGTGCCTTTGATAGTCCATCTTCTCGTGAAGAATACGATCAACCCAGATGGAGCCATCTTTATGCTTCTTATAAAAAACAATATGGTGCCCGACCTTAAAACCAAGGAGCCCAGGCTTGATGATAGCATAATCTATTTCAAGGAAAACAGGCAAACTGTTCAATCCTTGAATTGCGGTATATATTTGCCGATAATAAATGACAGCCTGCTCTTCTGACCAGGTTTCAACTGTATAGTCCCAAATGCTGTCCAGATCAGTAATGGCCTTTCTGGATAATCTAATTTTAGCCATTGCTCCTCCGTTTTGCCTTCAACTCCTCCAAGTGGGACTCGAAGTCAAAGTCTTCGACATACCCGCTTGCTTCACCTTCCTCTATGGCAGCACGGAGAGCTGCTATCTTTTGCTCATCCTCCTCCAGCCTTCTGAGCCCGGCACGAATCACCTCGCTGGCGTTCGTGTAACGGCCGCCAAGAACGCTGGCCTGGATAAATTCGTCAAAATGAGACCCTAATGCGACAGTAGTTGTTTTCATTTCTATCAGTATTTGCAACAAAGATAAGAAATATTCTTATGCTGCACAACTATTTTACTCCACAACTTTGTGGACCGCAAAATTGTGTACCAAATCACATTGATAGATTTTTGGTCACATTTGGTCGCATTATTTGCTTATTGTTTGAGCGAACAGGGACAAAATAAATGGTTGTCAATCTATGGCATCCTTTGTTGATTTGACGTCGGCATAAAAGGCCGAAATCCATGGAGCTATGTCCTTGGAACAACGTTTCCGGGTAAGTTGCTCACTGGCTTGCAGGTTCACGTCATCGTGAAAATAGAAAAACAACGCCATTTGATGGACATAATACTCCCTCAACTTACGATGATTCCGTAAGTAATTGAAAACAAACTCCGGATCTCTGTCAACCAGGGTATACACATACTCGGGCATTGGCTCTCCCAAAGCACCATCGGCCATGACAAGAATGCTGTTGAAATGATAGAAGTATAGCGCTTGTACGCCTCTCTCAGAACAGGCAGATGTTAACTGGTCCAGCAGAGAAAAGGTCTTATCGTCATCTGAAACGGCCCAAGGTGCTGTCACATACTCCTTAACAATTGAAGCAACTCCAGGCGAACTCAAAACGTACTTTTGTTGCTCCGCCGTCATTTCTTCCCAATAAAGAGAACCAGATGACGGCAGCAATAAAGATATGAGTATCAATAGAAAGCGCACAATGTCTCTACTACAAATAAAGAGCCAAATAGATTATTTGTGTTTTTTCCGTGGCTTGTAACCCTCAACGGAATCACTTGTTTTTATACTGGCATCAAGTTCTTCCCCTGACGAATCATTGAGGTATTGGGGACGGGAAGATACAGGCGAGACGTAACCGTGAACATATGTAAGGGCCGATTTGATAAGGTCTATACTCAAGGCTTTCTCCAGACGGGCAATCGTTTCAAGCGTCATGTTGGAACTTCCCTTCAGCAGATTGGAAACATACTGCTGTGTGCAGCCCATACGCTTGGCAAGTTCCACTTGAGTAACTGATTGCTCCTCCATTGCGCGCATAACCTGTAGCGTAATGTAACGAGAATACTTGAGCCAATATTCATTGTCTCTGCGCCATTGTGCGTCTTCACGCCAGCGGGATGGTGTGGGAGACTGATGCGCCTCCAGGAATTCAATTGCCCTGCTCATACCACAAAGATAAAAACAATATTTGTATTGTACAATATTTATATTGTCTATTGTGACATTAAAAGACACAGACGGACAGAAATGTTTCACTAATGTTACACTAAGTTTTAACAGCCAGCTTGCAATCGTTTAGTAATCAAACATTTCTACCAAAAACCTGGTGTTCCCGCTCTGGGCACGAAAGAAATCCGCAACAGCTTACAAATGAAGGCGTTGCGGATTTCTCTTTTCTTTTTGCACGACATTTGCACAACAGATATGCCGGCTTCTTTAGAAAG
>JAEEGJ010004968.1_pt1 | contig 43178 bp, 41 predicted proteins | sample 8958761 | NCBI WGS metagenome assembly JAEEGJ01 (sample SAMN16246546, study PRJNA631951) | gut metagenome | biome: gut microbiome; feature: rumen; material: RS-attached | host: Bos | place: Iran: Karaj | collected 2018-10
GATACCGATCTTGCCGATGTCGTGAAGGAGTGCCGCATAGTAGATCTCATCGCATTCCTTCTCGTCTTTGCCGACCATCTTTGCGATCATCTTGGAGTAACCGGCAACTCGCGCGGAGTGACCGTGTGTGTACTTGTCCTTGGCATCGATTGCGCTTGCGAGTGCCTCAGCCGTCTGCTCGAAAAGTCGCTTCATGCTCTGCTGCTCTGACGTCAGCATCTCGATCCTCAGGTCGTTGGCGTGAGCATAAGTATCGTTCATGTCCTTGAGTGCGAACAGATACAGGAGCAATGCCATTCCGGCAATAGTTGAGTTGACGAGTGATAAACCGTAGAAAACAAACTGCAGGATCGCAGCAACCAGCGGCATAAGCGAGAACAGCAGGAGCGAGAGACTCATCTGACGGCTCAGCTTCTTGTAGTACTGGATGATTACCGAGATCTGGATAACGAGAATGATCGCCGGAACCAGATAGCAGAGAATGTGTCCGGGGCCTCTCTGGTATGTGTTAGAAGCATCGAAAGTATAATAGAGGCCTGTGAACTGGGCAACAATGAGCATTACAACTCCACCGACACCGAGATACCTTACGACTCTCAGCCGTATAAAGCCCTTCTGGTTGGTAGCTCCTTCATAAAGATTCGTGAGATATGCGTTAAACGCGTACAGAACGGCGATGTTCATGAAGAAGACCATAAAATTACTTATTCTTACGGCATAGTAACCGAATGTGGAAGGATCTCCTCTGTATGTGTGTGCAAAACAATCGGACATCAGGAGAACCAGTGCGCACACCTCTACTGCGAGAAGAGCTTCCCTTCTCTTCCGGGGCAGTGAGCGCATGAACAGGACAAATACGGCGATAACGCCGCACATAAAGCCCAAAACGCTCATTATATTCGCCTGATGATCGATCAAGTAATTCAGCATATGCGGACTGCCTTACTTAATGTGTTCGTCTATTGCTCTTGCGAACTGGTCTGCGCAGGATGTTCCTTTCATATTGCAATCATTGCCTCTTAAGAGGTCTGCAACTTCTTTGGCATCCTTGCCTTCAACAAGAAGTCCGATCGCCTTGAGGTTGCCGTTGCAGCCGCCGGTGAACCGGACATTGTAAAGCTTGCCGTCATCAATGTCGAAATCGATCTTCATCGCGCAAACGCCGCGAGGATTGAATGACACATGCTCCATGCATTGTCCTCCAAAGTAATAATTTTATACTTCTAATTATCAATCCCTGTTGATATATGGTCAAGTTAAACAACTGTATAATTAGTATGTTCAATCTATGAACAACAACAGATTGAGGGGATTTATTTATGCTTTTCGAAGTGCTGATGCCGAATAACGAACAGGAAATAAAACAGATGTCTGAAATGGCAACAGACATACTCCGCGACTACTACGATCCCATCATCGGGAAAGAGCAGAACGATTACATGCTGAACATGTTCCAGTCTGTTGCCTCGATCAGGGACCAGCTCGCTCACGGCTATCATTATTATTTCGTGCGTGATGACGACGGTAAGAATCTGGGATTTTTTGCTTTCTATCCGCGCGGAAATGCCCTCTACTTAAGCAAGTTCTACCTCTACAAAGACCAGCGCGGCAAGGGCTACGCGAGAACCATCCTGGAGTTTTTGAAGACACAGGCAAAAGAGCTCGACCTGGGCAGGATCGAGCTCAATGTTAACCGTAATAACGATACGATATTTATCTATGAGAAACTTGGCTTCACCGTTGCCCGTGAAGAGAAGAACGATATCGGCAACGGATTTTACATGGACGATTACGTATACGCTCTGGAGTTCTGATTCCTCAGTAACCCATCACGTTGATAAGCAGAAGCCAGCTCATTCCATAGTAACAGCCAACGGCGATAAGGTCGTTGAGTGTTGTGATCAGGGGTCCTGACGCAACCGCAGGGTCGATCTTGATTCGCTTGAAGAACAGCGGGATCAATGTGCCGACGATGGATGAGAAGATCATGGACACGAGGAGCGCCGCGCCGATGCATCCGCTTACCGCAAATGCGAACTGGGCTTCCTTGTGCTTGACCACCATCAGGTATACGCCGATCAGGACGACTGATGCGACGCCTAATATGAGACCTACTGAGAGACCGACTCTCGCTTCCTTGAACACCAGTTTGATCTTCTGGCCTGCCGTGAGATTCTCGTCCGTGAGAACTCTGATCGTGACAGCGAGTGACTGCGTACCGACGTTACCTGCCATGTCGAGGATCAGCGACTGGAATGCCATGATTATCGTAAGCTGTGCGATTACCGCCTCGAAAGCGCCGACCAGCGTGGATACGACCATGCCGAGACATAACAGTATGAGCAGCCAGGGCATTCTCTTGCGGATACTCTGCCCCAGAGGCTCCTTGATATCTTCTTCTGCAGTAAGTCCGGCGAGCTTAACGTAGTCTTCTCCCAACTCGTCATCGACAACTTCGACGATGCTCTGTGACGTGATAACGCCCAGTATCTTGTTGTCTTCATCAAGTACCGGGATCAAGTCCTCCGAGTAGTCCTTGAGCTTCTCGATACAGTCATCGATCTGCTCGTTGGCGTAAACGTAAGGGAACGACGTAACTATCAGAGTGTTGAGGTCCGTCGTGCTCCTTGCCGTAATGAGATCTTTTAATGTGAGAGCGCCGTAAAACAATCCCTCATCATCTTCAACGAAGAGTGTCGAGATGTTGTCGTTCTCCTCAGCCTGTGTAACGAGAGCGCTCATCGCCTGCTTGACCGTGAGGTCCAAGCCGATACGGATGAAGTTCGCAGTCATTTTGGAACCGATCTCGTCCTCATCGTAAGATGCGATGATGCTGATCTCTTTTCTGACCTCGTTGTCGAGCGCTTCAATGATGAGACCTCTTCTCTCCTTGTCGAGCTCTCTTAAAACATTCGCAGCAGTGTCCGTCTCGAGTTCCGAGATGACTGCCGCAGCACGCCTGATGTCCATCTCATTGATGTAAGCGCCTACCTGGTCTTCTTCGAGGCACTCGAAAGATTCTGCGAGCAATGTCTTGCCGCATACTCTGAAGAGCTTCTTCCTCTCGGTGTCATTAAGCTCTTCTAAGATCTGTGCGATGTCACTTGCGTGATAATCTTCTAGTTTGTAGTGAATTACCCTTGGGGAATCGTTACCCCTCATCAGCGAGATTATCTCGTCCTGATAATCTCTTCTTATTTCCTTCTCTGCCATTTGTTTCCCTCCTAAAAGTAAACAAACGACGGGAACAAAAAACCTCCGATTTGCTTTGGGCAAACAGAGGTCAACGATACATCATTTAGTCCTTAAGGTCTGATACGGTGTCAGGCATCTGGCACATTAAGGAACAAAGGATATTTCGCGCACGTTTCCCTCGTTTGTCGCAACTGTCACCAGCGTCCACCGTATTCACCTCACTTTGTATATGGGATCGGGGTTTTCTCCCCGTCCGAAATTTTAGCACGGTAAAAGGCATTTGTTAACCCCGAAAATCAAGGGTTTGCGGACTTTTTTGAGAAATTTTAAAACCCTCCCCGGCATGTGTCGGGGAGGGTCTTGGGAAATGCTAAATCGGGATCGGAGATCAGCTCTGTGTTTCGAACTTCTCTACGCCCTCTTTTAGTATCGTAACAATAGGCAGGTGCTGCGGGCAAACACCTTCGCACTGGCCGCATTCGATGCAATCGGATGCTTTGCCGTTGCCATCTCTTGAGACCAAACCATTATAAAAGAACTGCGGTCTCATGTCACCCGGAAATTTTCTCTTTGTGTTGATCGCGCTGATGACATCAGGAATGCTGATCCTCATGGGGCATCCGTCAACGCAGTATCTGCATGCGGTACAGCCGACCTGCTCAACGCGGAACATTACTTCGATGACCTTGTCGATCGCCTTCTTCTCTTCATCAGAGAGCGGCTCGAAATTCTTGAATGTCTTCATGTTGTCGTCGAGCTGCTCCTGTGTGGACATGCCGCTCAAAATGGTGGTAATGCCGGGGAGGCTGCCAACATAGCGGAACGCCCATGAAGCAACTGACATGTCAGGACGGACACTCTTCAGGATCTCTGTGCACTCTTCGTCGTGGTTTGCGAGCTTGCCGCCCTTGCAGGGTTCCATGACGATGATCGGAATGTTTCTCTCTGCCAGGATCTGGTAAAGCTTGCCGGAATGAACAAGCGGATTGTCCCAGTCAGCGTAGTTGAGCTGGATCTGTACGAACTCGATCTCAGGGTGGCTGTCCACGATCTTAACGAGGAGCTCGGGTGTGCCGTGATAAGAGAAACCGAGGTGCTTGATCTTGCCCTCTTCCCTCTTCTGAATGCTCCAGTTGAAGCAGTCGTACTTTACGTAAGTGTCGTAGTTGTTGCCGTCTTCGATGCTATGGAGAAGGTAGAAGTCGAAATAATCGACGCCACACCTTTCGAGCTGTTCATTGAAGATCTTGTCGCGATCCTCAAAGGAGTGAATGGACCACGCAGGGAGCTTTGTAGCGATGGTGAATGAATCTCTCGGATATCTCTTAACGATCGCTTCCTTGACGGCCTTCTCGGAGTTGCCGCCGTGATAAACGTAAGCCGTGTCGAAATAGTTGAAACCTGCTTCCATGTAAGCGTCAGCCATCTTGCAGACCTTATCGATGTCGATAACTCCGTCTGTCTCAGGCAGTCTCATAAGGCCGAATCCGATCTTGGGCATCTTGGATAAATCAATGCTCATAGCAGCACCTCCTGACGATTGATATTTCGATTATAGCAACGAGGTGTGCAGAGTTCTGTCGGATTGCCGCTTAATTTGTTAATTTGAGGATTTGGATTTGTCTGCATGGGGCCGGCTTATAATTTTTTCCTGAAAACGGGGTGAAAATTATAAGAAAACGCGAATTCTTATAATTTTCGGGCAGGTTTTGGGGCGTTTGTTATAAGGGTTGCTTTTGAGATGGGCCCGCAAATTTCCAACCATATATTTTTTTGCTCGAAAGAGGGACAAAAAATATATAAAAACGCCATTTCGTATATTTTTCGGGGTGATTTTTAAGCGTTTGAGATAAGGTGCGGGTGCGGCGGTGAGAAAACGCAAAATAAAACACCCGCCTGCCTAGGAGCGCAAGCGGGTGTAAATGGCATATGTAAGTTTATTGTCTAACTATCAATCAGCGAAAAGAGGTGTTGAGAGATAGCGGTCGCCTGTATCAGGCAGGAGAGCAACGATTGTCTTGCCCTTGTTCTCGGGACGCTTAGCGAGCTCGATTGCAGCCCAGAGGGATGCGCCTGATGAGATTCCTACGAGAACACCCTCGCTCTTGCCCAGGAGCTTGCCTGTTGCGAAAGCATCGTCGTTTGTAACAGGGATAACCTCATCGTAAACACTTGTGTTGAGGACTTCGGGAACGAAGCCTGCGCCGATACCCTGGATCTTGTGCGCACCGGCAGTGCCCTTACTCAGAACGGGTGAATCAGCAGGCTCAACAGCTACAACCTTAACGGAAGCCTTCTTCTCCTTGAGATATTCGCCTACGCCGGTAACTGTTCCGCCTGTACCGACACCTGCAACGAAGATATCAACTTCGCCGTCTGTGTCTTCCCAGATTTCAGGACCTGTAGTCTCTTTGTGAGCCTTAGGATTTGCGGGGTTAATGAACTGTCCTGCAATGATGCTGTTAGGGATCTCTGCCTGAAGTTCTTCAGCCTTTGCGATCGCACCCTTCATGCCCTTTGAGCCCTCTGTAAGAACGAGCTCAGCACCGTAAGCCTTGATAAGCTGTCTTCTCTCGACGCTCATCGTCTCAGGCATTGTAATGATAAGTCTGTAACCCTTAGCTGCCGCAACAGAAGCAAGGCCGATACCGGTATTGCCGCTTGTAGGCTCAATGATAACGCTGCCTTCCTTAAGTCTTCCTGAAGCCTCTGCGTCTTCGATGATCGCCTTAGCAATACGGTCCTTGACGCTTCCTGCAGGGTTGAAATATTCAAGTTTAGCAACGAGCTTAGCTTCCAAACCTAACGCCTTCTCCAGGTGTGTGAGTTCCAAAAGCGGTGTTTTGCCAATAAGCTGGTCTGCTGATGTGTATACCTTTGCCATAATAATATCCTCCTGTTACGGACTACTAAATGTAATTATATATCAGTTGTAGGTGCTGAAAATGTACGATGTTTTATCAGATTGCTGCGAAACCATTCTCGAGGTCAGCGATGATGTCATCGATGTGCTCTGTACCGATCGAGAGACGGATCGTGCTCTGATGGATTCCGATGCTGTCCAAGTCTTCCTCGGAAAGCTGTGAGTGTGTTGTGCTTGCCGGGTGAATAACGAGGCTCTTTACGTCTGCAACGTTTGCGAGCAGTGAGAAGATCTTGAGGTTATCGATGAACTTGAATGCCTCTTCCTTGCCTCCCTTAACATCGAAAGTAAAGATCGAACCGCCGCCGTTCGGGAAATATTTTGTATAAAGTTCGTGATCAGGATGATCAGGAAGTGACGGATGGTTAACCTTGGAAACCTTCGGGTGGTTCTGGAGGAACTCGATTACCTTCTTGGTATTCTCAGCGTGACGCTCAACTCTGAGTGAGAGTGTCTCTGTGCCCTGGAGGAGCAGGAATGCAGCGAAAGGTGAAATGGCAGCGCCTGTGTCTCTCAAAAGAACTGTTCTGACATAGATTGCGAATGCGGGCTTGCCGACTGCCTCTGTGAACTTGATTCCGTGATAGCTGGGGTTGGGTTCTGAGAGCCAGGGATACTTGCCGGAAGCTGCCCAGTCGAAGTTGCCTGAATCAACGATAACACCGCCCAATGTTGTGCCGTGGCCGCCGATGAACTTTGTTGCTGAGTGAACTACGATATCTGCACCGTGCTCGATGGGTCTGATGAGATAAGGTGTACCGAATGTGTTATCGATAACGAGCGGGATGCCTGCATCGTGAGCGATCTTTGCGAGTGCTTCGATATCCGGGATGTCAGATGAAGGGTTACCGAGTGTCTCGATGTAGAGAGCCTTTGTGTTGGGCTTAATGGCAGCCTTTACCTCGTCCAGATCATGGATATTAACCAATGTTGAATCAATGCCATAAAGAGGGAGTGTGTTAGCAAGAAGGTTCTCTGAACCGCCGTAGATCGTCTTCTGAGCTACGATGTGCTCACCCTTAACTGCGAGACCTAAGATTGTATAAGTGATTGCTGATGCGCCGGATGCTACTGCGAGACCTGCAACACCACCCTCAAGAGCTGCGATTCTCTCTTCGAAAACGCCCTGTGTTGAGTTGGTAATTCTTCCGTAAACGTTACCTGCATCGGAGAGGTTGAATCTTGCCTCTGCGTGAGCTGCGTTGTGGAAAACGTATGAAGTTGTTGCGTAAATCGGGACTGCGCGTGCATCTGAAGCAGGATCAGCCTGCTCCTGGCCGACATGGAGCTGAAGAGTTTCGAATTTATAGTTAGACATAGTTGTATTTCCTTTCTAGATTAAAAAATATGGTTTTTAAAAGTAGAACAGGAATTACACATTCGTCCACAACGGAAGTTACAGCGGACTAATGATTGAAAATAGAATTTACGGTCGTACATAACTTCCGTCCTCCTCTCTTGCTCAAGTTTTCGCATATCATAATTGCTAAAACCCACCTTGTCAATAGGTTTATTGAATTTTTTTCCAAATACCGCTCTTTTCGCACAAAAGATATTGCCGCGAATGCCATAATATAGAGCGTTTCCGGGGGTGCGGAAAATTTTTTCAGAACTTTTGTCACAGATCAGGTTTCAGGTTTGTTATATGAGGTAGAAGGGCCGAACGGGGATCCCAGCTTTCGACGGGGCGGCCCATAGGAAACGACAAGGAGAAATATAAATGGCATTGCCGAATAAACAGATCTCTTTCATAGAAGACTGTTATAAGTTATACGAGCAGAAGACGTTCCGTGTCGCGCTGTCCGTCCTGCATGACGAGACACTCGCGGAAGACGCCGTGCAGGAGGCTTTCCTGCAGCTGATAAAGCACAAGGTGTATTTCGCAAACAGCACATCGGACGACTGCAAGCGCTACATAATAACAGTCATCAGAAACGCTTCGATCAACATATATAACAAGAGAAAAAGCGAGAATAAGATCGTAAGCTTTACTGAGAATCTTGAAGCAGTCTGCGAGAGCGAAGCCATTGCGCCTGACGAGAATACGGAAGCGGAGAACGAATACGAACCGCTCATGAACACTCTTCCCGAGAAATATTACGACGTTGTTTACTGTCTTGTCGTTAAGGATTATTCGGTCCAGGAAACCGCCCGGCGGCTGGGCATCACGGAGTCCAATGTTCGAAAACGATACGAACGGGCCAAGAAGATGATGCGCCAGAATCTGGAACAGACTTAAAGACCGGGAATCCTTCCCATAAGGAAATCTTAAAGGAGATTACTAATGGAACCTAAAAACCATAACGACATTTTCGATCACGATATCAGCATTGAGGAATTCGATCACATCACCGACGGTGTGGAGGATCACGTTTTCTCGGATGAATATCAGTCGAGGAAGGAAACAATCATGTTTAACGCAAAGCACAAGGCAAATATCACCAAGCTCGGAGTAAAGGTAGCGGCAGCCGCATCGGTAATCGCCATCGCAGCGCCTTTCGCAGTCAATGCAGCAACAGGTGGAGAACTGTTTGACAGGATCTGGGGTAACGACGGCAGAGATACCATCGAGAGCCACTCTGAAGTATTTGTTGAAGACGGCAAGATCCGTGATGACGGAACACCCGCAACTTATGAAGTAGTCATGCCCAGAGTCGAGTATGTTGCGGCAGATCCTGAGGTTGCCGCAAGACTTATCGGTGACAGGATCGCAACAGAGCCTGTAGTTTGCCAGGTCGGCGACACGACTATTACAGTCAATGCCGTAGTCAGAGACGGAATGGGCATCGTTGCCGCTTATACGATCGAGAAAGAAGGCGGCGTTGACTGCCTCAACTACAGCCAGCTCGACAACGAAGCAAAGGGCGCGTGGTTACGCGAAGACACCAACATTCTCTTTGGCTTCAATGAAGGTACCGGCAAGATCTGGGTCGACCTCGAGAACTCAACAGAAGACAAGCTCTACTGCTATGAATACATGTTCGAGAACAGCGTAGTATTCGGTAACGACCTCTGCTCACCCGTTACTGATCACATTACTCTCAGAACTCAGGAATTCACGATGAACAGATGTGACATCTATCTTCAGGATCCTGAAAAGGGCGACTTCGATCAGTACATCAAGGAAGAGCATGAATATGTGATCCCTGTTGCCGACCAGCTCGACACAAAGATGTTCAGCAGCGAAACAGGCGGCTCCATCAAGATCTCCCCTATCGCCATGATCTGGGATTCAACAGGCGGCACAGCACCCAAGGGTGCAGACATCGACTCAGTTGAGAGCTTCTCCATCACATATAATGACGGCTCTGAATACCTCGTATACGATGAGAATACTGCAAGCATCGGTTACATCTGCGGAACAGACACAGGATTCATCGTTCTGTTCAACCGTCTCGTAGACATCGACAACGTTGCTTACATCACGATCAACGGTGAGAATTTCACAGTCAACGGCTGATAAATTTAAGAATAATAGGAATAACGGGTTAATACACATGAGGGCCGCCTTCGGGCGGCCCTTTTGTTGGCAAATAAAAAAGGCCGGAAACAATTTCCGGCCTGTGTAAATCATGTTGTGGCTGCACCAGGATCAGGTGTTGCGGGAAGCTGATCCGGGGTAGGCGTCGGTGTCGGCGGCACTGTCGGACCCGGAACAGGTGTCGGAGTCGGAGGATTAGGATCAATGACTTCGCCCGTGCTGTAATCGAGTGTTGCGATCGATCCGTCAGATCTCAAAACTCCTACTGCAATACGTGCACCGTATGCAGCATAGTAAGATGAATTGTAGAACTCCTTGCTGATCTCGTTGCCTTCAGCGTCGTACCAGACCTTGTAAGCATAAGCTGTAATTCCCTGGTGTGCATTACGGAGTGTCCTTGTCTGACCGACCGGCAGCTCCGGATCTGCGATGTACTCTGTCTCTCCTGCAGGAGTTGCGCTGACGATCTCGCCTCTTGTATTAATTGTCTTGCCGTCAGGGAGCTTGTGACCGTAGATCTGTGCATTGCATGTGCTGTCCGAAGAATCCCACCAGGTAACAATAACGATCTGATAATCCGAATCGTTCCTGAATTTGAAATCCAATGAAGGCCAGTCAACAGTTGCATCAAGTCCGCATGCAATGTAGTCGGAAGGCCATGCATGGCTGTGACGTTCAACGATCTCGAGGTCTGTCATGAGAACAGCATTGTAGAGTGTTGTGCTGACCTGGCAGATTCCGCCTCCAAAGTCCTGCTTATACTCTCCGCCTGCGATAACCGTCGCTGTCGTAAATCCGTTATCGGCGGTTCTCTGGCCGACGGTCTCGTTGAATGAGAAAACCTCACCCGGCTGAAGGATCGTGCCGTTGATGTTATCGCATGCCTGACTGATATTCTGGTTACGGTTATCATTTCCGTCCGTAACAGTCCACTCTGAACCTACAAGACCAAAGTCGTTCTTGATCATTTCCTCTGTGAGGGCAGGCTCCTTGACTGTTGTCGGAACGGTAATGGTGCCTGTGTACTTTCCGGATGCAAAAAGGTCTTCAACTGCCTTTGCAGTGCCGTCGATGTTGATGTCGTAGCCCTTCTTTTCCTTCTCGATCTGGAATTCGCAGGTCTCAGTATCGAAACCGGTAATAACGGCATCCTTAACTTCTGCGTACTCTGCAACATAACCTCCGAGAACGTTTGAGACTACTTCGCGGACATTATTGATCTTAACGGTATATGTTGACTCATAAGTCTCCTTCTCGTTCTGAAGCTTCTGAACTTCGTTATAGCACTCAATGAGGCTGTTAAGATCAGTTTTGTTCTCGGGTCTGTATTTCGCGAAAGCCTCGTCGATGATCTCAGCCGTATTATATTCAATGGTTATGTCCTTGAATTCAGGCTTAAGTATCTTGCCGACGAGATCAAGCTTTACGTCAACTGTAACGGGATCCTGAGGCAGCACCTTCATGACTGCGTCGTAAGCTTCCTGCTTTGTCATGCCGCCTACATCGACACCGTCGATAACGATACCGGGATAGAGCTTGTCTGTTGCGAGCTCGGCATAAGCGGCATTTGCATTCATTGTCTGGGTCGTGCCGTCAGCCATTACGACCTCGATCTGAGCATCGAAAACCTTCTCGATGGGATTATCCTGAGGGTTCTGGAAATACATGACAGCAACAGCGATGCCAGCAACGGCAGCCAATGCTGCTACGGAAGCGATTACCGGAACAGCGGCATTTTTCTTCTTGGCTGCAGGGCGCTTGGAACTGCTCTTGACCGGTTTGCTATTTGAATTCACGCTCTTTGAAGCCGGCTTCTTGGTCGCCGAAGCACTTCTGCTCTGGCTCCTGGCCGGTAAGCTTTTCTGAGTATATCCGTCACTTTTCTTCATCTTACTTCTACCTATCTACCCTTGTTTAATAATTTAATATCATACACCTTTCGGTGGGATCAGAATACGAAATTAGCGTCCAAATTTACACGACATAAAACGGGAATTTGAGGAATTATGTCTTTTCCGTCGTGTCGCTCAGCATCCAGTTTGTGATGTCGAACCAGTGGGAATTGTAATCTTCGCTTACATAGCGGCCTGTGGAGACCGTAACACCGCCGCCCAGTCCGAATTCGGTAAACGCAACCCCTTCTCCGCTGGTCGGAGCCTGACCGGTGCCTTTCGGCCTGCCGATCTGATCCTTGCAGATGTCGGATGTAACGTCATAATTCTCATCAAGTTCATTCGCAGGAAGTATGTTATTGAGAAATCCTATATGAAAGACCGTTCCGTCTGACGGATTGCAGAAGATCTCTATCTGGTTGAATTCCACGTCTCCGAATCCGTGAACCGGCCTGTCATAGACATAATCGTAGTAACCTTCTTCTTCGCTGAAGTATGAGACATCGCTGAATTTCTCGGTATCAAAGGTCAACTTGTATTCTGTTCTCAAACGGTCGATCACGTCATAAAAATTCATGCCGATGCAGCCGTTCATGAAGTCATAAAGTTTCAGAAAATCCTCTTCAACATGTATAGTAGATTTCGTGCCTGCCAATTTACGTTCTCTTTCCGCGCACGAACCGAGCGATATCATCATCGCGAAAGCAAGAACTATGGAAACCAGCCTCTCCCCTGTTCTCATTACTCTTTTCCGGCGATACCCGATACGTCGTCGTATTCAGGCTTGACCTTTGTGACACCGAAGCCCTCCGAGATCTTTACGGATGCCTCGCCGTATTTGGTCATGACCTTCTCCTCACGGCGCTCAAGTCTGTAACGGTCCATTGCAATGTATCTGAATCCGATCGTAGTCGTATTCTCGAAAATAAGTTTTGCGAACTTTTCCTTGTCCTCCGGCTTAACGACCAGAGTGATTAGAACTCCCGGACGGTTCTTCTTCATGCCGACGGGTGTCGTGAAAACATCGAGAGCGCCGTTTTCCATGAAGAGCGTTGTCGCATAGCCGATCTCTTCGCCGGTCATGTCATCGACGTTGAACTTGATCTCGATGATCTTGTTGCCGTCTTCGCTGACCTCTTCTCCGATGAATGTGCGGAGCATGTTTGCCTTCGGGAAATCCTTCTTGCCCATGCCGTAACCGGTCTTGGAAATTGCCATGACGGGTCTGGAGCCGAAGCTGTCGGCAAAATGCTTGAGGAGTGCTGCACCCGTGGGTGTCAGGAGCTCGCCCTCGACTGTGCCCGAATATGTGGGAATTCCTTCGATAATGTGTGCTGTTGCGGGTGCGGGAACCGGGAGGATTCCGTGTGCGCATCTTACCTGGCCGAAACCTGTTGCCAGAGGTGATACGACGATCCTGTCAGCCTTGATCTTCTCAAGCAGATAGCATACGCCAACGATATCTGCGACTGCGTCCATCGTGCCTACTTCGTGAAAGTGGATCTCTGTAACCGGTCTGCCGTGAGCCGCACTCTCAGCCTCAGCGATCAGGCCGTAAACTGCGAGTGCATCTGACTTAACCTTGTCTGAAACAGCGAGGCCGTTGATGATATTCTCAATGTCACCCATCGCTGTGTGGTGATGGTGATGATGGTGTTCACCTTCGTGGTGATGTTCGTGTTCATGCTCATGTGAATGAACGTGGTCATGGTGGTGATGCTCATGCATGTGCTCATCTTCTTCCATGCCCAGAGCAACTACTTTCGCGTGGGTGCCAGTGATACCGCACTTAACGCTGCTCTCAAAGTTATATGTGACATCGGGAATTCCCAATGCGTTGAGCTCGTTTTCACAAGACTTTACGTCGCCCGTGAGCTCGGCCAGAGATGCCAGGAGCATGTCGCCTGCAGCACCCATGTTGCATTCGATATAAAGAGTCTTCATAGGTTATCCTCCGATGTGATTGATCATGCTGGCTGAATAGCCGGCACCAAAACCGTTGTCGATGTTAACTACCGTGACGCCGCTCGCGCATGAGTTCATCATGGCAAGCAATGCAGTGAGCCCCTCGAAAGAAGCCCCATACCCTACACTCGTCGGAACCGCGATAACGGGACAGTCAACGAGTCCTCCGATAACGCTCGCGAGAGCACCTTCCATGCCCGCAACTGCGATGACAACGCTTGCGCTCATGAGCTCTTCCTTGTGTGAGAGAAGTCTGTGCAGACCTGATACTCCTACGTCGTAAACACGGTTAACTTTGTTGCCAAGAAGTTCAGCTGTTACTGCTGCTTCTTCTGCAACGGGGAGGTCTGATGTGCCGCCTGTTGCGACAACTATCGTGCCTTTCGCGGTGGGATCAGGAATAACGCCTGCGACACCGATGCGGGCAACGTCATAATACTTGATGGATGTCTTAAGAACTGATGCCTTCTCGGCAGACAGCCTCGTGATCAGGACGGTCTTCTGGCCGCCTTCCAAAAGGCTCGAAGTAATTGCGTCGATCTGTTCAGGGGTCTTGCCTTCACCGAAGATAACTTCAGGAATGCCCTGTCTCAAGCCTCTGTGGAGGTCGGGTTTTGCAAATCCCAGGTCAACAAAGGGCTTCATCTTGAGCTGGAGCTCAGCCTCTTCGACAGTCATCTCACCTGATGCGACCTTTTCCAAAATGTCTCTGGCATCGCTCATTTTCCAATAGCCTCGTTCATGCTTCCGACGCGGTAACCGTCTATGTCAATTGTTACATACTTAAAGCCCAAGCGCTTAAGTTCCGATGAGATCTCTTTCCTGGTGCGGTCGTAAGTCAGAAGCGCAATGTCTTCCGGTGCGGCTTCGATCCTTGCGAGGTCGCCGTGCACTCTTACGCGGATGCCGCTAAAACCCATGTCCTTTATGAACTTCTCAGCCTCAGCGACGCGCGCCAATCCTGCCGTGGTGATCTCTTCACCATATGCAAATCTGGATGCGAGGCATGCTGCCGAAGGATGGTCCCATGTGGGGAGGTCTGCTTCTTGCGAGAGTATGCGGATATCGTTTTTGGTAAGACCCGATTCCTTGAGAGGACTTGCGATGTTAAGTTCCGCGATTGCTCGCATGCCGGGTCTGTAATCGCCGGTATCGTCAACGTTGCTGCCGTCAGCGACAACATAGTCCGGAGCCGCGTCCTTAATGGCGCTGAAGATCTTCCTCTTGCAGTAGTAGCATCTGTCGGGCGGATTTGACGCGAATTCGGGCGTAGCGAAAACGTCGAAATCAATGACAGTCTGCTTCACGCCGTTCTTATTGCAGAATTCAGTTGTCCATTCGAACTCATCTGCTGTCAGCACCTGGGACTTCACGGTGACTGCGATGCAGTTATCGCCCAGAACCTCATGGGCCTTGTATAAGAGGTATGTGGAATCCACCCCTCCAGAAAAAGCGACCGCCAGTTTCCCGGCGGCCTTAATGCGCTCTGTGAGCGCAGATTCTTTAATTCTGATGTCCTGCTGGATATCCATTACTTTGCTGCGAGCATTGCCTTAACCTTGCCCTCAGGATCCTTAACGATGAGGATAACGAGCCAGATTACGATGCCGAGTGCTACTACGGACAGACCGAGGTAAGCGTCGTTAAGCATGTCTGCAGGTGCCTGCTCGAAGAATTCAGCGCCGAGTTCCATATACTCAACTACTGCGTCTACGAGCCACATAAGGCTTGCGCCCCAATACATAAGTGAGAGTGTGCCGAGCTTTCTGTCGGACTTGGAGTTATACCAGAGAATTGTTGCGATCGCTGCTGCGAAAACTGTGATAAGTAATGTCATTTTGCGTTACCCCCTTATGCCTTCGCCTTGACCGTCGCAGGTGCTTTCTTTTTGGAGATGGCATTCGACACAAGGACCATCACTACCCACGCAAGAGTTACGAGAACTGCCATTGCGACACCGCTTGTAGCCATCTCGTGGAGCATCTCTGCTGTCTCAGCAGGATCAGCAGCTGCTGTGAGGAACGGGAACCAGGGTGTAACCTCGCCGTGCCATACGTGCTCAAATGCGAGGAGTGCAGAACCACCCCAAAGCATATTGTTGAGCCAGCCCATCTTCTTGATGAACATATTGTCAGAACCGCTCTTGTCTCCAACCTTCTTGATTACTGTTGTTACGATTGCCTCTGTTCCGGGTACAATAAAACATGCCATAGGGTTATTCTCCTTAAATTTGAATTCGATGTTCCAATTTTATCAGAGCAAAATTAAAGGTATATATCACTATTGCGAAGATTATTACTTCTTTTTTGCCTTATTAGGCACATCACTGCTGTCGATACTTCTGCAGAGCGCCTCGAAAGTCTGGTCGCTGATGTCGTGCTCGATCTTGCATGCGTCTTCTTCGGCGATCTCCGGATCAACACCTATCGCAATGAAATAGCTTGTGAGTTTCTTGTGGCGCGTATAGATCTTGTCAGCGATCTCCATGCCCTTCCCGGTTACGGTGATGAAGCCGGAACGGTTCATCTCGATGTAGCCTTCTTCTCTCAGGCGTTTCATGGCATTGCTGACACTGGGCTTGGTAACTCCCAGATGAGTTGCAATATCAACAGATCTTATATAACCATTCTTTTCCTTGAGGACCAGCATCGCCTCAAGATAATCCTCGGCAGACTTGCCGACGTCACTGTAATTCTTCATTCTCATTCCCCCGCGATTATGAAAAACAATCGTTACATGTGGCAAACACAAATTAACTAAAGATTATTTTATCATATTTAGAGGCGGATTTGCTTAATTAAATAAGGTTCCGTGACACTCATGCAATTTGGGATTTGGTATCATTACCATAACAGGATCTAATTTACGAGGTGGAAAATGACAACTGTCGAGAACAGGAAAATGGACGAAGAGAGAGCCCTCTACGGGAGCTCTGACATCACTGTCATTGGCTGTCAGTTTGACGGTCCCGCTGACGGCGAGAGCGCACTCAAAGAATGCTCCAATGTCACCGTTAAGGATTCATTTTTCAACCTCAGATACCCGTTCTGGCACGTTCACGGACTCAAGATCGATACCTCCGAGATGACCGACAAATGCCGTGCCGCACTGTGGTATTCAGATAACATCAACATCAGCAACACCGATCTTCACGGCATCAAGGCATTAAGAGAATGCCGCAACGTAAAGATCGATAATTCGAGCATAATCTCACCTGAATTCGGCTGGTCCGTAACAGGTCTTAAGATGACCAATACAACTGCTGAATCAGAGTATTTCCTGATGAGGTCCTCCGACATCGTTCTGGATAACTTCACATTGAAGGGCAAGTACTCTTTCCAATACGACGAGAATCTCACGATCACGAATTCGGAGCTCAATACCAAGGATGCCTTCTGGCATGCAAAAAATGTCACGGTAAAAGATTCCGTCATCAACGGAGAATATCTGGCGTGGTATTCGGAGAACCTGACGCTCATCAACTGCACGATCAGGGGAACTCAGCCGCTTTGCTACTGCAAGGGCTTGAAGCTCATTGACTGTGAGATGGCAGACTGCGATCTTGCTTTCGAGAGGTCAGAAGTTGAAGCAACAATAACCACGCCTGTTATCAGCATTAAGAATCCTATTGCAGGACACATTCACGTGCCCGCCGCCGGCGAGATAATCAGGGATATTCCGGGCGCTGACGCTGAGATAATCTTAGGTTAATCCTTATCCTTCATTACAACATTTACGTAGTTGAACGGGATCTCGATGCCTTCCTTTGCGAATGCTTCGTTGACCCTGCAATTGATGTCGCTGAGGATCATCTCGGTAGCATTGGAAGGTCTGTAATAAATGGTCGTTGCGAGGACCAGTGAGCTGTCCGCATAAGAGATGAAATAGACAGGGCCGTACTCTTCCTTGCCCTTCCATGCGGGGATCGTGTATTCGCATTCTTCAACGACTCTCCTGATCGTATCCATCGCCTTCTTAACGTCAGTACCGTAAGCGACGTTGAATCTCAGGTGAGCCGATCTGGTCTTTGTGTTAGGGCTCATGTTGGTCAAAAGGCTCGCGTTGATCTTGCTGTTCGGAACGATGACGTCAACGGTATCGATGGTCCTGATGACTACGTGTCTGATCGTGATGTCGATTACAACGCCTCTGATACCGTTATCGAGTTCAATTCTGTCACCGATCTCGAAAGGTCTGTTGAAGCTCAGCGCGAGACCGCTGAACAGGTCACCGATTACGGGCTGTGCAGCAAGACCTACAACGGCACCGATGATGGCAGTTCCCTGGAAGAGGACCTTACCGATGTCGGTCGTTGCGGTTGAGCTTACGAGGACCCAGATGATCGCTGCAAGAATAATAAGCGCTCTTATGATGTTCTGGGTGAAACGGATCTGAATGTTGTTTTTCTTCTTGAGAGCTTTTTTGACGAACCTGTTGTAGAGCGCAAGGACTATAGTGGTGATGATAGCGGCAATTGCCGTGTAGATCAGGAGTTCGATTACCTGACCGAGCGCTGTCGTTTTATCAAAATACATGCTCAAATCCCAATTGGGCCACTCAATACCGAACATAAAGAACCTCGCTTCCTTAACCTGCAATGCTTATATCAGTAGCATAACACCATCTGCCGCCGGTGAGGTTGCCAAAGATATATTTATTCGATGCGGATTCGCACATAATGAACATTTTGCCGTCGATGATGATGATCTCTTCTGCCATCGGAGGAGCTTCAAATGTCGATACCAGAGTGTCGCTGTCGAGTGCATAAACGGGCAGGACCTCCGCTTCTTTAGCGATGCCTGAATAAGGGTTGAAGAACTTGCTGACAGGCTCTGTTCCGAAGACGTCGTAGCAGCAGATGGTGGATTTTGCAGTCGCGTAAGACTGGGATATCCACATCTTTCCCTCGTATACAGCCATACCCTGTACGAGGCCCGGCAGTGAGTAAGCTTCGGAAGGCTTCGTGCTGATTCCGCAGATGGATGTCTCGTCGTCGCTGAAGTGATAGCAGACTGCGATAGCGTGATTCTCTTCACCCGTGGGACATACGACTGTATGGGATTCGGGAGTCGGGTAATTGGGTTCCCTGTAGAACTCGCCGATTATGAGACCTTCATCGGAGAAGCAGACAAAAGCAACATTGAGTTCCTCGGCAAAGAACTTCGCCGGGAACTTGTCCACCATGTTTACCAGGGCGCCGCTGTTTGAATTGAGAACATCGTCCAGGCTGTAAACGTAGAGGCACGCGTCAGCGTCACCTGCAACGAACACGTAATCGCCGTGAACTGCAAGGCCGCCGGCGTGAGGCATTACACCGTTGCCTTCGCTGTCTGCCAGAGAGACGTAGCCTAAGTCTTTGCCGCTCGATCTCTCGACACGGTAGATACGTGAAGGCGTGCTGTCGTTCTGGTAACCTCCGATGAGGTACATATCTTTGGATTCAATATAATCAAGGCCCTGAGGCACCATGTTATCCCGTAAACCCGGGATAACAAATGCCTTCTCGGAAGATTTGTAAAAGTCAATGACCGGCACTCCGAAATAGAGCTGCGCTCCGAGGAACACCAGTGCAACGAGGGCTACGAATATACCGAGAACAACGGCGATAACCCTCAATATCTTAGTGGCAACCGTATCGTTCTTAGTTTCCCTGTTTTTCTTAGCCATTGACTGTTTCCTCCGCACCTCTTAGTTTTAGAGATGCATAGATTATAACCAATCCTTGTGCTTCTTGATGTAAATTGTCTTCAGGATCTGCGCAAAGACCATGTAGATCAGCATCATGATGACCATCCAGAGCATGTATGAGATCGGCATAGTCGGCAGGCTGAACAGACCTGCGATGCCCGTAAATCCGATAAGAAGCGTAACTGCGATTACTGCGATCGTTGAGATCGTGAGCTGGATCGAAGCCCTGTCCTTAACGAACGGGAACATAGGCGTACGGATCGTGTGGATAACCATCGTCTGTGAGATGACGCCGAACATGAACCAGCCGCACTGGAAGTATCCGGCCATCTCGGGATTGTTGTATCCGAAGATGAACCACAGAACGAGGAAGCAGATAACGTCCAATACAGTACTCAGCAATCCGAAGATAACCATGAAGCTCTTGATGCCGCTGAGATCCCACTTCTTCGGCTTCTCGATGTAATGTGATTCGACATGGTCGAAAGGCATACCGAGCTGGGCGAAGTCGTTCAAAAGGTTCTGAACAAGAATGTGTATAGGAAGCATCGGCAGGAACGGTAAGAAGATGCTCGCGATGAGTACCGAGAACATGTTACCGAAGTTACCGCTGACAGACATCTTGAGGTACTTGGACATATTCGCGAAAGTGCTTCTGCCTTCGATAACGCCCTCATCAAGAACCATGAGGTCCTTCTCGAGGAGGATGATGTCGGCAACTTCTTTCGCGATGTCGACAGCGTTATCTACTGAGATACCGATATCTGCCTGCTTAAGCGGCAAGCTGTCGTTGATACCGTCACCCATGTAACCTACGATGTGGCCGTTTGACTGGAACATCTTGACCACGCGCTGCTTCTGATAAGGTGAAAGCTTTGAGAAGATGTCGCACTTCTTGCAGGCTTCCTTAAGCTCGTCGTCGCTCATGGCCTCGATCTTCGCACCTGTGAGAGTCATCTCAGTGCTTATGCCGAGTCTGCCGCAGATGTTGATTGCAACACCCTCGGAGTCACCTGTGAGAACAACCGTACGAACGCCGTTCTTCTTGAGTGCTGCGATAGCTGTGCCTGCTGATTCCTTCGGCGGATCGAGGAAGCCGACGAAACCGATGAGAACCATCTCGCTCTCATCCTGCACGCCGAAAACATCTACGCCGTGAACATTATTCTTTTGTGCAACCGCAATAACACGGATACCTTCGAGGTTATTTTCCTCAGTGATCTTCTTTGCATTTGCGCGGAGCTCGTCAGTGATCTCCTTGACCTCGCCGTCGATCTCAATGAATGAGCAGATGGAGAGGATCTCTTCTACTGCACCCTTTGTAATGAGCTGGCGCTTGCCGTTCTTGTCCTTGAGCACGACGCTCATGCGGCGGCGTGAGAAGTCGAACGGGATCTCGTCCTCTCTGACATAAGCTTCCTTGAGGTAAGAGAGGTCTTCCTTCTCTGCACGGTTGATGATGGCAACGTCCATCAGGTTCTTGAGGCCTGTCTGGAAGTAGCTGTTGAGGAAAGCGTGTCTTAAGATACGCTTGTCTTCCCTGCCCAAAACGTCCATGTACTTCTCGAGGATGATCTCATCCTGTGTGAGCGTACCTGTCTTGTCAGTACAGAAAACATCCATCTCGCCGAATGTCTGGATTGCGCCAAGACGCTTAACGATCGTCTTCTTGCGGGACATGTTGATAGCGCCCCTCGCGAGTGAGGAGTTCATGATTACAGGGAGCATCTCAGGCATGATACCGACTGCGATAGTGATACCGAACATGAGTGACTGGAGCCAGCTGCCCTTTGTGATGAAGTTCGCAATGAAGATTACCGGAACCGTTATCAGCATGAAGCGGATCAGGAGCTTGCTTACTGAATCGAGGTTCTTCTCAAATGCGCTCTTCTCCTCATAAGAGTTGAGGCTCTTTGCCATGCTTCCGAAATATGTGTTCTCGCCTGTTGTCAGGATGATTGCCTTAGCGCTTCCCGATACGATGTTGGATCCCATGAATCCGATGTTTGCGAGGTCAGTAACACCTGCGTTAGGCTCAGAAGTCGTGAACTTCTCAACAGGATTGGATTCACCCGTGAGCTGGGACTGGTCGATGAACAGGTCCTTTGTCTCGATGAATCTTACGTCACCGGGGATCATGTCGCCTGAGGCGAGCTTAACGATGTCACCGGGAACCAATTCTTCGATCTCAACTTCGAGTTCAACGTCGTTACGGATAACATCGAGCTTGTTGGTGATCATGCCCTGGAGCTTCTTAGCTGCGCTGTTGGATTTTTCTTCCTGCACGAAAGAAATCGTCGCTGAAATGATGATGACTGCAACGAGCATCAGGAATGTCGCAAGACTCGGCTCGTCCGACATGACAACATCAGTAACAAACGTGATAGCGGCAACTGCCAGAAGCACGATGTTGAACGGGTTTATGATCGCATCCTTAATACGGACGGCAAGACTCTTCTCCTTGCCGAAATCAATAATGTTTCTGCCGTACTCATCAAGTCTGTCAGCTGCCTGAACCGGATCAAGACCGTATTCATCAACTCCGTACTTCTCGAAAAGTGCCTTCTGATCGAGGCCGCTCAAAGATATGAGCTTGCTCTCAACTTCCTGACGGCGGATATCGTCATTTTCTTTTCTTCTCATTGAAAACATCCCCCCCCAATTTAATAAATTCCGTTTGATATTATAACGTGAAACAACGGGGAAGTAATTTATCGGAAAAACCAATTAGAATGCTCTGAATTATAGGTTGCTTATAGCGGGTTTATCAAAAAAGGCTGCCCTCTGCGGACAGCCTCTGAATAAATCTTTCGATTTTTATCATCTCTTAAGTTCCGGATGATCCTCGTAAAACAATGCCTTGTCGATGTACATGCGCTCGTCTGCGGTATGCATTGCCTTGCGGATCTCCTGAGAGTCACCTGCGTAGCAGTAACCGGTTGCAAAGCATGCGCTGCCGAATCCGAGATCGCTCGATTTGACCTGCTTGCACATTGCCTTGAGCTCGTCTTCGCTCGTATCGGGAACGATGATCATGAACTCGTCGCCGCCGGCACGGAATACGTCGCAGCGTTTGAAGACTTCTCTCAAAACCCCTGCCGCACGCTTGAGGAGCTGGTCACCTGCGAAATGGCCCTCGTCATCGTTAACGCGCTTGAGACCGTTGATATCAGCGAAAACTACGCCCATGTGTCTTATCGAGTCTTCACCTGAAACGATATGGTCAACGCGGTCGTTCATCTCGTTACGGTTCAGAACACCGGTGAGCATGTCTACTGAACTCATAACCTTGAGCTGTCTTAAGAGCTGGTAGTTTGCAACCGTTGAAGCAACGAAGAATGTCGTGAGCTCCATCGTCTCCTTGATCTTGTCAGCATTGGCAGCATCGAAGTTCGTGCCCCAGATGTAACCTAAGATCTCACCCTTATATTTCATCGGGAAGAGGACAACGCTTTGAACACCGAAATGTGTCAGTGACTGGTACCAGGCCAGATTCCTCTCCTTAATATATTCCATGTCATTCTCATTCTTGACGATGAGACAGTTACTGCCTCCGATCGTCTGTGCCCAGGATTCTGCGATCGCATAGAAGCTCGGATCGTTATTGAGGATGTGCCTCATGGTCCTGCCTTCTTCCTTGTCATCACGGTCTTCAACGAGAACCTTGCATGTCTTCTTCTGGTGATTTACCAGCATGATGCAGCATGCATAGCAGCCGCAGATCTCACGGACATCCTTGATTACTTCGGTCATGGTCTCCTTGAAATCCGCTTCGCTCGAGAGCTTGATGCATGTGCTCAGAACTTTCGATGCGATATCCTGTGAGACATTGGACATCTTCTTCGTATCAACCTTCTGGGTAACTACCTGTGTATATGTGCAGTAATGCATGTTGCCTTCGCTCTTAAGCGGGAGCAGATACAGGTCGAAATAAAAATCGTATCTCTCAGGATGTACGTATGTATGGATAGGCGTCTTCTCGACTGCAGCACGGTAGCAGACTGTCTCGAAATTCAGATCCGTAGGGAAATAATTCTGGTAACGGGAACCCGGAACGAACTTGGTGCTCATGAGCTGGGGACCGTCCCAGACCTGCTCTATAGATTTGACATAGGCCTCATTGCCGCATACCAGGCAGATGTCGCCGTAATGTCCGTCTTCCTTCATTTCTACCGATATGACGCAGGTCATGGTATCGATATTGTCAACAAATGCCTGAAAATCCATATCTATTCTCCTTATGACGCCAAAAAGTGCATAAAAGTGACTCTATGCCGCTATTTTAGCAAGGAAATATAACGATGTTGACCTTATCAACACGAGAAATGTAAAAAATGTTTTAACAATCTCTCACTTTTTGGCGACAGCGTCACGCCTGACATCGATCGAGAACAGGCCGTCACGGTTGCAGTAGAAGAATAATTTCTTCACGCAGCTGATCTTGAATCTCGCTTCGGCATTCCACTCCGGATAGAGCTTTACCGTCTGCATTGAATCAGATGCGGCAGCCGCCATGAACGAGATATAGTGATCCTTTGTCATGGGGTGATCGATGCTTACGAAGTACTCGTCTTCGACGCGCTCGATCGATATCTGATGGTGCTCATCGGCAGGCTCTGCATCCAAAGCATTAAGCATTATTCCTTGGCACTGGATGACTGCTTCGCCCATGCCGTGGATGACATTTCCGCATACAGGGCAGACATAGAATTTGGAGCGGAGCATGTTGGATGACACGTTCGCGTTCTGGATCGTGTTGCCCGAGATGAGCTCCGTGACTGAGATCTGGAATGCCTCTGCGATGGGCTCAAGCAAAGTGATGTCCGGATAACCTTTGCCGGTCTCCCATTTCGAGACTGTCTTATCGCTTACGCCAAGTATTTCAGCCAGCCGGAGCTGGGTCATTTTGTTCTGCTCACGAAGAGTCTTAATGGTATTTCCTGTTACATATTGATCCATGGTAATCTACCTCCTTCACGAGAGATAGTACCGCCACTCCCGCTGCCAGACCACCTACGCTTAGTAGAGTTCAGACGATGGTGTAACCTGCTTCCGCGAGCACGCTCAAAGCTTTGTCGAAGTTCTCTTTCTTCACGAGAATATAGTCAGTGTTGTATGTAGAGACTGCGAAGATTCCGATCTTGTTATCGGCAAGGATGCCTGAGATTTTCGACAGGATCCCGATCAATGAGAAGTCCAGCACGCCTTCAATTCTGAAGCCTTTCCAGCCGTCGTCACGGTCGGTCGTATTGGCAGGAGTATCTTCCGTTTTGCATACCAATGAAAGCTCCTCATCAGTCTTGCCGATGAAGTAGAATTCTTTGTTCAGATCTATGTCAGTTGCCGCCGCCAGTTTGCAGACGGTCAGATCGTATTCAAGTTTTTTCAGCTGCATTTGTTTTTGATCCTCTCGCACGCTTCGATGTGCATGATCCAATGTCTTGAGAACGGCATCTGGATAAGGCCCCTGACGTCCTTTTTGCACCAGTAATCTATGAGCCAGACCGCGCTCTCATCTTCGCTTACGACATGCAGGTCTTCCAAAACCCTGCGCCTGTCGTCAGTAATCTTTTTCTTTGTCTCCTCGAAAGGCATTTCCTTCAGGATCTTCTCCGTGCTCTTCTTAACATCAAGCATGTAGGAATAGAGTTCTTTGAGGTTGAGCTTCCTGGAAAAATCAGCAATCTCCTGCTTAACCAGTTCATTGCCCGTTGTTATTATCGGTGAACCGATCTTCTCCTGATAACCCTTCTTGAAGAACACCTGCTCATCACCCTTGATCAGGGTGTGGATAACGATGTCTTCGATGCGGAAAATGTGCCAAAGGGAATAAGCAATCGTCTTGCTGTGATAGCCGTCCGCATTGATGTAAGGAATGGCATCGAAATCTTCCCTCTTCAGATCCTTTTTGTAAGAGAGGACCGTGTCCCACAACTGATTGCGGAGCTTAAAAAGTGTCGCGATACCCTCGTCGAAAGTATCCTTCTTCTTGATCTTCGACTGCATCTGCTTGTTTAATTCGGACCACTCTTTGTTCATGGGAAAACTCCTTATACTGTTTCGTCCGGATAGCTCCAGAAACCGCCCTTGTGGAAATTCTCGTTGCCCAGAGGCTTTGCCGTGAGCTTGAAGATCACGCATCCGTCAGGACATACGATAGTCTTCTCGTACTTGCCGTTGCCGCCGAGGTTCTCCAGATCTCCGCCGCTTCTGACAGCTTCCATCAGAGGGTAGAGCATCATCATGGTCTTGGAACAGATACCGCATCCGTCCTGGTTAACCGGGCACCCGTATGTGCATGTGTATTTGTCACCGATCTCTTCGCCGTTGCGGCAATAATGCTCGGTCGTATCGCCGTGCAGAAAGCCGGTTACCTCAACTGTGAATTCGTATTCTTCGTCATACCATTTTTTCATAATTACACCTCAGTTTTTCTCGTAGAAAACTATGTCCATTCTATCGTTAATGTGCTCGATTTCACCAACTCTGTGATAACCCATTTTCTCATAAAGATGGCAGTTTCCCTTCTCCTGCAGGATCGTATCAAGGCTCCAGTTGTCGCTGCCGTAGAGTTCCTCAACAGCCGTGATCGCTGCCTGAGCGTATCCTCTGCCACGGTATTCCGCCATGATCCACAGCGGTGATATCCTCTTCCTGCTGCCGTCATTTTTGTCGACAACCCTTATGACACCGACCTTCTCGCCTTCTGCTTCGATGAAATAGTAGACAGATCCGGGCATCTCATATCTAGCGACGATCTTATCTACCGGCTCGGCACCGGGACTTAGGTCGTAATCCTGATATCTGTTCAGCAATTCGGAGAACGCATCGATCTGCATTCTCCAAACTGTTTCCAAATCTTCTCTTGTTACCTTAACCAGCGTTATTCCCATTAAGCCGCCTTCCACGGTCTGCTGCTTCCAAGCCAGCCGTTCGATTTCCAATAATTGTAATCAGTATACTCCGGATTCTCTTTTCCGAGACGCGTCTGCAGAATGCGGACGGCGTAAAATTTGCCCTTTGTTATGAGACTCGTGCCTGCCTTTTTGCTGTAATCGATGGATAAGAATTTCCTTGCCATCTTAGACATAGCGTTTGTCATCTGGCGGCGCTTTTTCTCATCGATCCTGTCCCAACTGATCTCGCTCATAAGCTTGAATTTGCAGATCTTGATGTAGCTGATACCCCACCAGGAAAGGCTGTCCTTGATGTCCTTTGCCGTGGATGTCTCTCCTGCACCAAGTGCCTGGGTGATTATGACCGCACGCTTGCCGAACATCTCTTTCGAGGGGCGGTGTGGCATCCATCTGTAACCGAAGTGATCGAGCAGAGCCTTCATGGCACCCGTCGGATGCATGACATATGAGGGTGACGTGAATACGAGAAGATCTGATTCGAGCATGGACTTCTCGATCTTCTGAACGCATTCAGCATCCTTGCAGCGGCTCTCACCGTTCCTGAAGCAAGTCGTGCAGCCGGTGCAGAATCCCGGACCGTCCTTTGGCAGATAGAATTCCGTGATCTCAGCCTTACCCTTGAAGGGCTCCAAAAACATTTCCTTGAGTCTGTATGTTACTCCGTGTTTCTCGGTTCCGTTAATGACCGTGATCTTCATTTTGTACTCCGTTAATCTTCACGCCGCCTTCCAGGGTCTCGCATTTCCGAGCCAGCCCTTGTCCTGCCAGTACTTTCTCTCTTCCTCGCCTGCGCCCATGCCTTTGTTCTGCATCATGCGCATCATCAAGAACATAAAACGCGTCTTTATTCCCGCATGTGCTTTTGAAGTCTTGAGCTTTTTTGCAAGGGATGCCATGTCCTTGTTTATCTTTTCTCTGAGTTCAGGCTTTACCTGATCCCAGCCTGTGGCCTGAATCGCCTTGCCGTAACCCTTTACGTAAGGAACGCCCCAATAGAAAAGAGCATTCGTAACATCTTTTACTGCTGAGTTTGCACCTGCTCCCGCAGCAGTCGAGATGACGACAGCCTTTTTGGAGAACATTGATTCGCGCGGTTTGTGGGACATCCAGTAAGTAAAGGTCAGGTCGATAAATGTCTTCATCGGAGCTGAAGTGCGCATGCAGTATGTAGGCGTGGTAAATATGAGAATATCTGATTTCTCGACCATATCCATGATGCGCTTTTTCTCTTCGTAAAAAGGACACAGCGATTCATCCTTGATGCAGCTGCAGCAGCCGGTACAGAAGTGATTCAGATCTCTCGGCAGAAAGAATTCGTGGACCTCATTCTCTCCGAGGTTGTCTACCAGGATCTTGCCGATGTTATATGTGCTTCCCTTGTGATTCTGTCCGTTGATAACAGTAATGATCATTTGGTTTTTCTCCCGTAAAGTCTGTCAAACTGTTTGATATGCTCGTCCAAAAGTTTCAGCATCTCAGGTTCTCTGTCCGGTTCCCTGTCGCAGATCGTGAGCATGAAATAGATCGGTGAATAAAAATGAAGTGTCATGACCTGGACGTTATCTGTCTGCAGGACTCCCGCCATTACCATGAATCCGAAGAGCATTCCCTGGTATGAGAGCGGATCGTCGACGTAAAGCTTCGAATACATCTTCGCGAGGTCCATGTCGTGGAATTGCTCGAGTGTCAGCATCTTGCGGAACTTCCTGTTGTAGTCGTCGTGAAGGTAGTAGAGGAAGAATTCCCTTCCGAGCTTTATCAGCTGGTCTTCGGAAAGATTTTTATAGATTCCCGCATCGGCTGCCGCGTCGGTCCCATTGATCTGCATGGCTTTCGCCTGTTCGGTAAATCTCCGGTTCATCTCCTCGATGATGGCATCGAAGATTGCCTTCTTGTTCTTGTAGTGTTTATAAAGCGAAGGCGCCTTGATGCCTACCCTGTCAGCGATATCACCAACAAAAACATTGGCGTATCCCTTCTCAGAGAACAGCGTCAGCGCTTCATCTATTATCTTTTCCTTGGTATTCATTTGGCTCACCTCAAGCTTGGCTAATTCAGATTAGCCGTATTTTAGCTAATCCAAATTAGCCTGTCAAGGCGCGGTTAACAAAAACCCGTCTTTTTTTCGAAATTTGTTAAGAAAACGGCTTGGATTTAACAATTTGCGGGGATTTTCACTGAAATTGTTAAATGCAGACCTGTGGTTTAACAATATTCGTGAAAAACAAAGGAAAATGTTAAAAAACCGGTGGTGAGATTAACAATTTCAAGAAAAAGAACTCAAAATTGTTAAATGCGGTAGCTGAACCACCATTAATCCTTTTTCAGCACGTCCAAGTCCGAATCTTCATACCTGTTATGTCCGGGCAGGCTCTTTTTGTACTTCCAGCACTTAATGGCATCGTCCAATGAACGGCCCTTGTTCGCCTCGAAAAAGTCCCTGACATAAGTGTTGTATTCGAACTGTCTGTCGATGGTGGTCCTGGTTGTTTTCTTTGCAGCCAGTATCTCATAGTAGGCTGCAACGGCATCGCTGTAGAGCCTGCCGGTATTGGATTTGAGCCACTTCTGGAAAGCAACGTTGAACGAGAACGACTCGCCTATCTGCTCCCTGAAGAACGCGCGGTGAACCTCCGAACATACGAAGTCCGGCTCAATGGGGCTGTCCAAAGTGATCGTTGTAACCTTGGATGAAACACACCTTGTCTTGGGCGCGCTTAATACCTTTCCCGTGTCGAGAAAATAAGCGATGCGGTTGGTGAGATCCAGCTTCGAGCCTGTGGCAGGAAGACCGTTGGCGCGGCAGAAATCTGAGAGCTCCTCTTTGAGCCAGTACCACTTGCGGAAAGACTCGCCATCCAGTTCATTGTTAAGTATCGGTCTGTCGTTCATCAGTATGCACCCAGAGTGAAATCGTATTCGCCGGATCTTACGGAAACATTTACGCGGATATATTCGCCGCACATCTCTGTATAGCTCTTGGTGTAGTTTTCGAAGCTGCCCTCGGAATCAGAAGTGAAACCGAAGAGCTTATGAACAACGGTGCGGTCAGGATTATTCTTTTTATAGTCCTCAAAATCAAAATTAATGTCGGACATCGGTATGTATATTACAAAATTCGCCATGCCGCTGCCGCCTTGGTATTCGATGTGATAAGTCGGAGCAATCGTGGATACGGACCTGTCTGCAGGTTCTATGCTGCAGGCGATTACCTCAGAGTCACCTTCAAAGGTGCGTGTATAGAGCATTGTGCCCGCCTGTTCAACACTATAATTCTTGAGTTCGGGACTCCTCGATGAAGAACCGCACACAGTCTGAAGGATATAAGGTTCGTACTTATCAGCTTCCAATCCGAAGTTTTGCATTGAGTGCTTGCTCATCTCTTCGGCAGAATGGCTGTTGGGGCAGTTCAGAAAGCAGACATCGTATCTCCAGTTATATGAGTTTGCGAGTTCCCTTACATAGTCGACTGCCGCAGTGCCGATAAAATAACGGTTCACATAGACCGCCGTAAAATCGAAGCTCTCGTTATTGGCCTTCAGAAAAGCAAATCCGGTTCCATCGTATTTCTGGTCAAGCGTCAGCATGCGCAAGGAATTCAGACGCACGCTGTATACGCCGGGGATCTGAGAATCCATCCATTCGGCAAGATCTGCTTCGATGTCATCGATCTCATAATTGTCGGACAGCTCGCTATACTGATTTGCCCAGACAGTGAATTCCTCATTACCGTCAGAAACAGTCAGATAGTCGTTGACGTTGTTGAAAACCGTATTTCTGTAAAATCTGATTACCTTGGGTTCGAAATTATACTTCTCTCTGACGTATTCGATCATGAGAGTCTGCATCTGTTCTTCGTTTGCACGGGTCTTCCTGTCACCGTTGCCGCAGCCGCAAAGTCCCAGAACAAATGAGATAGTCAGAATAACAGCCAGTATTGATTTCCTGTACACGCAATATATCCCCTAACAGACAAAGCCTATAAAATCCATGAATTAAAGCAACTTCTCTATTATCCTCTGCATAATAAAGAGTTCAAGCCATAAAACTACCCAAAAATTGCGATTTTAGGACAATCTGATTTATTACTTAGCAAAAACGGGGCAAAAAGAGACCAAAAACCGCCCTTATCCGGCAATTCTCCTGTAGAGATAGAAGGTCGTTTCTTCATTAAACGGATCCTGCTGGGATGCGATCAGCTCATATCCGACAAATATCTCGGTCTCGTTGGAAGTGATGATGTAGTTGTAACCGTTATTGATTATGTACTGCTGCTGGCTCTCAATTATGTGTGATGAATCCGCGTTGAGATATGAATAGTACGGAACTTCCGGATCCACATGCATGTATGTGTAGAAACCGCAGTCGATGAAGTCATAACATACAAACGACTTGTCCTCGGAATTCATGATTATCTCTGAGAATGTGTATGTCGGATAGCTCTCCTTGGGCAAACCGAAATACTTGAGGTTCGCAGCGAAAGGCAGGCAGAACAAAGCCGTCAGGATCACGGACAGTGAGAGGCCCAGGATCTTGATTCCGGTCTTCTTTCGAGAGAGGAAAGAAGTAACCATCTGATTTACCGGCAGTCCTCCGAACGCAGCGAAAGGTGTAAGAATAAGCGGATAGTACGCGCAGTTCTCTGAACCGATGAATGCGAAATAACATCCGAAGAAAAATGCAGTGATGAAGAGTCCCGCCAGCTTTTTGTTGCGGCAGAACAGATAGAACATCGCAACGATCGTGAGGATGAAGATCTGATAGTTGTTGTTCAGATGCGCGGGAAACGCGAGAAGCGGATTTATCAGGGAGTTGAGCAAAGTTCCCTTCTCCTCGCTCATGTGATATTTGAAGATGTTCATTACGAAGTAGATGTCCACCAGGTTCCCGAGTCCGCCGTTGACCGCATAAAAAATCACGACCGGAACGGCAACGGTAAAAAAGCCCGTAATTACGCCGAGAACTGCAGTGAGCAGGGGCTTTGTCTGCTTCTTTATGAGCAGGTAGAACAGCATGAACAGCACGATTCCTACAACGGCGCCGCAGAGATTGAACTTGATCCAGAAGATCGCGCCTGTGCACAGACCGACGATGTAAGTTTTCTTGAAATTGATGTTGCCCTCAACGACAAATCTGATGCAGAAATAGAGGATGATCGCCAGGAACAGGATGCTGTATTCCTCAGCCGTATTGCCGCAGTAGAATGCCTTGCCACCGTACAGCATGACCGTGATCGCACCTGAGATAACGGGGTTTAACATGCTCTTATTCTCAACGAACAGGAGCTGGATCTTCGTGGATACGACCATGAACAGATAGCAGAAAATGACCTCGAGGATCCAAAGACCGGTAAATCCGTAGGGAGTGATCAGCGCACCGATCGCATATATCAGATGCAGAACGGTTCCTTTGTGATCGATGAGATCCCTGTATACAAGCTTGCCGTGGATAAGTCCCCTGCCCGCCGTGAAAACGCAGTTGGTGTCGTAGTCCCAGTTGATCGGGATGAGCGGCGTCGCGGATGACACAAATAGCAGGATCGCAACGGCGAAGAACGCGAAAACGATGTGGTCCTTAACGGTTAATTTCTTGTCGGAAAGTTTGAGTTCCTGACCCTTGCCAGCTGCATAGCATTCAACGATAAGGGGCGAAGCCGGTGTTGCCACGATACAGAGCAGAAGTCCGACCAGGGCAACAACGATAGGGTTTATCAGTTCGGCCCATCTGATGATGAAAACGCCGAGAAAAACGAGGTTTAAGAAGAAAGCCAGAAACAGTTTCTTCGAATCCACCAGAGACTTTTTGGCGAACTCCTTTTTGCGGAAAAGGTCCAGCGCAAAGAGAACCACGCCGGCCGCAAAACACAAAATGGCGGTCGGTGCTGAGGGACAGAGGAGCAGCGCCAATGCTGCAAATGAGATTATCTTCTGATTCTTCTTAAAATCCATACGGGGATTATAGCATACGTCAAAAAAACTTAACGGGCGCTTCCCTGATGGTAACGCCCGTTTTCTGATTACTTGATTGCCTTAAGCGTGTATGTCGCGCTCCAGTGATTGAGCACCTTTACGGACGAGAATCCCGCCTCAAGGAATGCCTCCATCTCGTGCTCAACGGTCAGCGGTGTGTCGTAGTGGTAGAACTCGCTGTCGGAGAGCTTCTGCTCAGAGCGGATCTTCATGAGTTCCTGCCTGAGCGAGTCTTCCTGGTCCTCAGACTCCGCGAAATAATCGGTCAGGATGAAATATCCGCCGTCTTTTAAGGCTTCACGGAGCTTTCTGTAAAGCGGTATCTTTTCTTCTTTCGTGAAGTGATGCAAGGATTCAACCGACAGTCCGCAGTCGAATTCATTCACTCCGAAAGGCACGTCGAAATAAGATCCCAAAATCAGGTTCATCTCCTTGTTCGGGAACTTCTCACGAAGCGCGTTCAGCATCTCCGGCGACAGATCAATGCCGGTAATCTTAGCGGTCGGATTGAGCGAGAAATATTCCTTCAGCTCCAATCCCGTGCCGCATCCCAAGTCCAGGACCTTGATGCCCGGATCAAGCGGCAGACAGCTCGCGGTATACGGATAAAAATCGTGGGCAGACTCAATGCTGCTCAGCTGATGATTCTCGTATCCGTCAACGCGGGCGTCAAAAAAATCTCCCATTTTCTCTAACATATACATCACCCATAAATAAATCCTGCTGTCTTATGAAGCACTGACAGCTACCCTATAATACACCATCTCACATTTGACATTCAGCAAGTGCCAGAATCATGTCCGGAAGTACGACATCCCTGCCGTATTCGTACTGCTCCTGCTCTTCATCAGACCTGCCGACGAGGGCCACGCCCGTGGCGGAATTGTCCGATACGACCAGGAGTGCTACGGCCGGCAGTTCAAACAGGTCTGCCAGCTGGTAGAACGATGCCGTTTCCATGTCTATCAGGTCCGTATCGAAAGATCTGATCTCATCCAAATGCATGTACTCCGTCGCAACCGAAGGCGTGCAGAAAACGCTCCCCTTGCGGATCTCATAGCCCTTGTTTTTGGCGAGCTCAATTACTCTGTCCACATAGTTCTCATCAGGATAAACCCTTTCGAAAAGCATGCTCTCACGGATGGATTTTTTCATCAGATAAGTATCTGCCTGGCTGCCCGATATGCAATAAGACGGCGTGCAGATCTCACCCAAAGAAAAACCTTCTTTGAGAGCGCCGACGGCACCAACGAAAATCAACTGCTTAAACGATAATTCGGCGCACAACGCCAGGTGGTCAATGAGGTTTCCCGCTGAAGACCCGATCTTGATCCACGCGATCTTAAGGTCATCTTTCTCGAGGAGATAACCCGCAATATAAGAGCGTTCCGCAAGTGTCGTTACCTTGCAGCGCTCATCCATTTTCAGCTTGTAAGGAATATAGCTCGGTGCAACGACCAGCGCATCGTAAACAATGTCTTCGCTGAGTCCGAAAGACTGCGCCGCCATGTGCTCAGAGTTATATTTGTGGAAACTGTCCACGATTTCTTTTAAGCGTTCCTTCATGCCAAATTCCCATTCCCCATAATGTTTATATGACGCTTAAGAGCTGCTCTTTGGACCAGTAGTACTGCCCCTTGTCTTCGAACTCCCGGTAGAAGACCTCTACCATCATAGTCATATACAGTATGATATCGTACCAGCGGAGTCTTTTTAGTTCAGATTCAGTAAAATTCTGTTTGTCGAAACCTACGAGAAAATCCTTATTTCTGTTGTGTTTGCGGAAGCGGTCATCCATGAAGGCTTCTCCCCACATGGCCCTCTCCCAGTCGATAATTCCGGAAACATGATCATCCTCAATAAACACATTTCCTTCCCACATGTCCCAGTGAACCAGAGTGGCAGATTGAACCTCATCGAATATGTGTTTTTCCGTCTCAAATTCTTCCATAAGCTTGTCTGTGTCACAGCCCAAATCCACGTTTTTCTTCTGCCCGTCAGATATCAGATTTGTAAGCATAATACGCACAAAATCTGCTAATGAATCATATCTTTTGGTGTCTCCCAAAAAGCCGAATTGCGGGTTGGTGATCGAGCATAACTGTCTGGAAATCCCGCCGATCTCTTTTGCGAGATTGCGCTTCGTCTCCTCCGGCATCTTATCCTTGATGAAGCTGTAATTGGTTCCGGGAAGTTTTTCCATGAAGAAGTAATCGCCGTCACATATGGTTTTGGAGCAGTCGTAAGCCAAAACATCTGCGACTTTGAAGGAACAATGATCACGAACCAGCTTCATTGCCGTAACTTCCGCCTCCATCAGGCTGATCTCGTTGGAAGTGTTGCCGGTCCTGTCTTTCGCTGCGATCTTCAAAATGCATTCATAGCCGTCGGTGAACGTGATATTGTATGTGACATTGCACATTCCCTCTGTCAGCTCCTTAATAGCTGATGCAGTTTTATCAGGGAATGCCTTTTTGATCATTTCATTTATGACCGCATCTGACTGCCGGTTTTTGGTAATCATGTCGGCTCCTTCCCATATCATCTGATCTTGGATGAGAGCAAAACTACCGTCTCGACATGCGCCGCATTCGGGAACAGGTCAGCCGGCGTGACTTCCTTGATCTCATAGGTTCTCGCAAGAATCTTGAGGTCCCTGGCAAGTGTCGCCGGATCGCATGAAACATAGCAGATCGAGGGGCTGCTTAATTCCTCAAGTTTCTTCACGACGCCGATATCAAGACCCTTTCTCGGAGGGTCGACGATTATGCAGTCAGGAGGCAGGATCCTGCCCGATTTAATAAGCGAATTAAAGTCAGTTTTGAGCACGTCCTTGCAGATGAATTCGCATTCGTCAGCCTCTTCGCTGTCCAGGAACAGCGAGCGGTTGATCTTTGCCGACTGGATCGCTTCGGGAACGACTTCGATGCCGAGGAGCTTCTGGCCCTTCTGCTTGACCGCGAGACCCAGAGTTCCGCATCCGCAATAGAGGTCGTATATGACTTTCGCTCCGCCGCATGCCTCGGATGCCTTGTTCGCGAGCTTTTCTGCCTGTTCGGTATTAACCTGGAAGAACGATCCGGCTTTGATCCTGAAGGTCCTTCCGCAGAATTTCTCATCGTAGTAATCGACTCCTTCGATCACGGTCCTGATGCCTGATCTGGTGCGCTTGGAAGTCTTGTTGGGACTGATCCTGAACAGGAGCCCGTTAAGCTTAAAGCCATTCTCTTCGCAGACAGCTTTTATTGACTCGTTGAGGCCCGTCGATGAGATGTAGTTTTTGGCATCCCTGATAACGATCTCGTGCTGCCCGTCATCCGAACTTACGAGCTCAGCGAGGACCTCATTCGTTCTGAGCGAACCCCTCAATACCAGTCCGTCGAAAAGCCTCGTCGGCGCGCGGTCGAGGGTCTCTTCCACCGCATCCTTTATCTTCCCGAAAATCTCATATTCAATGAGCTCTCCGTCGTATTCGCCCAATTCGTCGGACTTCGCGCAGAGCAATCCCACGCGGCAGTCCCTGATCGCGTACTGCATGTGGTTTCTGTATCTGAAGGGCTTATCCGCGAACAAAATGGGCTTTATGACCCTGTTCAGAAGTTCTGAATCAAACCCTCCGATCCTTGACAAACACTCACGGACACGGGTTTGTTTGATCTTCTGCTGTGCTTCATATGCCAGCCCCGCGAAAGGCAGTCCTCCGCTGACTTCATCAGCAGGTTTAAAAGGCGCGGTTCTGTCAGGCGAGCCTTTCGAGAGTTCCTTAACATCGACTACCGCATACTTGTTTGTCTCGGATACGATCTCACATAAACAGGTCTCGCCCGGGAACACTCCTGACGCAAAACATGTCTTGCCTGAAGGCAGGGTTCCGATGCCCTGTCCTTCGCTTCCTACGGCCGTAATTGTTATCTCAATAAGGTCCAATGAACACCCGTCCCTTCCCTTTGCCTCATATTAGTAACTTAATTATAGATAAAATCGTGGTAAAATTGTCGTTGTATTATTAAAGATAAATATTTGAGGAGATGGTAATCTTGCCCTCTAATGTTGATAAAAAACAAAGATCTACAAGACCGGTAGCGCCTGAGAACAGCGCTCTTGCCGACGAGCTCAGAAGCCAGCTCAAGGGTAAGCCGACCAAGTGCGGCTTTAACAGAAGCCTCACCCACGAGATCGGCAGCTTTGTCTGGGACATTTTAAGAGTCGTTATCGTTGCGGCTCTCTGCCTGTGCTTTACTTTCGGCGGATTCGGTGCCGGCATGCTCTTAGGCTACGCTTCAACAACGAAGCCCCTGTCCATCGGCGACCTCACTTCCGCAGAAGAATCACAGACTTCATTCGTTTATGACATCGAGAACAACGTAATCGCGAAGCTCACAGGTTCCGAGAACGTTGACCGTATTTACGTATCCTACAGCGACATCAAGAACACATATCTTGATGACGCGATCATCGCGATCGAGGACGAGCGTTTCCGCGAACACTCCGGTATCGACATCAAGCGTATCGGCAGCGCGCTCCTCTCAGCTATTGCAAACGGCGGTTCAGCTACACACGGCGGTTCCACGATCACACAGCAGACAGTTAAGCTCATCAGCGGTCAGGACGAGCACTCCACATCCCGTAAGGTTCAGGAGTGGTTCTCAGCAATGCAGCTCGAGCAGAATCTGAGTAAGGATGAGATCCTTGAGCTCTATATCAACCTCGCGCCCATGGGCAACAACTACGTAGGCGTTCAGGCTGCCGCAATGAACTATTTCGGCAAGAATGCATCCGAGCTCACACTCCCTGAGTGCGCTCTCATCGCAGGACTTCCTAAGAGCCCTTCCTACTACAATCCTCTTAGAGAATCAGGCAGAAGAAATGCCCAGAGAAGACAGAGAATGATCCTCGGCAAGATGTTCGAGCTCGGCATGATCACTGAGCAGGAATACGAAGACGCTCTCAACACAGAGCTCGAATTCCGTCAGAGAAACACCGACCGTACTTCTTCGATCAACTCATATTTCGTTGAGTACGCCATCTCAGAAGTAATCGGCGACGTAGCTGAGGCAAGAGGCATCTCCAGAGGCCTTGCTTCATCACTCGTTTATAACAAGGGTTATCACATCTATACGACATTGGAACCCAGAACACAGGAGATCCTGGACGACGCGTTCAAGGACCCCGACTTGTTCCAGGAAGATCCGGACAGGATAGCCGACTATCCTGAGAAGCCTAACGGGTCGATGGTCGTAATCAACAACCAGACCGGCGCGATCGCGGCAATGCAGGGCGGTTTCGGCGAGAAGAACATGAACCAGTCGTGGAACCGCGCCGTCCAGACCAGACGTAACCCGGGTTCTTCGATCAAGCCCCTGCTCGACTATGCTCCTGCGTTTGAGCTGGGTCTCATCGCTCCTGCCACAGTCGTCTGGGATGAACCCAAGCACTTGGATCCCCAGCGTCCTGACGCCGAATGGCCTGTTAATTACAGCCGTAACTATAGCGGTGCAGTAACAGTCAGAGTCGCTCTCACCTATTCACTTAACACCATCGCTGCAGAGCTTTGGACTGAAGTTGGCGGCGAGACAGCTCTCTGGTACTTAAAGCAGGTCGGCATCGACAGAACATCCGAAGGCGCATTCCCTTCACAGGCCGTAGGCGGCTTCACAAAGGGTATGACAACGCTCGAAATGGCTGCCGCTTACCATACTTTCGCGACGGGCGGCACATATGTCGAGCCTTACGCTTATACACAGGTTCTTGACTCCAACGGCAACGTAATCGTTAAGTCAGACCCTATCAGCTACCGCGTTTATTCCGAAGAGACATGCTTCTTCATCGCAGATATCCTGAAGGCCGTTGTAAATAACAACACACCTTCAGATTACGGCAGCGGCCAGATCGAGAACGATGAAGGCGAGCGCATCGACACATGCGGCAAGACAGGTACCACATCAGACAACATCGATAAGTGGTTCTGCGGCTTCACGCCTTACTACACCGCAGCAGTATGGTACGGTTACGACAACAGACTGAGACAGACAGAGATCCCTTCATGCGACTGGGACAGCGCTATCAAGATCTGGGTTTGGTGTATGCACCACATCCATTCAGATCTCCCGGGCGCTACTTTCGAGAAGCCGGATACGATCATCACAGCATCTGTCTGCTCATCAGGTTACTATCCTACGGATGCATGCCGTGCGGCAGAAGGCAACAAGGTCTACACCGACTACTTCATCTCAGGCAGCTATCTGTGCCCGACAGACGATAAGCCGTGTACCGTACACCTTACACCGTCGCCCACGCCTTCACCGACACCTGGTCCTGCAGGCCCAGGAGGTCAGGGCAATAACGGCGGCATATTCGGCAACCCGGGCCACCCAGGATAAGTATTCCTTGCTTTTTTAAACACAAGAGTTTATTCTTATTTGGCTTTATTCTGATTATTAAGGAGATTTACTTTGAGCAAATATTCCGGATCTCGCACTCCCGTCAACTTTGCGAAAAGAATTGTAGTTAAGGTCGGCACATCGACCCTCACATACGACAACGGAAAAATGAACCTGGGCAACATCGACAGGCTCTGTCGTTCAATCTCCGATCTCATGAACCGCGGCAAAGAGGTTCTGCTCGTAAGCTCCGGCGCCATCGGTGTCGGCATCGGCTACCTTGATCTCAAGGAGCGCCCTACCACAACACGTGAGAAGCAGGCAATCGCTTCCGTAGGTCAGTGCGAGCTCATGAATGCTTACGCAAGAAGCTTTTCAGAGTATTCTTACCGCTGCGGCCAGATCCTCCTCACAAAGGACGGCATCACAGACAAGCTCACAAGAGCTAACGTAACAAACACGATCGAGACACTTCTCGAGATGCGTATAATCCCTGTCATCAACGAGAACGACTCCGTATCAACAACGGAGATCATGCACAACGGCACATTCGGCGACAACGACACACTCTCAGCTGACGTTGCATGCCTCGCAAATGCCGATCTGCTCGTAATCCTCTCTGACGTTGACGGTCTCTACGACGCTAACCCCCGTGAGAACCCCAACGCTGAGCGTATCTCTTATGTAGACAAGGTCACACCCGAGATGCTCGACTTCACAGCAGGCAAGGGTTCATGGCTCGGCACAGGCGGCATGGCTACCAAGATCACAGCCATGAGCAAGGTCACAGAGCACGGCATCATGGGCGTCATCGCTGACGGTTCATCCGTCCAGACACTCGAGAAGATCATCGACCAGGACGACGTCGGCACATTCTTCGCCGCACAGTAAAAGCCTTATAAATCAAGCATTTAACATTGTTAAACCCGCTTTTTAGCGGGTTTTTTATTGGGTTTTTGCCGGGGCCGCCCCGTTACCTGTAGTGCTGGCTGATAATGTTGTCGAGCATCGTCATATCCAGAGGGGTCGTCTCCGACTCAAACGTAAAAAACAGCTTGTCACCCAGAATGATGCCGGTCCGGTTATAGTCTTTCGCTCTTATTATCAGGTCATCTGTGTATTGCGAATCGTTCATCTTCCCGCAGTGCTCATGGTAAAGGATCTTGCGGTCGCTCATCCTCAGGATCGTAAAATCCGGGTGGATTATCCTGTTTCCGACCTTCAGCGGGCACTCATATCTGTATGGAATACCCTGCGCCCTGAGGCGGTCCGCAATAATCACCTCTGATTTCGATCTGACGCGCTCGCCTTTTATAGTATAGAATTCAGGGGCATCCTTCTTGAAAGGCTTTCTCTTGTATGGCACCGCCATCCACTTTTCCGCATATGCATCGTCGCAGACGTTGATCGGCCGGGCATATTGCTTTCGCGCGTCGGACAGGCTGTCAAAAACATCCTCCGCTATCGTTTCAGGGTAGAGCTTCTGCATTTTCTCTATGGCGGACAGCTCGCATTTGATCTGTTTTAAAACACGCTTGAGGTAGTCTTTTTGGACGAGGTCGGAGATGAGGGCGGTGTCCTGAGGGCCGAGATATATCTCTGTAGGAGTAGTTCCGTACAAGTAGTAGTAATCTCTCTTATTCATATGCCTAATATTTAGACGCCCTTCTGGTAGATGCGCTATCTTATTTTCTATTTCACTGATGCTTCTGGAGAGTAATTCAATTCTTGTCTTCAAATCCTGACTGATGTTGATAGCCATTTGAATCACCTCCCTTTAGTTAAGTGAACCCATTATATGACCCCATCTGACAGTATGTCTTTAGTTTTGAAGCAGGTTGAGACTAATTGGGGGTGATTGATACTAAATCTAAAATTTGTTTTTTATCATAAAACGCTGAAAAACAGTCGAAAATTATAAGGAATCGCGATTTCTTATAATTTTTGCCCCTTTTTTCGAGTATTTGTTATAAGGTCCCCTCTCGAAAGGTCCCACGCCCCTCAAAAGGCCTCCCTCTCATCTCGAAAGGTCCCGCGCCCCTCAAAATCCCCATCCAAAAAACGGGCCGCAGTTCCCTGCAGCCCGCTTGAAAAATCACTTAAACCGAGTTTTACGCGCTCGCCTTAACCGTATTCCAGATCTCTGTGTATCTCTCCTCGATCTCGTCAGAAGTGTAGTAAACTTCCAGAGTTGCGAAGATCTCGTCTGTCGGATAGTAGTAGATGTTGCCTGAAACTTCAGGGTCGAGCATGGCCTTTGCAGCTGTGTTAGGTGTTGAATAGCCTACATACTCGCAGTTCTCGAGAGCGACGTCAGGATCGTACATGAAGTTGATGAAGTCCATAGCGCCATCGTAGTTCTTGCAGTTTGTGGGAACACACATCATGTCTACTGACCAGTTGGAACCCTGAGGAAGAACAAACTGGAGATCGATGCTGTCGTTGCCGAGCTCTTCGATTCTGTCGAGCATAACGATGTGGTCGCCGGACCATGCGATGGATGCTGCGAGCTCGCCTGCTGCCATCTTATCCTTGAGGTTGTCTACACCGTATGCAGGGTGAAGTGCGCTCTTCTGTGAGATAAGGAGCTCCTGTGCCTTCTGGAGTTCAGCATCATCCATGGAGTTGATCGAATATCCATAGTAGTTAAGTGCAGCACCGACTGACTCACGCATTGAGTCGTACATGCCTACGCTGTAGCCTGCTTCAGAATTGAAGAGAACGTCCCAGATAACGCTGGGATCCGTTGTATCTTCAGGGAGTGTGATCTTGTTAGCGTCATAAACAAGACCTACTGTGCAGTAGAGGTAAGGAACTGCGTAATCGAGAACCTGTGAAGAGATCTCCTTGTTGTCTGTGTAAGTTACGTCGCGGAACATGGGATCCATGTACTTGGTGACATTGGGAAGCTTGTTCCAGTCGAGGGGCTGAACCCAGTCCTCTTCGATGAGACGGCAAACCATGTACTCGGAAGGGATGATTACGTCGTAACCGTTCTCGAGGTTAGGATACATTGTCTCGTTCGTCTCGAAAGTTCTGTAAACGACATCATACTGGGGATACTTCTGCTCGAACTTAGCGATAGTATCCTCTGCAATGTATTCACCCCAGTTGTAGATAATGAGCTGCTGCTTCTTTGCGCAGCCTGCGGGCAGGAGCATGGCGCCTGTCATTACCATGGCGGTAGCGGAAGCAATTACTTTCCTTACGTTCTTGTTCATTTCTTTACTCTCCTTTATATGCAATTGCAATTAACTTGGTTACTTCTTCTTCGCAGGCTTTGCCTTCTTGAACGATGACAGGTTCGACAGCACCATGAGGATCAGGACTGCGCCGAACATCAGAGTCGTGAGCGCGTTCATCTTCGGGTTAACGCCGAGCTTTGCCATGGAATAGATCATCATGGGCAGTGTCTGGATAGAGCTGTCGACGTTGAAGTTACTGATGAGGTAGTCGTCGATCGAGAGCGTGAATGTCAGGAGCGCCGATGACAGGATACCCGGCATGATCTCAGGGATGATGACGAGTCTTAATGTCTGAAATCTTGTGGCGCCCAGGTCCATTGCCGCCTCCGTAAGGCTCTTGTCGAGCTGCTTTATCTTAGGACTGATCGACAGTATCGCGAAAGGAACGCACAATGCGATGTGCGACATGATCAAGGTGAACTCGCTCTTCTGAACGCCCAGGAACGAGAACAGCAGCATGAACGAGATACCCGTTACGAGGTCAGGCATGACGTTCGGAACGTATGTCATCGTCATGGCCAGGCTCTGGAGCTTCTTGTTGAGGTACGCGAGACCCAGTGAGCTCAGAACGCCGAAGGCAGTGGATGCGACAGCGGCGATTGATGCGACCTTGAGGGTCTCTAAGAGGGACTCCAGGATGCCGCTTCCGTCTGAACCCTTGAACAGGCTCTTATAGTTGTCCAATGTGAATCCGCCCCAGATGAACGACTTCGGCAGCGCATTGAACGAATATACGATGAGAATGACTATCGGCAGGTAAATAAATACCAGGATGAGCAGCAGATAGATGTCGGGGATAAGCTTTTTGATGAATCTCATAATGCCATACCTCCGCCTGCTTCTTTATCCTGCCCGCGCAGGATGCCCATGGTAATAAGAACGAATATCAGCAGCAGCAATGACAATACGTTGCCCGCCTGGTTATACGTGGTGGATTCGTTCAGGATGAAGTTCTGCACTGTGTTGCCGATGGTTGTTTTCGAGCCTTCGTTAAGGATATCGGGGATCATGTAGAACGTGAGTGACGGCATGAAGACCATCTGGATTCCCGAGATAACGCCCGGCAGGGACAGCGGGAAGATGACCCTGGTAAATGTCTGGAACTTCGTGGCGCCGAGATCGTATGCAGCCTCCGACAGGCTCGGGTCGAGCTTGATGAGCACGGAGTACAGCGGCATGATCATGAACGGCAGGAAGTCGTTGGTCATTACGACCTTGGTGATGATGTCGGCCAGGATCTCGTTCTTGAGGAACAGGATCGGCGCATCGATCGCCCCCCACTGCTGGAGGAGCGTGTTAAGAACGCCGGTCTCGCTGAAGAACGCGCGCCATGCGTAGGTTCTGAGCATCGTGTTCATCCACATCGGGAGAACGAAGAGCATCAGGAGCCTTGAGCCGCTCTGGCGCTTTGCTTTTGATCTCTTGGCGAGAATGTAGCTTACCGGGTAACCGAGGATCAGGCAGCCGATCGTCGTCCAGAGAGCATAATCGAGGCTTCTTAAGAAGATCGAGAAATACTCCTG
>JAEEGJ010004969.1_pt1 | contig 43176 bp, 45 predicted proteins | sample 8958761 | NCBI WGS metagenome assembly JAEEGJ01 (sample SAMN16246546, study PRJNA631951) | gut metagenome | biome: gut microbiome; feature: rumen; material: RS-attached | host: Bos | place: Iran: Karaj | collected 2018-10
AAAATTCTGAAAAAAAAAGCATATCTTCGCGTCCTATTCTTCCCGCCAAATGTCCCTGTATGGAGAAAACTAACGGATAGAATATTCATTGCGAAAAAAAGAACGTGTTTATGTGGAGAAAAAAGACTACTTTTGCAGCAGAAAGCAAAAATTCAAAGAAATATGAAGCATCTGGAGTTCACGAAACATCAGGAGTATCTTGCCTTCAACGAGCAAGACCTTATCATCATCGATAATATACAGGACTTGCCTGAGAACAGTACTTACTACACAGAACACGTGCTTATAATGATTTGTACGGCAGGAAAAATTCAGGTTGAATACGACAGTCAGCGTATAACCATCCATGGGGGTGATTTGTTCCTCGGAGTGCCTGGCAGTGTTCTGTCAGACTATATGATTTCTCCTAAGTTCGACTGCAAACTGCTCGCCATCAAACCGTCAGAATTGATGGCATCACGGGAATTGCACACTCAGGTCATTAGCAGCGCATTCTATGTCAAGACGCATCCTGTGGTTCATCTTACAGAAACCGATTCTCAAGATGTCTTTGCCTACTATAACCTTATATGCAGTCGCATTCGACAGGCAGAGCATCATTATAAGAACGCCGAGATGCGCTCACTTATCAAGGCCTTTCTGTTAAAGGTAGTTAGTATCATGGACAGGGAAATGGAGATGCCTGAAACAGAATCAACCGCTCGTGGCGAGCAGTTAGTGGAGAAGTTCGTCTGGATGGTCAACGAAGACCGAGGACGTAACCGGCTCGTTGAATACTATGCCAACCGCCTGAATATTACATCCAAATATCTCTCAACCCTTGTTCGCAGTTCGCTTAACCGCACCCCTACCGAAATTATTCAGGTTATGACGACGAAAGAGATAGAACGTCGATTACGATATACAGACGATAGCATCAAGCAGATTTCTCATGCCATGAACTTCCCTAACACCTCGTTCTTTGGCAAGTATTTTAAGCAGCACTCGGGCATGACCCCAAACAACTATCGCATGAAATACCATAAGTAGATGAAGAAATTGCTATACGTTTTACTGCTCCTGCTCGTTTCGTGTGACGAGGCGTTCCTAACGCATCCTTATGACGTGAACATCAAGGGAGAGACTGGTATCAACAGCAGGCAGATGGCAGAGATTGAACGACGTTTTGCCGATAGGGACACGCTGCGTGTGGCGTTTATCAGCGACACGCATCTGTGGTTCTCTGATGCAAGTGACGGGGTGGCGGATATCAACCGCAGAGAGGGCATCGACTTCGTTATTCACTGTGGTGACCTGACAGATACGGGCACCACCAAGGAGTACGAATGGAGCCGTGACATCCTCGGCGGTTTGCACTATCCGTTTGTGGCACTCGTCGGCAATCACGACTTCCTAGGCACTGGCGACCAGACATACGGCGTGATGTATGGACCGATGGACTTCAGTTTCATAGCGGCTCGGGTGAAGTTCGTCTGCCTGAACACCAACGCTACGGAGTATGACTATATGGCTGCCGTGCCCAACTTCGACTTTATGGAAGAAGAGTTTACCAAAGACTCAGCCCGTTTCGACCGCACCATCATCGTGATGCACGCACCGCCCTACAGCGACCAGTTTAACAATAATGTGTGCAAGGCGTTCCGCCGTTACCTTGACTTCTTTCCCGGCTTGATGTGCTGCGTATACGGGCATAACCACAGCGACAAGGTGAATGAAATCTATGGCGACGGACTTCTCTTCTACGGCATTGACTGTGCCGAGCATCGCAACTATCGTATCATGACAATAACCCCTGACGGCTATGAAATGGAGCAGATTCGTTATTAGTATCGGGCTGTTTCTCCATATGGCAGCAGCTGTTTGGGCGCAGGATGGCACTGGCGTGAAGCATGAGGCGGAGCATCAGGACAGCGAGGCGTATCGCCATCACGTCGAACTGCTTCAAAACCGCTGGGCCTCGCTCATTCCCAATCAGTTTGTCATTCAGAATGCCGGCAACATGGGTGTGTTGTCAGTGGGTGCCGGTTGGGGCTATGGCCACGGGCACTGGGAAACGCATCTGCTCTTCGGCTATATTCCTAAGCATCAGAGCACGCGTGGCAAACTGACGATGACCATGAAAGAGAACTACATCCCCTGGAACGTGCATCTGTCAGCCTCGCAAGATACATCAGATGATTTCCTGAGGCATGGCTGGTCACTGAACCCGCTCACTGCCAGCATATATGTGAACACCGTTTATGGCCATGAGTTCTGGAAGTCGCAGCCTGGTCGTTATCCCGACAAATACTATGAGTTCATGTCCACCAAGTTCCGCCTGAATGTAGCCCTTGGCCAACGCATCACATGGGACATCCCTCGCAACCGCCGCAAATATGCCAAGAGCATCAGTATCTTCTACGAAGTCAGTTCCTGCGACCTCTATATCCGCGCCAAGTTCAAGGACTGCAGTATTCCGCTGAAAGACATCGTCGGCTTGTCAATAGGACTAAAACTACAGACAATGTGATCACAAAACAAAGAAACGGAGGGACAGGTACCTGTTTCAGGATAAAATAGAAACTAGTAATTATCAATAGATAAGTAATACTTGCCAAGGCATGCGAGACAATCATCGGAAGCAGGGATATTTACTTGATGATGTGCGGACCCTATCAGGAATAGGACGCAGAATTATTCAGAAATTATGAACTGATGCCACAGAACAGCCCTTTGGCATTTAGAAACCGATCAACTATAGGTATAATACCTAATATATTATAGCGACAGTAGCTGCAACTTTGATTTGTTGCAGCTGCTGCCGCTGTAAGGTGAGCCATGGAAGTAAAACGGGGTATGGGTGCCTGTTTCCATGACATTTTTTGTTTTGTTTGTGATGGTCTCATAATTTATGCCAGTAACTCTGGAGGGCTGTCTTGGCTGGCGTCAGTGTTGCATGTGCGCAGAGTTGGATGAAGCGCGAGATGGGGCATTACCTAAACCTCTTTATGTATCTGCCCAAGACACCGTTCATCTGGCACCTCACCTCAGGCTCTTACCATGCACTGGAACTATTCGTGAGTATCTACAAGTGGAACCGCGATACGCTGCTGCGCATCAAAAGGGTCTATGCGGCCAATCGTGAAGCTGCACTGAACGACCGTCTGCAAGTGCTGATGCAAGGTGATGCCACCCAGAAGTCAGAAGCCGCAGAAGTACGTGCCCAACTGAAAGAGTTAACTACATTCTGTGAGAAGATAGACCAACTGCTTGCCTCTGGCTACTATCCCAAGTTGGATGATGGCGTAGGCAAGAACATTGCTCCCCTGCAGAAAGCTGGTCTCATCAGTTATGAGGTTCTGAAGAGTACGCAACTGAAGAAATATCTGGAGGCTGATTGGTAAGCAAAAAATGGCTATAATATGTTAAACAACCGCAGAAATAATGTGTTTTATTTGGCGGTGAACAATAAAATTAATAACTTCGCCGCTGAATAAAACGATGTTTTTATGAAGAATATCATTGGTAGAAAGAAGGAAATAGAGGAACTCAACAGGCTGTACAACAGCACTATTCCTCAGTTTGTGGCGGTATATGGTCGCAGGAGGGTTGGGAAACATTTTTAGTTGATCAGACGCTAAAAGACCGTATCACCTTTCGGCATGCTGGCTTGTCACCAGTTGACTACCAGCAGAAGAAGAATTTCATGAAGGAGCAACTGAAGAGTTTCTATTTCTCCTTGATTCGTCACGGCATGAAGAAGAGCCACTGCCCTACATCGTGGTTGGAGGCATTCTTTATGCTGGAGATGCATTTGCAGGCGACAGATGATGGTTCACGCCAAGTGGTGTTTCTTGACGAGCTGCCTTGGATGGACACTCCCCGCTCAAGCTTTGTGACGGCATTAGAGTCTTTCTGGAACGGATGGGGATGCCATCGTGATAATTTTATGCTTGTGGTGTGCGGTTCTGCAACATCATGGATTATGGACAATCTCGTCAACAATCATGGTGGTCTCTATGGCAGGCTTACTTGCGAAATGAAATTGTTGCCTTTCACGCTGAGAGAATGTGAACAATTCTTCCAAAGGAATCGCGTCAAACTGTCACGTTATGATATCGTTCAGAGCTATATGGCACTTGGTGGCATACCCTATTACCTAGGCTACTTTGAAAGCGGAAAGAGTTTGGCACAGAATATAGACAACCTGTTTTTTGCGGACAATGCTAAGTTAGGTGATGAATTTGACCGTCTGTTTGCTTCAGTCTTTTCTCAGCCTGAAGACATGAAAAAAATCGTGAGGTTGCTAAGTTCCCGACACACTGGCTACTCGCTGGAAGATATAGCAAAAAAGACGGGACTTTCTTCAGGAGGCAGTCTCAGTAATTCGCTTAAGGCATTGATGGCCAGCGATTTTGTGATGCGTTATGTGCCCTTTGGCCATTCTAAACGGGATGTGCATTATAAGCTTATAGATCCATTCTGCATTTTCTATTTACGCTATGTTCCTGAAAATGCCAGCTACGTTAGCAGTTTTTGGCAACAGAATCAAACGGCGCAGGGTATAGTCAGTTGGCGAGGCTTTGCTTTTGAGGAAGTCTGTCTCTTGCATATCAACCAGATAAAACAGGCATTAGGAATCCAAGGCGTTTCTTCACGCCAGTCCTCATGGGCAGTGTCAGGTAATGACGAACAAGATGGAACACAGATAGATCTGATTATCGAACGTGCTGACCACATAGTGAACTTATGTGAAATGAAATTCAATGGTGAGTTTTTTTCTGTAGATAAAGCATATTTCCTGAAAATGAATTATCGGGAAAAGATGTTGACCGAAGAGATTTCACGAAAGGACGTTGTTCATTCAATACTTGTGACCACTTACGGATTGACTTATAATGAATACAATGGTATATTCCAGCATGTAATAACACTTGATGACTTGTTTAAAGAAATATAGCCATGATTGGACAATGGTTTTTAGATAAGGTAAAGGAACTGACTGATGCTCACCACCGCTTAGTGATTACTGACACACAAGGCGATGGGGCTTTCCTGTTGGATTATTTGCCTGCACGGAGATATATAGTGCTGACAGCCTCGAAGCCCTCCGAGGAAAGACGAGTCAGGACAGAAGCGGAGCGTGACTACCGCGAGAAGAACGTCATCTTCTACACCACCATTCCACAGAAAAAACTGTCGGCACTGCAAGAATATGCTGCCACTTGCGGCTGTATTGTTCTCGACGACATGGAAGCATACATCAAGAGAACTTTGCACGAGGAACTGGCTCTTCACACACAAGTGGACGGTCGCACGCTACTATTGGCTGCCAAGATGAGCAAAGGAAGAGATGAAAACTGGTGGCGAGGCATCGCAACGGGCATCAATAACCCCTTACAGCCAGCGCAGCTTATCACTGATTTTCTGAAAAGCCCCACCACGGGTCGCCCACTTATACTTGTGGGGGCACTCCTAGAGTGCGTTCCGCATTGTTCTTGCTTCCGCAGGTCCTTCGGACACTGCGGTTCTTGACAAGCCAAGCGAACAAGTTCGAGTCCTGAGAGGAGACGCTTTCAGCGTCATTTCAACCTCACAGGTCGAAACTATACTTATGAAAATGAATGATATGGGAATGAACATACTCTAACAATCATCTTTGATTATTTTATATTAACATCACTTCCTATATAACAGCTTGTTATATAGCTTGTTATTTATGATGTATATAAAATAATTATATTCACTATTTGTGATGTTATTAATGGTTTCAATGCAAAAGTACTGCCAATTATGGTGTTACTGAGGGTGCTTATATTGGTAGAATACGTTTGAAAGAATGTTTACAAAATATTACTCTAAAAGTAAAACAAGTTGTTTTACTTCTGTAAACCCTATACTTTTACATCGTTAACCCGATGGCTATCAAGGTAAAACAACTTGTTTTACTGTAAGAGCTGACTCGCCTACGCAGGGATTTGCTGTTTCGGTGAAGGCAAATGGGCATAAAAGTGATGTTGAAAGAATTACCATCACTTCCGTAAAACATTTGTAACCAGCTGCTTGCAAAGAAAGTGATGGTAATGCACTTCTCCCAACTTTTTATGTATTGTGAGGTTGAACGGTAGCATGACGTCCATCGTGTCGGTAATAGACATCACTTCACGGCAGAGCACATGCGAATCTTTTGCTGTCACCTCGCTAATGGTCTTTTCGATGTCTTCTGTCATACTATCTTGCATTTTCCTCTTCTAATACTATCATCTTGCAGATGATATCGTCTCGAATGATTTTCGGAGAAGCTTTTCCTGCCAGCACCAGAACTTTCTTGCCATTGCGGTAGATATGAAGCTGGCGTGAGCGAACCACAGCTGTCAGTTCTGGGTCTTCCTGAATTGCAGTCCAAAGATGATGATACACACCATCCTCTTCAAACAGTTTCTTCTGTAGGTGCGAGCACATATTGGTTGTATCAATAGCCTTCATAGTCAGTCAAACAGTTTTTTCCATACCCACAAGAAAGATACAGCTCCAAATACGCAGAACACGAAGTTCGTAAGATAGCCTTTGCCAAGTAGTTCTACGTCTAAGAGATGACTGATGAAAGTCCCTACATAACTGCCTACAATACCAATGATAAGGTTCATGCAGCATCCCTTGCCCTCACCGCTCATAATACGGTTGGCAATGTAGCCGACGAAAATACCTGTGAGTATGGGCCAAGCCGTGAAATCTGCAATGTGTTCTAACATAAGTCCCCTTCCATCTCCTGCCTGACAGTGGCAATATTCGACTTGCAGCCACACCCTTCAGGCGAGTCCAGACGTTCCTGGTTCATAACCTGATTCTGTTCGTCAAGCGAAACGACTGTATAATAGGCGCAGTGACCGAAGTGGTCATCAACCATACCTTCATGTGTTGGAATTGCTAATTTCTTCATCATTATTATTATTGTTTTATTTCTGATTCCTCGATTTGTTAAATTGAGATTTACTTGTTTGTTAGTATCCAAAATACTTTTTGCAGTAATTAGTCATTAAGCTATCGTATTGCTCACTACACTCCTTGTCGTTCATCAACATGTGCCCAGAGTTAGGAAATACAATCAGGTCGTATGGCTTAGAGAGGCTATCGTATACAGCTGATAAGGCATGGTAATGCGCTGGCTTAATCAATTCGTCTTTCTCTCCATAAGCAAAGATGGCTGGTAGAGCTGTTGAGTCGTTGATGTAGTATATTGGCGAGGCCAGTAGCTTGACGCTGTCGGTAAATTGTCTTGAATAATCGTTTAGTTTCACCCGCTTGCCCGTACAACTGAAAACGAAGTTTTCTATATCTTCTGATTTAGCATTCTTGTCGTAAGGAAACAGAATGCGAAAGTCTGCTGGTCCGACTTTGATAGCTGTGAAGCGTAATGGTAATGCATGTATATGACTGTAGGCATACAGCATAGATAGATGCCCACCTGCCGAAGTGCCTGCTATAGCCATCTGGCGAATGTGTACACCCTTTTCTGCAGCAAATCGAACAACGTGTCTGATGCAAGCGTCAATTTCTTCTTGCATGGTCAGCAACGAGATGTTCTCCTCGTTAAGGAGGCTATAGTTCATCGTGGCTGTGGCATAGCCTCTTTGCACCCCTTTGTAACAATCATTATGATGCTCATTCTTGTCTCCGCCCAACCAGGAGCCACCATGAACATACAAAATGAGAGCAAGACTGTCATTCTTGGTAGCGTCATTAGGCAGGAAGAGGTCATACGTATTGTGTGGTTGATTGCCATATTTTACATCGGTAAATCTTTCTCCATATTCATCATGCCATTTAGGTTTAAGCAGATATGTCACCATTGCTAAGATCAATATTAATCCCAACAAACAGCCACAGCCTTTATTTAAGCAATTTTTCCTAGAAAAGTGTTTCATGTAAATACCTAATTATCTATTTGATATACTTTTTATATCCACTCATAGTTGACCTTTCCAGCACCTACCTCAAAGTGATACTTGGCGATGCCTAAGTCTATCTGCGTATAGCCAATCAAGGAGAACCCCCTCTTGGCTCGTACCTGATGACGTCCATCCTTCATGCCGAGGTACTCAAACGAGAATTTCTGCTGGTTCACGGCTGTTGGAGCAAGCAAGGCTGCTTCCACACCCTTGCGGAACCATGATGGAGTGACTTCGCTGGCGTTATTGGAGCCAAGTGTCCTTAGGGCGGAGCGGCTGACTTGCTCAACGGTTTTGATCTTATGGCCTACACCTTGTGTCTCACCATAGCCGATGGCAATGTAACTGGCTATCTTTTCGCCTTCGTCAAGTAGATAGGTACCCGGCACTTTCGAGTAGCTTAGTCCCACCCAGCAGGTGTTCAAGCCAAGCGTCTGGGCAAGCAGCACCAGATGCTCACCATAGTAGCCTATGCGTTCATCAAGGTCATCGGCCCTTTGACCCGCCATGACCAGATAGTTGTTGGCATTACGGAACTTCCCGTATTTGGCCAGCGTCCCTTGGAATGCCTTTGGCTCATTGCATATCAACTGGATGTGGAGCTGTCCTTCTTTATTCAGTTTCACAATTTCATCTTCAAGCACCTTGACGATTTCCTCGCTCAATGGCTGGTCTTTGTAAGCCCTTACACTATGACGGGCTTTTATTGCTTCTAGAATAGTCATGATGTATGATATATATTATTTACTATCTTTGTTACATTCAGATACATACTAGCCGAGGGTTTACTGATGGCATACAGATAGGGTAGGGCTTGGAGCGAATCAGTCCTCGGGCCAAGGCTCAAATTCCAGTTCCAGCTCAATCCATCGATTGCCTTCGTGTGGTATGGAGCTCTTCTGGTTTGACACTCCCAATCCTAACAGACGGATGGGGTGGGAGTGAAATTCCACTTGTTGCATCAGTTGCTTCGCCAAAGGAAGGATCTCGTCTTTGGTGCGGAGGATATGGTCAACGGTGATGCTACGGGTGATCTGCTGGAAGTCCCGGAACTTTACCTTCAATGTCAGTGTGTGCCCCTCGAACTCGTTCTTCTCGATGCGTCTGACCAGTTCCAGCACCGTGTGATAGAGATGGATGGTGACGGCAGCATCATCGCTGATGTCGGATTCAAAGGTCTGTTCGCAACTGACACTCTTCCGTTCCCACTCACTGATGACGGGACGGTTGTCGATGCCTCGCGAGAAGTCGTAGAACACCTGTCCCATCTTGCCGAACTCCTGAGTCAGCCGGCTCAACGACACGTTTCTTAGATCCAAGCCCGTAAAGATACCCATGCGGTGCATCTTCTCTGCTGTCTTCTGGCCTACGCCCCAGATCTTCTCCACCTTCAGTTGGGCGATGAAGTCCAATGCCCTGTCAGGATGAATCACCGTCAGTCCGTCGGGCTTGCGCCAGTCGGAGGCAATCTTTGCCAGGAACTTGCAGTAGCTCACGCCTGCCGATGCTGTCAGCCCTGTGGTCTTACGGATGCGCTGTTTGATTTCTCGGGCTATATCCATTGCCCATATCCCTTGACGATTGGTGCTCACCATCGTCTTATTTTCTGTCACATCGAGGAAAGCTTCGTCGAGGGATATAGGCTCTATCAGGTCAGTGTAGTCGTGGAATATCTCATGCAGCTGTGCCGACACCTCCTTGTATTTCTGGAAATGGGGCTCCACGATGATCAGCTGCGGACACAGACGCTTGGCCACCTGTATGGACTGTGCCGAATGTACACCAAACCATCGGGCCTCGTAGCTTGCTGTTGACACCACACCACGTTCGGCATCGTGTCCCACCGCTATAGGCTTGCCCTTCAGTTCCGGATGGTCTCGCTGCTCTACAGCCGCGAAGAACTGGTCCATGTCAATATGGATGACCTTCATCGTGCCATTCCGGGCCTATTTCGCCTGGATGTCGATCTTTGGGATGCGGCCGTCCTTTGTGCGCTGAAACTCGCGGTATGCGGTAGTGCGACGGAAACCGTTGCCACCGGAGGGGATGCCATCGTGATAGAAAAGGTATGACTTACCCTTGAAGTCGATGGTGCCACCGTGAATGGTGAACGAGCCTGGCGACTCGTCGGTGATGCGGCCTTCGTAGTGCCACGGGCCGTGAATGCTCTTCGACGTTGAGTAGGCCCAGTGTTCTGGCACTCCGCCAGCTGCATATTCCAGGAAGTAGGTGTCGCCAATCTTATAGACCCACGGGGCTTCCTCGAAGCCGGTCTTCATCACTCGCTTGTGGAGCTGGTAGTCCATCTTCAAACATTTGGGGCCGAACTGTGCTTCATCGTCCAGCATGGCACGCATGTCGCAGATGCCGTTGTTGGCAAATGACTTGTCGATGCTAATCATGTCTTCGTTCAACTTGGCATACCAGCAGCCGTTGTTGCCCCAGAAGAGCCACGCCTGTCCGTCGTCGTCGATGAACACGGTGGGGTCAATGAACCCCCAGTCGCCAGGGATGAGCGGCTTTCCGAGCGCGTCTGCCCAAGGACCTTCAGGATGTTCGGCTACAGCCACACCGATACCATGCAGATGCTTGGTGGTGTCCTCTGCTGCCACATACCAGTACCACTTGCCGTTGCGCTCGATGGCCTGCGAAGCCCAGGCATTGTCGCCCTGCTTGGCCCACTTGAAGTTGGCAGTGGACAACACCACGCCGTGGTCTGTCCAGTGCTCCATGTCGGTAGTGGAAAACACCTGCCAGTCGGGCATACGGAAATAGGTTGCCGTGTCCAGGTCGTGACCTGTGAACACATACAGTCGGTCTCCCGACACCACTGGAGCCGGGTCGGGGTTATACATACGGTTGTTCACGCGCTTTTGCGCTTGCAATGTGATGGCCAACAACAATGTGATAGCCGATAAAAGTGTTCTTTTCATATTCTGTCCTTATTTTCCCTTATGTGCGCAGCATCCGAAGGGCTCTTCCTGTTTTACAGGATCCTGCCTGTAATGCGTATGGTCAACACAGGCCAGACGGGGAACTTGGCGATGAAGTCGTAGTATTTGTCACTGTCACTGCCAAAGTCATCTCTGAACGCTTCCTGATCGGTCCCTGTCTGTTTCTCGAAGACACGTGGCTTGCCCCATATCATCACACCCAGATCACCGCTGACGCCGATACGCTTGCGTGGAACGGCACGACCATAGCCGATACCCAGATAAGGCCTGAACTTGTTGACCTTGATGGCACCGTGACCATAACCATCCCTGTCGAATTCCACGATGTAGTCACCAATGGCAATACCTTCGCCAGGATCGAAGTCCTTCACAGGAATGGTGTTTTCAATCTTAACAATCTCGTCGGTGCCGAAATAGAATCCGGCTGTGGCGTGGAGCGGTATCTTGGGGAAAGGGTATGCATCAAGCAGCAGATGGGCTGTACTCATGTAGTTCTTCGCCTTTGCCTCAGTTTTTCCGCGTTCCTTTTTCCCTTTTGCCCTGTAGTCAATTTTCTCACTGTAAGTAAAACCCGAGAAGAAGTTGTAGCCGGCACGCACCTGCAGGAAATTGCCAATGGGGGCTGCCACGTCAACTCCTGTACCAGTTGTTCCGAGGGTTAAACCTACCGACAGATGGTCAAAGAGTCCAAACTCTGTGACCTGGGCTCGTGCTGGTGTAGCAAACTGTAATGCTAACAGAGCTGCCAATGCAATGCTCTTGAATGAAATAGACTGTTTCATAAATTTTTAAGTTTTAGTTGTTAATATGATGGTTACACACGATAGCTGTCCTTTCGATTGCAAATTTAGTAAATAAAACGGAAAGTACAAAACATTTCCGATATTTTTTATCTGGCAGTTAAATAATATGAAAAAAAGGAGGGGGAGTATACTGTTTTTGCAGTGTTGTCCGTTTTTTAATGAAAAACAGTAAAACAATTTTATATGAGAAAGTTTTTGTTAAGTCTGATGACGGTGATGGCTGTTGTCTCATGCACGGCTACCGAAGGTAAACTGAGAGTGAAAATGAACTGCAAGCCTGTTGGTGACAGTATTGTGGCGATAGTTAACGCCGGGGAAGAAAATGAGGTGAGGATGAACTTCACGGGCAAGCAGGGCGTCTTTGACTTTGAGATTGACGTACCTAGTCCCGCCAACATGTATCTGGTGGAGCCTGGTGCACTGCGCGGAGAACGTGCTTCGATTTATCAGATTCCCGCCATTCCTGGTGAGGAGGTGTCGGTAACCGCTGAAGACGGCTCGCGTTATGATGTCAACGGCTCAAAATTCTATGCACAGTTCCATGAGGCTGACATTGTGATAGAGAATGCCCAGAAAGAGGGTAGGGACGTGACGCAGGTCATCTATGATTTTATCAAGGCACACCCGGACTATGAGGCTTCGGCCTATATTGTCACCATGATGCGTGACTTGGAGAAGATGAAAGAGGCTGTTGCGTTGTTGAAGCCCGATGTACGTGAAGGACGCATGAAACCTTTATACCAAGGAATGCTCGACCAGATTGAGGCAGCGATGAAGGCAGAGGAAGAGTCTGCCAAGAAGCAGTCTGCCGGCATTGAGGCTCCTGATTTCACATTGAACGACATCAATGGAAAACCTTTGTCACTGTCGAGCCTGAGAGGCAAGTATGTCATCATTGACTTCTGGGGTTCATGGTGCGGATGGTGTATCAAGGGATTCCCCGAGATGAAGAAGTATTATAACACTTACAAGGGGAAGTTTGAAATCCTTGGCGTGGATTGTAACGATACGGAGGAGAAATGGAAGGATGCCGTCAAGAAGCACGAGCTGCCTTGGCTGCATGTGTACAATCCGAGGAGTTCCCAGGTGCTGAGTGATTATGGCATTCAGGGTTTTCCCACGAAGATCATCGTCGGTCCTGACGGAAAGATTGTCAAGACCATCGTAGGCGAGGATCCCGCGTTCTATACGCTTCTGGACGATCTGTTCGGGAAATAGCAGATGTGCAAGTGTAGGAGATGCGTCTCAGCCAAACAAGGCACGGAGGGCTTCTTCTACCTTACGTACTGGATGGAGCTGGATGCCGGTATATTTTCGTGTGTCGAGCCCTTGAAGATTGTAACGAGGAATAATCATGTCGGTGAAGCCTAGTTTCTGGGCTTCACTGATTCTTTGTTCAATACGGCTGACAGGACGTACTTCACCGCTGAGCCCTACTTCGCCAGCCATGCACCAGCCCTGCTCAATGGGCGTGTCGACATTGCTGGAGAGGACAGCTGCAATGACGGAGAGATCCGTGGCGAGGTCGGTAACCCTCAGCCCACCGGCAATATTGATGAAGACATCTTTCTGGATGAGTTTGAAGCCCACACGTTTCTCGAGTACTGCCAAGAGCATGTTGAGGCGACGCTGGTCGAACCCTGTGGCAGAACGCTGGGGGGTGCCATAGGCGGCAGTGCTGACAAGAGCCTGGGTCTCGATGAGGAAAGGCCGTACGCCCTCGATGGCGGCAGAGATGGCAACGCCGGAGAGTCCGTCGCGTGTGTCGGTGAGCAGCAGCTCAGAGGGATTGCTTACCTGGCGAAGACCGGTGGGCAGCATCTCATAGATACCCAGTTCGGAAGTAGAGCCAAAGCGGTTCTTTATGCTACGGAGGATGCGATAGACGTGGTGCTGGTCGCCTTCAAACTGAATGACAGCATCGACGATGTGTTCCAGGATCTTGGGACCGGCCAGGGTGCCTTCCTTGGTGATGTGACCGATAAGCAGAACGGGCACTCCACTGGTCTTGGCAAATCGCAGTAGCGCTGAAGCACATTCGCGCACCTGTGCTATGGAACCGGCAGAAGACTCTACGTCGGCAGTCATGATGGTCTGTATGGAGTCGATGACCACCAGTTGGGGCTTCTCTTCCTTGATGTGTTCAAAGATGTCCTCGAGTGAGTTCTCACAGAGAATCAGCAGATGGTCGACACCTGTAGACTGGCTGGCAGAAAGGCGTTCGGCACGCATCTTCAGCTGATGGGCACTCTCCTCACCGCTGACGTAGAGAATACGCATCTGGGGCAGGTTAAGCATGGTCTGAAGTGTGAGGGTGGACTTGCCGATTCCCGGTTCACCGCCAAGGAGCACGATGCTGCCTGGTACAAGACCGCCGCCTAGCACCCGATTGAGTTCTGCATCACGCATGTCAATGCGTGGGTCATCGTGGGCAGGTATCTCGCTGAGTCTCATTGCCTTGTTGCGTCTCAGAGCATGCCCGGTGGTGGCAGCAGCCGATGTCGCTGACTGCTGACGCGTGTCGGATATCCGGATCTCCTTAAAGGTGTTCCACTGCCCGCATGACGGGCATTTACCTATCCACTTCGGCGACTCCTGGCCGCAGTTGGAACATACATATGCTGTCTTGTCTTTTGCCATAATGCTGCAAAGTTACGAAAAGTCGAGTGCAAAACAAAAGATTTTATTCTTTTTTTGCCGAGACAGAGTAACTTCGTGACATTTATGCCACAAAGTTACGAAAAAAAACTGCAAAAAGAATGCGATTTTTGGAAGATTAACGCAATTCGGCCTGAAATAAGGGCAAGACGGGGAAGAATAAGGAAATTTAATTTGGGACAGAAAGCAAAATGGGGAGGATTGGTGAAGGAGTTAGGTTGCCAAATCGTAACCCTGAAAACGAGTCTGTTAGGTGGGTTGTCCTTCCTTTATTGACCACGCAAACCGGGGCAGAATGGCGCACCTTTCGCTACCCGTTTCTTATTCCGCAAACTGCTACATTTTGCATAGCGATGGATGCCTAAAAAGATAGTAGTTTTGCAGCCAAAATTAAAAAAGGAGTAAGAAGCATGAGAAGTACTTTTAACATTCTATGTAAACAAGAGTAAGGAGAAGGGAGGGACCACGAGACTGATTGTCTCGGGGAGGGTACCATGGTGTGGTGCCAGTGATGGGCAGGGTTACGATTAACGGCACCCAGAGCCAGTTCAGTTGTAAGAGGACAATTTCGCTTGACATGTGGGACGTGAAGGGCAACTGTGCAAAAGGTCGTAGTAAGGAGGCGTTGAAGATCAACCGTGAACTGGATAATATCAAGACTCAGATCATCAAGCACTATCAGCACCTGTCAGACCGCGAGGCTTTCGTGACGGCAGAGATGGTGCGCAACTCCTATCAGGGCTTTGGCAGTGAGTATGAGACACTGCTGAGTGCTTTCGACAAGGACATTGCCAATCAGAAGAAACGTGTGGGCAAGGACAGGGCTGCAAGCACACTTTGGGCTATGGAGCGCTCGCGTAAGGATGTGGCAGAGTTCATTCAGTCGCACTACCGTCGCACGGATTTGTCGATGCTTGAACTGACGCCAGAGTTCATCAAGGACTTCGCCGCTTACCTCAGTACAGACCGAGGACTGGCTAACGGTACTATCTGGCAAAGATGCATGTGGCTGAAAGGTGTTGTGCTGAGGGCGCACTACAATGGTAAGATTCCCCGTAACCCGTTTGCGCAGTTCCACATCAGCCCCAACTGCAAGGAAAGGGAATTCCTGACCGAAGACGAACTGAAAGCCGTCGTAACCCATGAATTCGAGGACGACAATCTTGCCTTTGTGCGTGACATTTTTGTATTCGTGTGCTTCACCGCCCTCTCGTTCATAGACGTGAAGAACCTGACCACGGACAACATCGTGGACATTAACGGTGACAAGTGGATTATCAGTAAGCGACACAAGACCAACATCCCCTTCCAGGTGAAGCTGATGGACGTACCCTTGCAGATTATCGACCGCTACAAGCACCTACAGGAAGACAAACTGGTGTTCGGCAAGATGAACTACTGGTCCATGTGTAAGAAGCTGAAAACGGTCATGACAGCTTGCGGCATTGAGAAAGCCATCTCCTACCATTGTGCAAGGCACTCATTCGCGACCTTGGCGCTTTCAAAGGGTATGCCTATTGAGAGTGTGAGCCGTGTATTGGGACACACGAACATCGTGACCACCCAGATTTACGCCAAAATCACAAGTCAGAAACTTGACAACGACCTGACAATGCTTGGCAATAAGCTCAACGCATCGTTCAAGAACCTACAGACGGCATAGCCCGCACGAATCAGCCCCACTCGTCATCGCAGCGAATGGGGCTGAATTCTTTCGTTACCCTACTCTTTTTACCGACAGATTACAGTTTAAGCGTTGCTCTCAACATGACCGTTCTGCCGCAGAGGGTGTAGTCGTAGGTGTAGGTGTTGATGCCGTTGAAGATGGTGTAGGCGTAGTGGCGCTGGTTCAGGAGGTTCTTGGTAGTATGCAAGCGGCCCGCCAGCAGGCCGTGAAGGTGCTCAACCTCGTAGCCGTGCGCGTCGATAACGAGAGCGCCAAAGTGAAGGGCGAGCTGGCCGATGCCCGCAAGGCCACCGACGAGGCCATCCGCCGCCTCTACGACGTGCTCAACGCCCTCGCCTTCTGCATTCTGTTTTTGCCCGTTTCAAGGGTAGAGTGCTGCTTCTATCATGTGAAGGAAGCCCGTTTCAGGGGTGGAGTGTCACTTCTGCATATAAAATCCCGCCCCGTCGACGGCTGAAATGCGGTCGGCGGGGCGAGAATAAGGCATGACGCGACGGGTCAGAAACTCGGTTTCGCCTCGCCGCGCTCGTAGATTGTCCAGCCATCGCTGTCCTGCCAGCAGCCGGCAAAACGTAATGTGGTAGCATCGGCATAATCGAAAAGAGCTCGTGTGCTGTAAGGCAAATAAGTAACAATATCTGTTTCATCGTAGTCGCCATATAGGAACAATCGGTTCTCACCCACGCCCTTTTCGTTGCGTTCCCATATCAGCGACCAAGTCCCTGTGAAAGCACCGTTTGTCGGCGTCATGTCCTCCCAATCTGTGTACTGCTCCTGACCGTCAATGGTTACGACTTGTCGCAACTGCCATTTGCGCAGTCCGCTGAGCGTTCCGTCGGCGTTGAACGTCAGTTGCTCGAATGTCCTCTGCTTATCGCCTATACGCTCGATGTGCCACGTGCCCACGATGAACGGCGTGTATTGCTCCCGCAGTTGCTCCGTCTTTTCATGTGCCTCTGGATCAGCCCATTGAGGTTCGTCGCTGCTGCAAGAATTAAGAGATATTGCTATAAACAATATAGATAGAATGTTCTTTGCTCTCATTTCAAAATACTACATTGGGGAAAACGCTTTCTTATAGCAGCTTTCTCTGAATCATTCATTTCTCCTTTTATCGTGAAACGATCTATTATCAGTTTGTCCATCCATTCTGGTAAAACCACTTTTCCGGTAAATACAAGCTCAAGCGTCTTGATATGACCCAGTTGAGACAGCATTTCCGGCACTTCCTGGATGCGAAGGTGTATGCCCCAGTCATTGTTATTCTTTTTGAGTTCCTTCAAGGTATCATCATCACTTTCTGCCACACGAACGAGCCATCCCAATTTGGGAATCAGCATATTGCTTGTCGTGTCAACCTTTGCTCCGACAAAACCTGCCCATAGTTCCATCGGTGTTTCACTGATGAGATTTCCGTTCGCCGGATCGACTACTCGATATTTGAAATTGACTCGAACATATTCTGAAGGCATTTCCTTGGTATGCTTTACCTTGTCAAGAGTCTGACCGCTCTCATCTGGAAAGAACTTCAGCAACCAGCCATCGAGTTCTGTAGGATTGTCAGGGCTACATGCTCCGCCTTTAAGCTCAGTGATGTTCTGCTTTTTGACTATACTTTTCCAAAAAGCCTGATTAGGATGTCCATTAGCTGCCTGAATAAATTCATTTAGTATTGGTTCCAGAGTGTTTACCCAGGATTCAAGGCCATACTGTTTCAGACACTTCGTCTTTTCGAGTACGCGTTGCCAGTCCTCAACTGTTCCTTGCAATGTGATGGTTGGAATGCCACAAGCGATGCGATAAACAATGTACTCAAAATAAGACTTTACACTTTCCATCAGTGTAATCTGTGATGCCACACGTTCGACAGAGCCTGTAGTCGTGAAGTCGGAGATAATATTCTTGGCAATGCCGTCTTTGGTGTATTTGTCTATCTGTGACGAGAAATCGTCAATCAGCGATGGCCAGTCAACATTTTCGGTTAACAAGTCTTTGTTCGTTAAAATAGCCAAGTCCATTTTCCCCTCGTGGTTTACCAATTTGGGACGCAGTTCTTCTGCGTGTGCATTCACGTATCGGGCAAAGCCCTGACTTATAACAAGCCAAACCATATCAGGTGAGAGCGTTACTGATTGGTGATTTGCATAGGCATCGACAACACATCTGTAGAAAGCATCCTTCCCCATGTGCCTAAGGTTATTTTCATCAGAAAAACTCGTAGCAATAATACGCTGTGCATCTTTTGGGATTTGTTCTTCAGACAGAATGTACTTGGCAATACTTTCTCCAGTATACAGACGCATAAATGGGTTGTCAAAAGGAGTAAGATTCTCATCTACGACGAAGGTAATACTCCCATCGGTTCGATTCGTAATTTTGTTACTGCCTGCATAACCTGCTATTGTTACAAAGGCGAGCAGGGCGGTGATGATAGTTTTCTTGTTCATTGTTCGTTTCTTATTTGTCTTTACCTTTTATTATATAAACGCCGTAATCGCGGAAATATGACGCTGCGGGGCGTTAAACTTTCCTAATCCATTGGGCATAGAGAAAGCGTGAACAACCCATATCTTTCCCTCGTGGCTGTAGGAAGTGCCAAAATAGTCAGATAAGTTTCGCCCACGCTATAACGTGAACGTTCACCTTATCTATTCTCTGACTATTATTCCTTGAAACTTCCTACATTTCGAGGTCTTTGAATGAGATAGCGAACGCCATTTCTCTTGTCCACAATGTCTTTGGGTATCACACGAATGCGAAATCCAGCGACAAAGGTACGAAAATATTAGAGAAATAAGATACAAATAAGGAGTTTTTTACGCTTTGCGAACAAAAAATCGAGGATTTTGCGAACAAAATGCAGATACAAAAGCCTTCAGGAGGTATGCACAATGTTCCATGAAATATCATTTTGTTCGCAAATTGTTCGCAAAAATAGAAATCAGCAACCTTCGACTGTTCGTAAGTTACTGATTTTCAGTGTGGACCAGCCAGGGCTTGAACCTGGGACCTCCAGATTATGAGTCTGTTGCTCTAACCAACTGAGCTACAAGTCCGGCGATTTTAGCAAATCGGCGGCAAAGGTACAAAATTAAATTTAAAATTAAAAATTAAAAATTAAAAATTTGCTTCCACGCTCCATTTTTTAACGAAAAAGGCCTGTTTAGAGGAAGAAATTCGTACCTTTGTGGTCGAAATGAAAGAAAAAAGACAAGGACTGACTGCCGCGGAGGTGCTGGCGTCGCGGGAACAGCATGGTGAGAACGTGCTGACACCACCCCAGCGACCCTCCATGTGGCGGCTGTACTTAGAGAAATATGAGGACCCGATGGTGCGCATCCTGTTGGTGGCAGCCATTGTGTCGTTGGTGCTGGCGGTGGTAAAGAACGACTATGTTGAGACGCTGGGCATCATTGCTGCCATCTTCCTGGCCACAACCGTCGGTTTTTATTTTGAGCGCGACGCCGCCCGTAAGTTCGACGTGCTGACGCAGATAGGCGAAGAACAGCCCGTGAAGGTATTAAGAAGCCTCACCCCTAACCCCTCTCCAAAGGGCGAGGGGGACTATTATGGCGAAGGGAGCAATTTCAAAGTGATGGAGATACCTCGCAGAGAAGTGGTGGTAGGTGATGTCGTGATGGTTGAGACGGGCGACGAGGTACCTGCAGACGGTACGCTAATCGAGGCTACCGACCTGCAGGTGGACGAGAGCTCTCTGACTGGAGAGACTATAACGACGAAAAGCCTCACCCCTGACCCCTCTCCAAAGGGCGAGGGGAACTTTAAAGGCGAAGGGTCTAATATGTATGAAGCAGATGAGCATGGAACATATCCAAAGGATATGCTGCTGCGCTCGTCGATGGTGATGGCTGGTACGGGACTATATGTGGTGACGGCTGTCGGCGACCATACGGAGATTGGTCATGTGGCCCGTCAGGCTACGGAACTGAGTGGCATCAAGACCCCTCTGAACATCCAGCTCGGCCAGTTGGCAAGACTCATCAGCAAGGGTGGTGGGGGGCTGGCCATGGCGTCATTCCTCGTTTTTCTCGTACACGACATTCTGAGTAATCCACTATGGCATACCACCGACTATATCGGTATGACGGAGGTGGTGCTGAAATACTTCATGATGGCCGTGACGCTCATCGTCATGGCCGTACCCGAAGGTCTGCCAATGGCTGTCACGCTGGCCTTGGCACTGAACATGCGGCGCATGCTGAAGTCGAACAACCTAGTGCGCAAACTGCAGGCATCAGAAACGATGGGTGCCGTGACATGTATCTGTACGGACAAGACGGGTACGCTGACGGAAAACCGCATGACAGTGAGTGATGTCAGATGGATGATGGATGATGGAAGATGTTCAGACGTCAGCCCTCAGCCTTCAGTCCTCTACAAGGCCATTGCGCTGAACACGACGGCAACGACGGACGTGGGTAATCCTACGGAGCAGGCGCTGTTGCGGTGGCTGGTGGCACAAGGCGTGGACTACCAGACGATGCGTGAAGCTAACCCCATTACAGCCCGTGAACCGTTCTCGACGGAACGCAAATACATGTCGACGACGATTGGTGACACCGTATATATAAAAGGTGCACCGGAGGTCATCATGGCCCGTTGTATCATGACAAACGACGAGCGCAAAGCCTCAGAGCAGCAACTATTAGAATGGCAGAACCACGCCATGCGCACACTGGCAGTAGCAGAAGGCGACCAACTAGTGGCGCTGTTTGCCATCAGCGATCCATTGCGCCAGGAGGTGCCTGCTGCCATCCGTCAGTGTCATGAGGCTGGCATCGATGTTAAGATTGTCACAGGCGATACCGTCGCCACTGCCATGGAGATAGCCAGACAATGTGGTCTCAATCCCAGTAAGGAGAATTGCATCACGGGAGCAGAGTTTGCGGCATTGAGTGACGAGGATGCCCTGAAGGTGGTTCGCGACCTGAAGGTAATGTCGCGAGCACGTCCTGCCGACAAACAGCGTCTGGTGGCCTTGCTGCAACAGAGTGGTGAGGTAGTTGCTGTGACCGGCGATGGTACGAATGATGCCCCAGCCCTGAACCGTGCCCATGTGGGACTGTCGTTGGGTTCAGGCACCAGTGTTGCCAAGGAGGCCAGTGACATCACGCTCATCGATGACTCGTTCCGCAGCATCGTACAGGCGGTGATGTGGGGCCGTTCGCTGTATAAGAATATCCAGCGTTTCATCTTCTTCCAGCTCATTGTCAACGTGACGGCCCTGCTGTTGGTACTCTTTGGTGCCTTCGTGGGTACGGAGATGCCGCTAACCATCACGCAGATACTGTGGGTAAACCTGATTATGGATACCTTTGCGGCCATGGCGCTGGCTTCGCTGCCACCCAGTCGCGAGGTGTTGCAAGACCCGCCACGGTCGCAACAGGCCTTTATCATCACGCGTGGCATGCGGTGGGGCATCGGCATCATTGGCGGGCTGTTCTTCATCATCACCTTTGCCCTGCTGTGGTATTTCGAACGCGTCGCGGGTGTCGACCCCACGGAACTGACCATCTTCTTCTGCATCTTCGTCATGCTACAATGGTGGAACCTGTTCAATGCCAAGACGTTGGGCTCGTGTCACTCTGCTTTCCGACGCCTATGGGCCTGTCGCGGATTCCTACTGGTACTTGCACTGGTGCTGGGTGGTCAATGGCTCATCGTTACTTTTGGCGGACGTATGTTCCGCACAGTACCGTTGTCTGCAGAAACGTGGCTGTACATCATCCTCGGCACGTCGCCAGTGCTGTGGGTAGGAGAGATTTTTAGGAAAGTAAGAATTAAGAAGTAAGAGGTCATGGTAGCAACGATAGGTATGTTTGACGGTGTCCATTTGGGCCATCAGTTTGTGCTACGCCACGTGGTGGAGCAGGCGCAGACGTTGGGTGTGCCGTCGCTGTGCATCACCTTCGACCAGTCCCCACGTCAGGAGCAGGTGCTGACACCGCTTGACGAAAAGGTGCGGCTGATTCGTGAGACAGGTATTGACTACGTTGAGGTACTCCCATTCACCGATCAGTTGAAAAACATGACTGCCCGACAGTTTATGGCACATGTACTGAAAGAACGCTATGGTGTCACCACGTTGCTGACGGGCTATGACAACCGCTTCGGCCATAACCGTGAGGAGGGTTTTGACGACTATGTGAACTACGGTATGGAACTGGGCATCAATGTCTTTGCGCTGCCGGTGCTTAGAAGTGGAATGTTAAAAGTGGGCTGTGAAGAGTTGACTGTTTCTTCTTCGCACATCCGTCAGCAGCTTCTGCAGGGCAATGTTGATGGGGCGGCTCAATGTCTGGGTCGATATTATAGGCTGACGGGACGTGTGGTGCATGGTGAGCATGTCGGCACACAGCTGGGATTCCCTACGGCCAATGTGCAGCCCGACGACCAGCGCCAGCTGATACCTGCGGCAGGTGTCTATGCTGTCAGGATAGACTGTTATGATGGCATGATGAACATCGGAACGCGCCCGACCTTCGGACATCATTCGCAAACCTTGGAGGTTCATCTGCTGAACTACGACGGTAATCTGTATGGCCAGCCGCTAACCATCGATTTTGTCTGCCGACTGCGCGAGGAAATGTGCTTCGACAGTCCTGAGGCCCTTGTTGCCCAGCTGAAGGAAGATGAAAGGAAAGTAGAAGAAGAATTAAGAGGTAAGAGGTAAGAAATATTATGAAAAAAGCATTTATTTATTTGGTCGTATTCATGGCCATCCAGATTGTGATGGGTGGCGTAGTGGCAGGACTGTGGCAGTTGATTGCCGGTAACAGCGACGTCACTGCCACACGTATGGTAACCATTACTGTCGTTGTGGGTATCATCACCATTGCCATATTCTTGCTGATGCGCTGGGCAGAGGTGTCGCCACGGTGGTTGCGCACCCGTCCCTGGACGGTGCTGGCATGGAGCGTGGTGGCAGCATTAGGTGCACTCATCCCGTCGGCGGCATTGCAGGAAATGATGCCGGAATTGCCTAACTGGGCTGAAAACGAGTTTGAGGCATTACTTGGAAAACCTGTAGGCTATCTGGCCATCGGACTGCTGGCACCGTTGTCTGAGGAAATCGTGATGCGTGGTGCCATTCTAAAGGAACTGCTGAAGAGTTCACGTCTCTCACCGTGGGGTGCTATCATCATCTCTGCCGTGCTCTTTGCCCTTGTCCACATGAATCCCGTACAGATGCCCCACGCCTTTCTGATCGGCCTGTTCCTGGGTTGGATGTACTGGCGTACGGGCAGCATACTGCCTGGCGTAGCCTACCATTGGGCCAACAACAGCGCAGCTTTCGTGCTGTATCATTTCTTCCCAGATCCTGACATGAAGCTGTCGGACATGTTCATGGGCAACAACACAAACGTGATACTTGCCATCGTCTTTTCCCTGCTCATCCTGTTGCCGGCTCTCTATCAGCTGAATCTCTGGATGAAACGGGCGGAGGAAGGAGTTCAAGAAGTGTAATTATAGAATAAATGTAGAAAATGAACGGGCTGCCTCTGTCGTTACAGATGGCAGCCCGCTCTACGTTAGTATGTAATGAAAAATTTGAGAGAATTGAAACTTCACAGTTTCTTCTTTTTGCGTGTTTTACTAAACATGATTATTTATAGAGAAAGCATTAATATTGTCTTAGTCTTTAGCTGGCGTCACCGTTATGACCTGCGTGCTGTCGGCAGTTATGTCACCCATGTTCTCTGCCTGAATAGGACTCACCGTCGCTATGGTGTCAGCCTCTTGCAGATTCTTGGCATAGTCGCGTGGATCATCCCATGTGGAGTCCCACGGTGCCTGTAGTGCACCACCCAGTGTGAGGATGATGGCCACTATGGCAGCAGCCTTGAAGAGCGGCATCAGACGCTGTGTGAGTTTCACCTCACGAGCCTTGACAACGGCAGGATGTTCCGTCACGGTGGTAGTAGTCTGTTCGCTCTGACCAATCCTAGCCAGGATACGGGCATCGAAATCGTCGCCCAACACCTCTTTCTGCTCGTTGACGAAGAGCGGACGCCACATCTCCATGTCAGCCGGTATGTCCTGCTGGCTGAAGAATGTTCGCAGAATGTTCTCCTCCTCGAGGGTTGTTTCTGCGTCCCAATAGCGCTCCAAGAGCTGTTCAATGTACTTGTAATCCATCACTATTTTGTTTGGTTCTCTATGAATAAGACGTTTGTTAAACGCAAAAGTTACAGATATAAAGAAAAAAATATGCTCGAGTTTAACTTTTTCAATCTTCAATGTTAACTTCGTTGACTATTGTCACGACTCGGCCAAACAAGCAAGCTTGATGGCTCTCGCTGCTCCAAGAGTTCAATCCTCAATGGTCAATGGTCAATGGTCAATGGTCAATGTTCAATGGTCAATGGTCAATGTTCAATGGTCAATGTTCAATGGTCAATGGTCAATGGTCAATGGTCAATGGTCAATGGTCAATGTTCAATCTTAAAGAATCGTTCCTTGATGGTTCGGCGGGCACGGAAGATGTTGATTTTTACTTGCTCCTCGCTGATTCCCAGGATGGTAGCAATGTCGCGGTAGCTCTTGCCCTCCATGTCGCGCAGTTGCATACAGCTACGCTGTTTCTCTGGCAGTTGGTCAATGAGTTGGCGCACCAGTTGAACGCGGTCGCGCTGTACGGCATGCTCCTCGGGGTTCGACGTCACTCTGTTGTCAAGCGGGTCAATGCTGCCATCGAGCGACTCCACCTGGTTGTCCATGCGGCGCAGTTTGTCGAGCGACAAGTTACGGCAGATGGTCAGGCAGAAGGCCTCTATCGACTCTATGCGTTCCCATTCGTCGCGTCTGTTCCAGACCTTTATCATTGTTTCCTGCACAATATCCTCCGCCTCCGCAGGATTTTGGGTGATGCGGAGCGCCAAACGATACAGTTCGTTTTTCAGCGGCAGGATATCGGACTGGAAACTAATCACTTCTTAATTCTTACCTCTTACCTCTTACTTCTTACTCGCGAAGCGATACCTCTTACTTCTTACTTCTTAATTCTTACCTCTTCTTATCACCGTTCCGTGCTGCCCGTCAATGGCCGTAGCCAGCGTGATAATGACGCGGCTAACACCAGCATCGACGGCACTGAGGGCATTCTCTATCTTAGGCAGCATGCCACCACTGATGGTGCCGTCGGACTTATAGCGTTCAAAGTCGGCATGCGTGATGACGGGAATCACGCTGTCGTCGTCGGCTGGGTCGCTCAGCACACCTTTTTTCTCAAATGAGAAAATCAGCGTGACATCATACAAGGTTGCCAGCGCCTTGGCCGTCTCCGAAGCGATGGTGTCGGCGTTGGTGTTCAGGATGTGTCCTTCGCCATCATGCGTCAACGGTGCCATTACGGGGGTGATGCCAGCCTCGATGAGGCGGCTCAGCATCTGGCCGTCAGCACGGTCAACGTCGCCCACGAATCCGAAGTTGACAGGAGAACCGTCGACCACGACAGGCGGGCGTTGATGGCTATGGATGACGTTGCCGTCAGCACCAGTAAGACCCATCGCATTGACGCCATTGGCCTGCAGACGGGCTACGAGGTTTTTGTTTACCAGTCCGCCATACACCATCGTCACCACCTCAAGCATGTCGCCGTCAGTGATGCGCCGCCCGTTCACCATCTTCGTCTCTATGTCCAGTCGTTCAGCCATCTTCGTCGCCTTGCGTCCACCGCCATGAACCAGCACCTTACGGCCCTCAATGGCACTGAAGTCGCGCAACAGCTGTGAGAGTTGCTGTTCATCCTCGACCACAGCGCCTCCTACCTTTACAATTGTCACTTTCTCTTTCATCTTCTGCAGATACATTTATATATATAAATATGTATTACAGTTTCTCGCCATAGCAGAGGTCACCGCAGTCGCCGAATCCAGGAACGATGTATTTGTGTTCGTTCAGTCCTGGGTCTATGGCAGCACACCAGATGATAGAGTCGTCGGGCAGCACACTCTTGACGAATTCGATGCCCTCGGGTGCGGCAATGACGCAGCAGACGTGGATGCGGCGCGGCTTACCTGTTTTCAGCAGAGCCTCGATGGCTGCTACCATCGAGCCACCCGTAGCCAGCATGGGGTCGACGACGACGAGTGTCTTGCCCTTCACCGACGGTGCCGCCATGTATTCGGTATGGATGCCCACCTCAGTATGTTCGCGGTTGGTGTACATGCGGTAGGCTGACACAAAAGCACTCTCGGCACGGTCGAAGACGTCAAGGAAACCCTGATGGAACGGCAGTCCGGCACGCAGCACGGTGGCCAGCACGATGTCGTCCTTGGGTAGCGACATGTCGATGGATGCCAGCGGTGTGACAACCGTCTTCTGCTTGTAATCGAGGGTTTTCGACAGTTCGTAGGCCATCATCATGCCTACGCGTTCGATGTTGTGACGGAAGACCAGGCGGCCTCTTTGGTACGCTTTGTCGCGCAACAGTGCCATGTACTGGTTGATGACGCTGTTCTGTTCTGAGAAATTAATGACCTTCATATGTGAAATTAGAAATTAGGAATTAGAAATTAGAAATTATGATATGCTTGACTCCTCAACTGCAGGCGGTAGCATTGCGTGCCACACTTTGCACCTTTAGGCCAAAGAAATTTTTCAATCTTCAATGGTCAATGTTCAATGTTCAATGTTCAATGTTCAATGGTCAATGTTCAATGGTCAATGTTCAATCTTTTAAATACGTAGTAGAACAGGACGCCCGTAACGAGGCCGGCAACGACGTCGACGAGGTAGTGGGCGAGGATGTAGAGCGTAGCAAAGCACATGAGCAGCAGACCCGTGGCGACGAGTGCCGTGAGCCAGCGGCAGCGCGTGTGCAGGGCGAGTAGCAGCAGGACGGTGGTGATGCCGACGTGGCTGCTGGGGAATGCGGCGACAGGCCGTTCTCCGGCGTCGTGCATATTGTCGAGCAGATGGTGGAATGGACCGTCCCAGCCAGGTGCCGCCATGCGCTCGCCGTGTGTCATGAACCATTGGCCGAGGTCGGGGAAGTGGCCTGCGGCAATCTGGTCGACACCGACGGCAGGATAGTAGAACTGTGGACCGGTGACGGGCAGCAGTATGAATATGATATAATAGGCAAAGAACGACGCTATGATGACGAAGAAGGCACGCTGCAGCTCCTCGCGGCATCGCAAGAAGTAGTAGAGCGTCACCAGTGCGATAAGCGGGAAGTAGCTGAGATAGGCCACACACATCAGTTCAGAGAACCACGGCCACGGGGCCCAATCAGCCATGAGCAGCGCCGGCTGGCATCCGAAGAGCTGCTGTTCGGCATTGGCAAAGAGGTGGTCGAGGTTGGGCAGCATGCGGTTCAGTTCGTAGAGGTCGGGGTACCAGAAGCTGAGCATGGCCAGCTGGAAGATGATGCGGAGAAAAGTGAAAAGTGAAGAGTGAAGAGTGAAGAGTGAAGAGTGAAGAGTGAAGAGTGAAGAGTGAAAAGTGAAAAATTGGCTACCGCCCGCAGTTGAATCTTGAATCTTGGAACTTGAAACATGAAGCCACCACAGCAACAGGGTGCCTGCCAGCCAGACGGCCCGCAGCACGAGCATGCCCGTGGCGTCGGTCAGTTGCGACCACCATGCGGCCATCCACACCAGCGTGAGCAGCGTGTAGCCCATCACCACCCATTCGGCAGCCATCAGGCCTTTTACAGCCAACCGTTGTCCTTGTACCATCTGATGCTTCGTTTGACGCCCTCCTCAAGTTTCACCTGTGGCTCATAGCCCAGTTCACGGCGGGCAGGTTCTATGTCACAGCGCCAGTTGCGCTGCTTCAGAATATGATATTTGTCGTTGTTCAGTGCCGTCACCTTGCCTGTCAGCCGGCCGATGTACTCGCCGAAGAAGGTGACGATGCGCAGTACCCAGATGGGTGCCGTGACACGAATCCACCAGGGATTACCCAACTCCTTGCGTATCAGGTCGCTAAAAGTGCTCGACTGGTACACCTCGCCATCGCTGAGGAAGTACGCCCGGCCCGTCTGTCCCTTCTCGATGGCCAGGAATACGGCCTGCACCACGTCGCTGACATAGACGAAAGTGATGTCCTGCTGCCGATAGCCCACGGCAAAGTCACTATGTGCCTTGATGCTCTTGGCCATCATGAAGTAGTCGCGCTCACGAGGACCATAAACACCCGTAGGCCGCAAAATCACGCAGGGGAATAATTTATCATTTTTAATTTTTAATTTTTCATTTTCCCCATAAAGCCACTGCTCCGCTTCGAGCTTGCTTTTGCCGTAGGCCGTATTGGGTTGTGGCGTGTCGTCCTCACGAATCTCCGTATAGGGCTGCTGTTCATGGATGGCACCCATGATGCTGAGCGAGCTGATATAGACAAAGCGCTTCAGAGGCATCTGCAAGGCCATAAGAGTGCGTACCAGATGCTTCGTGCCCTCGGTATTGATACGGAAGAAGTCCTGCTTGTCAAGACATTTGGTGACGCCGGCAGCATGTACCACATAGTCGAAAGCGTGGCCGGAAAGCTGCTCTTTCAGCTGTTCTTCCGATGAGAGGTTGAGCTCGATGAAGTGAATGCGCTCATCCTGCAGGAACTGCTTGGAGCTGCTGCGCCGCATGGCTGCCCACACCTCAAAGCCCCTGTTGAGGGCTTCCTCCACAATGAACGAGCCAATGAAACCACTGGCCCCTGTGACTAATAACTTCTGATTCATTCTGCAAAGGTACGAAGAAAAAGTGAAGAATGAAGAGTAAAGAGTGAAGAATTTGCTGCTACCATTCTATAAAAAACCTTAAATTTGGGACCCTTAGAGAAATTTTTCACTCTTCACTCTTTACTTTTCACTTTAAATGCTTACCTTTGCAAGCGATAAAAGACATGATAAGAGCTGGGGATTCCGACGAACGAGGTCGGGATTCTTTCTTTTTTCTGCATCCGAAAACTAAGAAAATAAAAAAATAAAAGAATAAAAGAATAAAAAAATAAAAAAATTATGGCATACATGTCACAAGAAGGCTACGACAACCTGATAGCCGAACTGCACCGTTTGGAAGCGGTAGAACGCCCCAAGGCCTCTGCAGCCATTGCCGAGGCGAGAGAGAAGGGCGACCTGAGTGAGAACAGTGAATACGATGCCGCTAAGGAGGCCCAGGCTCACTTAGAGGATAAAATCAACAAGCTGAAGGCCACTATTGCCGATGCCAAGGTGGTCGACACGTCACGTCTGAGCACGGACAGCGTACAGATTCTGACCAAGGTGGAGATGACCAATCTGACCACCAAGGCAACGATGAGCTACACCATCGTCAGCGAGAACGAGGCCGACCTGCGTGCCGGCAAGATCAGCATCAAGACGCCCATCGCCCAAGGCCTGTTAGGCAAGAAGGTTGGCGACGAGGTGGAAATCACCATTCCTCGTGGCACCATCAAGCTGCGCATCGAGAACATTTCAATTGCATAATTAGTTCACTTTCTATAGTTATGGATATATTTGCAAAGATTGCTGCCGGTGAGATTCCCAGCTACAAGTGTGCAGAGAACGACGAGTTCTATGCTTTCCTCGACATCAATCCCCTGGTCGAGGGTCATACATTAGTGATTCCTCGTCGTGAGGTCGACTACTTCTTCGACATGGACGACGACGAGTTGGCCCGCTATCAGCAGTTTGCCAAGCGTGTGGCCATCGCCATCAAGAAGGCCTTCCCCTGCAAGAAGGTTGCCCAGGTGGTGCTCGGTCTGGAAGTGGCTCATGCCCACATCCACCTCATTCCCATGCAGACCGAGGCCGACGCCGACTTTCGCCGCCCGAAGCTGTCACTCACCGAGGAGCAGTTCCAGACCATTGCCGCCAAGATTCGCGACAATTTCTAAGGGTCATGGGTGTTGCGGAATTTAGGGTAAATAACAAACAAATGAAAAAGTATTTTATTTGGACGATGGCAGCAATCTTGGCCATCTGCAGTACAAGTGTGATGACATCATGCCGTAGCAACGACGACGATGTAGTTCCCCCGGAGAACAACAACAGCATTTCCGATATCGAACGCCAGAAGCAGGAGGAGTGGGAGCCTTCAGATAAGCTCACCTTCATCTCGGGAATTGAGGATGAAGACCCCGACTTCCAGAGCGTCCTGCGCCAGCGTTTCCCAAAACAGACAACAAACTTGGACGAAGCAGAGGTGGCCTTCGTCAGCCAAAGCACAGCCTTGGCAAACATCGACAAGCTGGGCGACTTCTACAACCGCGGCGGCCTCATCGTCATGATGCGACCCTCCGAACTTAACTTCGAGGCCCTGGGCGATTACCTGAGTGATGATGACGACGAGGAAGGCTATTGGGACGATGACTTCGACGTGGACGAACTCTTCTCCGAGAACGAACAGATGGAAGAGGTGTTCTATGCCTACAACAAGTATCAGAAGCACTACACCATGTACGAAGAGAAGCCCTTCGACGGCAATTACCCTGAGGAGGCCACCGAACTCTCGGAGGAAGTTCAGCAAGCCATCAAGGACTACCATGAGCAGCACCCTAATGAAACAGAGACAGACAACACGTTATGGCTCTACGACAACGATGCAGACCAAAACGAAAACTACTTCCAAGCCCGCCTCGACCCGTTTGTTGACTTCATAGAGGAGATTGACCTGCAGATAAACAAACAGGCTTTAAGCAAAGCCCTCACACGCAGCGGAGACACAGCCGACATGAAGCTGGATGTGGAGGATGGCTACTTCTTCGTCAAAGACATGCCCGTCTGCCTGAACCGCACCATCGAGAAATACGCATGGAGCAAGAGCAGCACCGTCACCATCAAGTACTGGGTCAGCTCGGCTTACATGCTCTCCGGCAACGGACAGAACAAGGCGGGCGACTACTACATGGTGAAGAGCGAAATCACCCCGCACATAAAGCCCCTCTGGGAAGTGAGCTCAAGGCCTGGCGGCATGTTCAACTGGGGCAGATGCCGCATCTATGCCTACTGGTTCGACAGCATGGACGTGGAGTACCAACTGCTAGATGCCAATGGACAGTCCATCGAAGAACGCATTCAATACTACCAGCACCCTATCCCCGACAATGAGAACTCCGAGACATCCTACTCCAAAGGATTCAGCTGGGGGCTCAACGGCGCCGTCACCGGCGAGGTGGGCAGCGAAGGCCCCAAGGCAGAAGCCAGCGTAGGCTTCAGTCTCGAGTGGTCCAGTGAGACCAGCTATACCCTCAAGTCCATACAGTATGAGCGCAACACATCCTCCGTCTATCCCGTTTTCCGCTACTGGACTAACAATGTCAAGCTGACCGACGACGACTACGAGAGCGAGCAGAAGACCAACGTCAACTTCCCCGCCATCACACACACCGAGTTCTCCGCCAGCACGGCGTGGATATGGCGCGTGCCCCGCAACAGCTCCATCGGCGTGGACGACAATCGGGCCACACATTTTAAGCTGCGCGTGCGCGTCAAGCCCGTCTTCGCCTCGTGGTACCACTGGCGTGGAGCCGTGGAGTACGACGGCAACAAGAGGACCTACAACGGCTACATCGGAGCCGAAGACGGCTGGTTCACTCACAATGAGGCATTGCCAGCACCCGACCGCACGCCGTGGGGTATCGTGGCACTGAAGAACGCTGCATCGGCATACACCATTGGTAATATCAAGATATACAAGCAGTCTGAGTTCTCCGAGAAAGGAACCAATGCACCCGTCTTCACTACCATCCGGAGTTCTTACAACGTGAACGAAGTGGCAAGGAAAAGCATCCCCGAAGGCACTTATGCTATCACCTACCAAGCCATCGACCCGAATAACGGCAACAGGGTAGTGGGCAACTGGAAGTATGAGAACATCGAAATCGAGCAGGGAGACAGCCCATCGTCTGCCACGACAGAGATTTCCTCCATCAATGCCCAGGAAATACAATAGATGGCGGTCACTTCCAGATGCGCGACAACTATTTCTCAGAGGCAGTGGTTTCGATGTAAAACGTAGAGATTAAAAGTTAAGTTTAAAGATATAAGAAAAGTCGCTTAACGTTATTCGTTATTCGTTACTCGTTACTATTCACATATCAAAAAAACGCTGGCCAGCAGGTCAGCGTTTTTAGCAGAAAACAACGATTTGAAAACAATCTCTTTACATCAACGCCAGAGCGTCGATAGGACCCCGTCCCATGCAGCTGGTGGTCGTGATGGCCGTGAGGAAGGCCGTGAGTGCGGCTACTAAAACCTTCACCGCTATCTCAATCATGCGCTTCTTCATAACTCATTAACCATTAGGGATTGGTTACGGGATGTGCCTGACGCCAAGTCTCCAGGTCGGTGACTGACGTGTACGTCTCGGTTTTACCCTTGCTGTTCGTACGAGTCTTAGACTCCAGCACAGAGTCGATGGTGAGAGAGGCCTTGTCGAGGTTGGCCGTAGAGGTCAGCTTGTCCAGCTCGCTGTTGTCAGGAATGACAACCAGCTTCAGACCCTGAATCATCGAGCGCGCATCGAGCGGCTGATGCATTCCTGCAAGGTCTTCGGGGACCTGACCGCCATCACTGATGGCGTTCAGCTTGAACGTGCCGAAGCCGTCCAACTTCACGGGCTGACCCTGAATCATCAGCTCAACCAGACACTCAGAGAGCTGCGTCAACACACCCTGCACGATAGCACGGGGATAACCCAGACCGTGGCTCATGATGTGCTCCAGCAGACCGCGGGTCGACAAGGCTTCGGGGTGAATCACCTCGGGATAATACTTACCATAGGCAGCGCTCTTGGTGTTCTTGTTCTGGCGCATACCCAGACGGATTTGAATTTGATTTTTTGCCATAATGAATTTTACAATTAGTTTGACATAAAGTTAATTTTGGTCTAATTCTTAGTGCTGGCGGCATGGTGGCTCGGAGCTACCTGCCTGTTCTCTTCAAGTTTGCGCGCCGTTCTCTCGGAGTTAGTGCCAAGTACATCAGTTTCGACGGTGCAAAGTTCGGAACTATTTTTGATATATGCAAGCGACTTTTTCGCCGTTCCTCGCGCACACAAGGCGCGTACCGCGCGTACACCTATTTGCAACGAATCGATTTTTGCAAAATCGTTAAGAAAATTTCACAACTTGTTAACAAAAAGATACACAAATAAATTGCAATTTCACCAGTACATCTGGTAAAAAACTATTAAAAGAAGGCAAAAGATCATCCTAGGCACCTGATAGCTAGCATGGTCAGGTCGTCGTTAGGTGCTATTCCGTTGCGGTGCGACTCTACCGACAGGCTGAAGGCGTCGATTACCTGCTTGGCAGTATCTGATTTCATTTGTTGCATCATCTGTTGCAGCTTGTCGTTGCCATACTGCTCCTGTGCCAGGTTTTCGGCCTCGTTCAGACCGTCGGTATAGATAAAGAGCAGCTTGCCGCTGATATTGTCAAGCTCATCACCCTCAAAGTCGATCTCTGGCCACAGACCGATTGGGGCATTCGATTCTACTTCGATAAACTCGCCATCGAGCAGTGGAGGATTATGTCCGGCATTGCAGTAGTAAAGATGGCCGGTAGTGAGATCGGCTTCGCCAATAAACATGGTGACGAACATACCGTTATCGTTGTTTTCCGACAGCTCATTATTCAGGCGGGTTGCAATATCACTGGGTTTACGACGCTCCTTGGCCATAGCACGGAATAGGCGGATGGCTTGCGCCATAAAGAGTGAGGCAGGAACGCCCTTGCCGCTTACGTCGCCAAGGCAGAAGTATAGCTGATTGTCGATGATTTCGAAACTGTAGAGGTCGCCACCCACCTCCTTCGCAGGTGACATCAGTCCATAAAGGTCGAGATCGCTGCGCTCTGGGAAAGCCTGTGGCACCATCGACATCTGAATATCGCGGGCAATGCGCAGTTCACTCTCAATACGCTCCTTGGCAGTGGTAGTCTCCTCCAACTGGTCATAGGCCGTCTGCAGCTCGTTGAAGGTGGCCTGCAAGCGTCGCTGCGCCTTGCGGCGATGGATGATGTAGAAGATGAAGAAGACAGTGACCAGCAGCGACACGGCTATGGAGCCTATCAGCCGCTGGCGTGTCAGGTTGACCTGTTGATTGGCTATCTCTCGCTCCATCTGCTGTGTGTCATAAACGATGGCCAGCTCGGCGGCATCGCTCTGCTTGGCATGTGCAATGGCTGTGTCCAGCAACTCGAAGGCTTGTGTGGCTACCGCCAATGCCGAGTCGTTGCGGCCAGACTTCAGGTTGGCAACATATTTTGATGCGAGGAAGCCCTGGATGTTGTCGAGCGAATAGTCCATGCCCCACTCATTCAGCACGCCGTCCAGATTACGGTAGTTGTCGGCAGCCTCGGCATAGCGGTTGGTCGCCATCAGGTAGCCTGTTGCGTCAATGCGTCCATAGCTGCTCCGCCCATAGTCGGTGGCTTCGTAGGCCTGGTAGGCTGTCGCTGCCTCGTCTGCATGTCCCAGAGCCTGCAGCGCCACAGCATATTGCAAGTTGAGGCGCGTCTGAACATGATCGGCAAAGGCCTCGCTGGCTCCTGGCTTTGCCCTGTAGGGGCCTATCAGGCTGTCAGTACGGTCTATCCAGGTGAGCACCACGTCATATTTCTTCGCATGCAGATAGCCCAACGCCGTGTTGAAGGCATCGACGATGGCATGGCGCAGGCCATCTGCGGTGCTGTCGGCCTCGGCCATCTGAATGTATTTCTTAAAGGCCAGGTTATAGCTCACGGCAGCATCGTCATGCCTGCCCAGGTTCAGCTGGCATTGGCCTATGGACTCGTGCAGGATGGCATGTACAAGGTCGAGGTGGCTGTTGGTCTCCTCCATCTTTGCGACGGCAGGCAAGGCAATGCGCAGGGCACCTTCATAGTTGTGCTTGTTCACCAGCAGGTTGGACAGCGAGGCTGCCGACTGGTAATAAAAGTAGACGTCTTTGGGCGACAGGTTCTGGGTGATCATGTTTTTCTGCCAACACCACTCGCTAGTGCGTAGCTTCTTATCTTTGCTATAGGCCAAACCACGATAGTAGTTAGCCGCCATTTCCGACAATGCCTTGGCCTTCTCAAGGCTGTCTACGACGAATAGGGTGCGCTGGTGGTCTTTGCCATCTAACAGGTCTAAAACCATTCTGCAGGCCTCGCTGTTCTCCGCGTCTTTCATCGTAGTGTCATCGTTTCCCTCATGCGTCAGCTCATAGTGACTCTTGTTGTTTCCACATGAAAACAACAGCAAAGCTGATAGCATCCAAAAGAATATCGGTCTGTTCATTTTCATGTCAATCTATTTGGTAGAAGCACTTTGTTTATCATTCTGTATTATCTTTATTTTGCTGCAAAGATAAACATAATTTCCGATTATCCTCATGTTTTATTCACTTTTTTTCAAGTTATGCGACCAATTCTTTTATGTTTTAATAAAGACAACCTGGACAACATGGGACATTCTTGACGTCAGCTTGTTGCCGCTAAATAATGGGCACAGCGTGCCTGTCCCCCTGTGAGCATGGGCTGAGAGAGGGTGTATAAATAAGTTAAACAATACATTTTTCCTGCGATTCCTTTGGCGTCTCAGGATTTTTTAGTATATTTGCCGACGATAACAAATTTAAATAAACATGGAACGAACGCAAGTCATAGAAAACATCCGTCAGGTAGCAGCCCGTGTCCTCCCTAAGGGTTCTGCCACCTACCGCTACATGTTCACCATCAACATTATAAACTAACAAGATATGAAGAAAACCATTACATTCTTTCCCACACAGGCAGCGAAGATGCTGCTCGCAACATTACTGTTGACGCTCACCGCCCAGACGGCGCGGGCGGAGGAGTACAAGATTTATACGCTTGAAGAACTGCGCGAATTCATGGAGGCCGTGCACTTTGAAGATTTTGCGGGCGACGATATCCTACTTATGGCCGACATCGATTGTAAACGCGGGCGGTTCAATACCGGCGATCCAGAGTATCCCTCCACGTTTCGTGGCACTTTCGACGGCCAGGGATACAAAATATACAACTTCGTCAACACGCCGAAAGGTGACAGTCAAGAAGGCTACGGCACGGCGATGTTCGATTTCGCGAAGACGGGTGCTACCATCAAGAACCTCACGCTGGAGGGGACGCTGCCAGGGACTTACAGCGGAGCATACTCGGCGGCGTTTGTGTTGGCTGTGGAAACCCCGCATGGACTCTGGCTCGACAATTGTCATTTCAACGGCAGTGTCACGAACGTTTATCATTCGGCAGCACTTGTCGGTTTTGCAAGTTCCGGAACGGACACCGGGGAGGTGCCCTCCATCACCCTGATAAATTGTTCGGCGAATGCGAACATCACCACGACCAGCATCTATATAGCGGGTGGCCTCGTGGCAAAAGGCACGGGCGTTAAAGCGTATGACTGCTCATTCACAGGCACTATCAGCGGTAAATGGACTATGGGCGGTCTCATCGGCGTGGCTGTGAACTGCACGTTCGAGGACTGCTCGTTCAACGGCTCGATGGGCGAAGGCCCCGGTACCAGCACTCTGTCCAACGGCGGCTGTGGCGGTCTCGTGGGCTATTCCGACGGCTCGGAGTTCACTCGCTGCACGGCTACGGTAACCATCAACTGGGATCTCAACTCCGGCGGAACGGAACGCACCAGTTCCAACAACTTCGTCGGTGAAGGCGGTGCGGCTGGCGTGACGCTGGGTGCCTCGCAGTTCATCAACTGTTCGGCCACCGGCAAACTGACAGCAGCTCACGGCTATGCCGGTGGTTTCGTCGGCTGGACGGCTGGCGCAGAGACTTTCGACCATTGCACAACCGACGTGAAAATCAACGCTGATGCTCGTCATAATAATGTCGTCGGTAACGGTGGTTTCGCGGCGTGCGTCGCCTCCAACGGCGCGACGTTTGTGGATTGCACCACATCGTCGCAGGGAAACGACATCTATGGCGGCTTCTACAATGTGCAGCATCCGAAGTCTGACGTGACGGACGTGACGGTGGGTGCCAACACATTCCTCCGTTGCACAGTGAATAACGTTTCCGTATTTGGTGATGGCAGCAATGCAAATACTGGCGGCTTCTGTGTGAATGCTTGGAACGGAACATTTACAGACTGTACGGTACATGGTGGTAAACCTGAGGCGGGCTTTGTCCTCATTGCCGGAAAGAAGCCTTGTAGCGACTACGAGAATGGGCAGACCAGCACCTTTACCAATTGCGCCGTCGTTGGTGCGACGGTGACGACAGGATTTGTCGGAACCACGAACCCTGACAACAGCAGCACCAATATCAACAAGTTCAAGGGCTGCCGCGCGTCCTGCACCTACTACAACCTTTGTAATGGCTCGTCCTACAACGGCTTTGCGCACTTTCTCGGAAAAGAAACCACCGTTGAGGACTGTGCGGCCTACGGTGCACAAACTGGAGGAAGTGATGAACTCTATGGTTTTGCCTATGAAATAGGGGCTGGTGCCACCGTGAGTCGTTGTGTCGGTGCCGTTCTGCCGCTCGCTTCGACAAAATACGTGGCGGGCTTTGCCGGGACGATTTCCTATGATACGGCTGTCAAGGACTGCTACTCGGTCTATACAGCACGTAGCGCATGTGCCGAATCTAATATCAACGGCACACAGGGCGGCTTCGTCAGGCGGGCGACTATCGGTTATAACGACTTTGACTGGCCCATCATGCGCTGCTTCGCACTCGGCGTAGTTCCTGCCGGCAGCGATGCGGGTGGTAGCGCCGGTTCCTTCTGCGGCAATGTCTATAACACGGGCTACGCGAACTTCGAGGACTGCTATCGTCCGGCAGAGTCGCAGGTGCGTGATGTCGGCAACATCGGAGACGATGCTGGTGTCGGTGACCTCACGGCGACACAATTCAGCAGCGCGACGGCGGCCACGATGCCCAACTACGACTTCGCCGATACGTGGAAGGCACCGATGGGCACCGCCTCCAGCCCCTACCTTGCTGCCTCGACGGATGCGAACGGCGACTTCTGGCTCTTCGCGTCGGTCATCGGTGGAAAAGGTCATATCCTCATCAACGGCGAAGAGCCTAGGGAGGCTTATCCGGCTGGATCTGTTCTCACAGTCGAAGTTGTTCCTGAAGACGAAGACATACTCTTCACTGGCTGGCTGGGCGATGGCTTCGCTGACCCAACAAAACGAATTACAACCTACACGTTGAAGAACGTATCTGCCATCGCTGCCACCTTCGGCACACCTATCCGCACCCGTGAACAGCTCGCTGCCATCGCCAGCAATACCTCCGGCATCTACATCCTCGCTGCGGACATCGACCTCGCGGGTGAAGACTGGACACCCCTCTGTCAGGATAATAATTCACCTTTCACCGGCATGCTCTACGGAGACAACCATGCGATCAAGAACATGACCGTGAACACCAATGGCAACGACAACGCCGGTCTCTTCGGCTGTCTCGGTAATGCCACCGTCAGCGACATCACCTTCGAGAACGCCAACGTGACGGGCGGCAACAACGCTGCTGCCCTTGCCGGCTATGCCAATAAGGCAACCATCAGCGGTATTGCTATCACCGGCACCAGCAGCTTCACCGGCACCAACAACGTCGGAGGCATAGTGGGATACTGTTCTGGCAATACTTTGACTAACAATTTGGCTGTCAATGTTACTGTGAGTTATACATACAACAGTAGCTATGGTGGAGCCATCGCAGGATACAGAAGTGAGGGCACGCTGACTAACAACTTCTACAGCGACTGCACGCTTAACAAGACCTACAGCAGTACCACCGCCACCACCGGCATCGGCTGTAATTTCGCTGATGTAACAGAGAACAATGGAGCCGTAGGCGCCATTGCCCTCTACGACCAAGGCACAGACAACGCCAAAATAATTAGCGATAATGCCAATGAGAGTAGCAACGTCGCCCTCGTAGGCCGCACGCTCTACAAGGACGGCGCATGGAACACGCTGTGCCTGCCCTTCAGCATCAGCGATTGCACCGGAACGCCCCTGGAGGGAGCCACGGTGAAGACGCTCGCATCGACCGACTTCAGTGGCGGCACACTGACCATGAACTTCACCGACGACCTGACCGGCATAGAGGCCGGCACACCGTATATCGTGAAGTGGGCCGAAGGCACCGATATCTCTAATCCCGTGTTCACTGGTGTCACCATCAGCAATGCCACCGCCAACGCCGAGACCGACTATGTTGATTTCATTGGCACCTACAGCCCCGTAGGCATCTACACCGACGACAAGACCAACCTCTACCTCGGTGCTGACAACACGCTCTACTATCCCACCGCCAGCGGCTTAAAGGTGAACGCCTGCCGCGGCTACTTCCAGCTGAAGCAGGGGCTCACCGCCGGAGAACCCGCTAACGGTGTCCGCGCCTTTGTGCTGAACTTCGGCGACGACGAAACAACGGGAATAGTCAGTGCGGAAGCAAATTCTTCACTCTTCACTCTTCACTCTTCACTTTCAGAGTGGTACACCCTCGACGGTCGAAAGCTCAACGGCAAGCCGACGGCGAAAGGAATCTATATCAACAACGGACGTAAGGTCGTGATTAAGTGAGAATAAAGCAGAGCTCGCTCATGCTTTATCGAGCGTGAGCGAGCTCGAACAGACCCCCGAATCATTGGGACAGCGAATCATTGGGACAGGTTTTTGATTCCTGGGGCAATAAACAATGAATGTGTTGGGTTTTCTATAATAGAAATTGAAAAGTTATGCAAAGAGAGCACAGAGTGCAAAGCGGAACAGGCGTATGTCAGGAATCAAAAACCTGTCCCTGTGATTCCATTACTTGTAGTACCCGATGCGGACAAAGTGGCGGGGTGGGGCGAATTTTCTTATCTTTTGGTAAATAATCGTTCACAAATTTGTGAATATCAAAAAATAATTGTATCTTTGCCGCAAAAATAATCCACAATGATTGTCACCTTTGAACAAGAATACCTGAGGGAACTCTATGAGGAGGGTAAGGCCAGCGACAAAAAGCATCGTTTCCAACCTCAGATAGTCAGAAAGTACACGCGTACCATTGACTTGATGAAACAGTTGTCGAATGTGATGGGACTGACGCAATACGGCGGACTTCATTATGAGGCTCTGCATGGCGACAAGGAGGGGCTTTCGTCGGTGAAGGTCAATGACCAATACCGGATTGAGTTTCGTGAGATTCTTGATGGCGACAAGACGATTGCAGAGGTGGTGAGTATTACGGAATTGTCAAACCATTATAAATGATAGAAGATATGGTACACGTAGAAGGAATCGACGATCGTATGATTGCGAACAATTTAGAGCCATATTATCTGACCCATCCGGGTGAGGTGATTAAGGATGAGTTGGAGGCCCGTGGCATCAGCCAGCGCCAGTTGGCCAGAAGCATCGGTGTGCCTGCCAGCCAGCTGAACGAGCTGCTGAATGCCAAGCGCTCGCTGAGTGCTGAGATGGCCTTGTTGATTGGTCAGGCATTAGACCTCGACCCTGCTCCGCTGCTTGCTTTGCAGACAGACTACAACCTTCTTTCTGCCAAGCGCAACAAGTCGTTCTTGGAGCGTCTGAAGGATATTCCAAAGATCGCAGCAGTGTTCTGAGTGCAATGAATGCGGCGGGTCTTCGTGTGCAGAAATAGAAAACAAATATAATTGTATAGATATGAAAAAATGGTTAATCTTTGGTGGTGGTGTAGTTACTGGAGTTGTTCTGTCATTCCTGATTGCATTCCTTATCTCCGCAAGTAGCTCGAATTCATATGATGGTACTACATGGTTTGAAAAGCCTGGTGATGTAATTGAGGTGAAGTCATTCAAGGTTTTCCAAGTACTTGATAAAGATGCTGCTTTGGTAAATGGGGCAACCCATGAAGAATATGATATATATTCTGGAGCAGTTTATTTGCTAACTAATAAGGACGGCAAATACTATTATGATGATGAGGTTATTAATGTGCCTGAAGGAAAGGTTGCAAGACAAATCGGCATCTATCAATATCAGACAAAATCTGAATTTGAGAAAACTGTCCCTATTATTCAAATTATGGATAAATAGATATCATACAAAGTAATGGGAGTCAATTACAAAGAGCCTAAACTTACCTATGCATTGGACCCATTTCAGAAGATGGTCCACATTGGTAGTGTGGAAAGGGGCCTATCTTGTAATTGTCGTTGCCCAAAGTGTAACGAATTCCTTGTTGCCAAATTAGGGCATGAAGGTGGACGTCAGGCTCATTTCGCCCACCGAAAAGGCTCAGATTGTCATGGCTCTTATATGTCAGCTTTGCACAAATTGGCAGAGCAGATTATTGAAGAAGAAAAGACCGTGATGGTACCAGCATATAAAGAGATAGATAAACAAAAGCTAGAATTTGAAAAGGTCGAAGTTGAACAAAGAGTTGAACGAAAGGATTTGCAACCAGACGTTGTCGGCGTAACCTCGGATGGATTACGTTGGTTTATTGAAATACGCAACACCCATGAAGTTGACGAAGCCAAAAGAGCCAAGTTGATAGAATCCAACATTACGTGCCTGGAAATAGATGTAAGAGAGATAACTTTAGAGAACCTAAAATCATTTCTACTTGAATCAACAGAGAGCAGAGAATGGATAAACAATCCAAATTATGAGTTTCAGATAGCAGAAGCAAAGCGCAATATAGTGGCCCAAGTCGAAAGGCTTATATTAGAGAGTAAGGAACTAACAATTCCTATTTATGCCGACACAGACTATCAAATTATAAACATAAAAGAAGTTACATCGTTGTCGAAATCTTACGATGGTCTATATGTTAGAATAAAGGTCATCTCATCAGATGACATACCATATGTCTTTAAAATTGGCAGCCACGATATCATAGAGACAGCAGATGATTCAACTGGACATGATTGCAATGAATTGAAAATCTGCACCGACAATCTTCCACATGATTCTTTCATCACTTTGAGTGCCCTTGATATAAAATGGACATACCACTTTAATACTGAGAAAGAACAGGAAGCAAGAATCAAGGAGTATAAATCAAATCCACAATATGAGGTTAGACCTAAGACTGATTGTGAGTCCAAGTGTAAATACCGTCCATGTCATGGAAAATGCATCTATTTAAAAACGATTATCTCCCAGCATGGAGTAGATTACGTGGTATGCAATATAGGAAAAAGGCAAAAAGATGAGGCTGATGTGTCATCACTAAATGAGATTTCTGATTCTAGTCTTTCGTCAAGTACAAGGTATGAAAGATTGGACGATGGGCCTCAGGAGAATAATATTACGGAAATGTTTTACACAAAGGTTTCCCCAAACAATCCATCATCAGAAACCCTTCCATTCGATGGGTTTTGGACAACAGAAGAGTATTATACACAATTACAATTGACGAGTTCTTACGAAACAGAGAAAGGACTATTGGCAGAAGTTATGAAGTGTGACAGAGTAAATATCGGCTTACTTCTTCTATACAAAGACCCAAACGGAGTAAGGACATATTACCCATTTCATATCACAATCATCTATGTCAGAAATGGGGATTTGCTACGTAACAATGTTGCAGATTTTACAAATAGGAAAGCAGCGCTAGATTCATACTATATGCGTTTAAGGGCTATGAGATGTGAGAGAACGAGCAAGTATACAGCAGACCCTATTGTGTAAAAATGTCCCCGAGATTCATGGCGAGTCTCGGGGACATTTTGTTACTTGTAGTACCCGATTCGGACGAAGTGGCGGGGTGGGGCGAAGGGGTTCCAGGAAATGTGGAGCCAGTTGGAGGCGGTGAGGAGCTGGTCGGTATATTCACAATTGCGGAGAAACGCGACGAGGCGTTGGAACTGGGCGGGGTCCTTGGGGCGGATGTCGGCAGCCTGCCCCAGGAGGTGCTGGGAGTTCTTGACGCCGCCGACCAGGCGGTTCACGCGGCTGTTGCGGAAGCCGGAGTTGATGATGATGGGACCGACCTCCTTTCGGGCAGGCTCCAGGAGCATCAGACAGCCATAGGTCAGGTTGGCCACGACCTGCAGCGTAGGAACGTTGGCAGGGTACTTCTGCCAGTTGCAGAACTCTGCCAACGTAAAGTGAGGGGATAAGCGAACGTCGTCCATCATGCCAGGCTGTCGAATGGTCCGTACCCCATGCAGCTGGTGGTTCCCAACGCTGTCAGTGCTGCCGTTGCCGCTGCGA
>JAEEGJ010004970.1_pt1 | contig 43163 bp, 28 predicted proteins | sample 8958761 | NCBI WGS metagenome assembly JAEEGJ01 (sample SAMN16246546, study PRJNA631951) | gut metagenome | biome: gut microbiome; feature: rumen; material: RS-attached | host: Bos | place: Iran: Karaj | collected 2018-10
GCTGCGCCGTGAGACCATCTCGCTGCCCGCCGGCAAGTTTGACTGCATAGTACTGGAAGAGCATAAGTTGGAGACAGGACCCGGCCACAACCGAGACGTCCTGAACCACACCTGGTACTGCAAAGGAGTAGGTATGGTACGTCACGACACCTACATAAACGGCAAACTGGATACATCCGAGACACTAACTTCAATGAAATGATACCAAAGGGGCCTGACCCCAATGGTATCATTTTGTCGTTTGAAATCCATATATTATTTTTGTTGTTCCAAAGCCAACTATTGCTTATAACCTAAATACAAACTATATGAGAAGGGACATTCTATCTTTATTTCTCCTCCTTGTGGGAGTATCTGTATTCGCTCAACCAGGTGTTACTGGGCCTAATTTTGATGAAACGAAAGATGCAAAACTCATTTTCTCTCAAGATTTTGAATCCGATTGGGAAACCTGGACAACGACTCCTGTAAATATTATTACTCAAGTAGAGTATTACAGGAATGAAGGAACACAAAATAGTAATGCTCTAAAACCTTGGGAAAACCCTGATCAATGGCAAAGGGGACTGTTCAGAGATACCCTTATCAATCTTTTCAATGGTGTTGTTATTACTACTAATAATAGATATGAGACTTGGCGTGAAACTGTAGAAAACAACTCTTCCATTGTTTATGACAACGGTTCAGATAAACAAATGAGAAATAACGCTATGGCTGCATTCGGAGAATCAGACTTAGGCGGTGATTCTTATTTTAAGTTCGTAACTGATTCTGCACCTAAAAGGTATGGTGCTAGTTCTTATTCGACTTCTACTGGTTTATCGGCACGTTATGTCCGTTATTTGGCTGTTCATGGACTTGATATAGAGGAACTATCTTCTTATAGACTTACGTTTTATGTTAAAGCAAAAGCACTTGAAGGTCATGAAGAGGTAACGCCGACAATGTATACCGAGGTAATGCGTGGAACCGTTCACTCAGAAAAGCCTTTAACTATGGGGTATATTAATGATCCCTCGAACTACCAGTTTAACAACAAATATGAGTACACAAAGAATGTGTTCAACGGAGACTGGGAAAAGGTTACATATATGACTTATTATCTTACTGATTCCGTTGCCGAAAATTATTTCTTTGCAGATGGTTATTGGTGGGCTGAAGACAGTGCTTGGTTCTGGTCTAAAAATGATGTGAATAACACTTTAAATAAAGACCTTTTTTATGTAGTGCAACCAAAAAACTTTTTTGTCCGTATTGGATTCGCATCTAATTATACAGAGTTCTTAATAGACAACCTCTCATTGACAAAATCAACCATCGGCGGCATTGAATATTACCAAGACAAAATGCGTGTCGACTTTGGTTATGAGACTAATTTGAGGAATTTGGCAATAGAAGCATATAAGAAAACCAGAATTGATGCTATTGAGATTCCCAATCAATATTATGAAGTCTGGGGGCTTCTGGACAACGGTCAATGGGAACGCGTTAATATCGCTACGGCCGAATATCATGGCGACGGTTATATGTACTTATTTACCGGTTGCTATGTTGATCCACAGACTGGAGAGGCTGTAAAATACACGTTAGACCACTATAGAAAAGTGCTTGTGTCATTCACTAATCCAACTGAATCAGAACTTGAATTAAAATATACTGGAACGTTGTTCCCCAATGCAATAGATGTGGAATGGATAAAAGCTGGTAAGAGAGTATTGGATTTCAACAACGAAGAGGCTAAAGTGAATCCTTATGTATTTGAAAACATTTATTCCATTGGTGATAGGCCGCCAGTTTTGCAAAAAGCTTTAATTGAGTCCGGTTCTTTCGGACTTGACGGTTCAATCCGGGAGTTGAAGTTCAAGTTCTCGCGTGAGATGGCTATTGATAATCCTGACAACGAAGCTCTTCGTGAGAAGTGTATTGTATACGTTAATGAGGAGGTTTGGGATCGCACATGGTCAGCATCTGATTCTATGCTTGTCCTTTCCCGCCCCTCCAAGTACACGGCTCCTTTGAGTGGTGATTACATGATTGAGATCTATAATATATACATCCCCAACACTCAGACTATTGGTGACGATGTAACCATCCATTACAATTTTGGTCCTATCAATAGAGACCTCTCAGTTATTGAACTTGATACTCCCATTTGGGATGCTCTGTTCTACGACCGGTCTGTTAATCCGGGTTCTTCCCGATTGCAACCTGCAGGTACGGCCGCTTTATATTACACAGGTTGGTCGAATTCATACACTGCAAACCTTGAAATCGGTAATGGTTATACCCAAAAGAATACTGCTCGTCTATACTTCTACACAAATCCGGACACCAAGTATCCGGCAGCACTTTCCCTATCTCCACGCGGTAGAAAAGAGGACTATCCAGCATCTCTTTATCTTGGATATGGTGACGGATTTGAGATTAATATAAACAAAGGATCATATGCTGTTAAATTTGCTGCGGCAAGTCTCAACAAAAATGTTACCATCAAACTGTTTGTTTATCCTTACGATCAAGAACCTCACATGATTGATGCTGTAGATAAGGTAGAGTTTGGTGAGTATTCTTTTACAAGCAATTTCCCTGAATCTATTCGAAATGATGAAAACAGCTTACTTGACACAGTGATGACAGAAATGCATTTCGGATTTGAAATAGATAAACCGGGCAGATATATCGTTGAAATCCAATGTATATCCAATTCATCATCTTCTTATTCTTATACTTATTATCCTTATCCTTATCCTTGTGCTTTGTTAAGTGACATACAGCTCTATTCTGTTCCTACGGCCTATAATCCGATCAGAGCTCTTAATGATGCTGTTGCTGCTGCTCAAGTACGTATCGCTCTTGCTACCGAAGCTAAGTATAAGGGCGCGGCTTATACGACTTTGAGCACTTTAATTGAACAGTATAAGCTTGATGGTTCATTTTATAGCACTAAGCCTTCAGATTGGAAGGCAGCCGCTAAGGAAACAGAGAACTCTAACCGTGCTCTAATGGCCAGAATGGATACGGTTGATTTGTTTGTTGCTAAGGCCAATGAGGTAATCGAAAAACTCACTAACGTTGCCGAAAACAACGCTAACTGGACAGAGCTCCTTGATTACCAGATTCTGACAAGCATTAAGAGAGAATACGATGCTTATGTTTACTCTTCTAAGACCAATGCAGACCTTATTGAATTCATAAAGCAGATGGATGATGCTATCAAGAATCTTGACGCTCGTATAGCTGCCAACAAAAAGTTCCATGCAGCAATGAATGAAGCTCAGGTATTATATGAAGCCAAAGAACAGGAGACATACATTGAGTATCTTTACCTTGAAGATATTTATGATTATTATGAGGACTTCGATACCCTTTATACTACTGATGAAGTCTTACAAAATGCTCTTGCTATAGTATCTGATGCCGTTTATTCATATAAAAAGGCTGTCGGTTTATTCAACGTTGGTACACGACGTATTAAGGAACTTGACAAACTAGCAAAGGATTTGGGGTCTACAATCGTTAATTCAACAATGATTAAGGATCGCTTAGCCAACTTGAGGACAGACGATGATGATCTGGCTGAAATATACAAGGCCGCTATCAAAGTTGCTATCTATGAGAAGGGCGTTAATTCAGGTGAACTTGACCTTAGCCCGTTCCTCAAAAACTACTATCTATATGCTACTCCTGTTATTGTTGATGCAATGGATGTTCGAATGCCTGAGACAAGAAGTCGTGCAGTGTATAGTTATTATATGGGCTATTTAAGTCATCCTAATATTGTTAACATTAGACATCAGTATATGAACGATCTGCCTATTTGGATGATCCTGACTCAGCACAACATAGATAACCTGTTGCCAGGCTGGACTGTAAACGCTGGTAATGGTGGAGGCAACGATATGACATGTCTCGCTGACATACATAATGATTCAATCTTCAAGTACGCAGTATTTGACGCCACTCTTACTATGGACTGGGGTAGCGAGGTTGCTTTGAGCACAAAGATTGAAGGACTGCCGGCTGGTGAGTATGAACTTGGTCTTGATATCAGAAGCAAATACGATGCTAGTCAGAAAACTTCCAGGGGTGTTGGTGAACTGAATGTTAAGTTTGATAGTGTTGAGGTTTCTACTCCAACAATCACCACTTTCCTTGGTCCTGATTCAATTCTCGTTGAGAACAATTCTGTACCGGGTCAGTTCGTGAAGACGCCATTTACAGGCTATGCTGATAGCACGGTATTTACCTCAGTCAATTTCAAGATTGGCGACGGTAAGGTTGTTGACTTCAAAGCTTCATTGGCTGCCGCTAACGGTTACGCTGATTGCGGCGACTTCAAAATGACATTCAAACCGGATTCGAATTTCAACTATTCAAAAGCATTGATAAATGCGCTAATAGAACTGGATAGTCTTTTGGGAGGTCTGGGGACTGGTTTCCATACAAATCCCGCAAATAGCGATTATCGTATATATATGGATAGTATTACTACTAGGCTCGGCAGTCAAGTCGTAATACCAATCAAGATGAAAAACGTGAATCCCATAACCGCTTTCTCATTTGATTTATATTTGCCAACAGGCATGTCTTATGTGGGTGCTGAACTAAGTGGCTTGCGAGACAATGGACATAGTTTATCCATCAACAACAACGATAAATTTATTTCATTTGCTTGCCTTTCTTTGGAGAACAGCTTCTTTAGTGGCAATGATGGTACAATAATTAATCTCATAGTTGATCTTTCGAACATGGACGGTGATTATAGTATTATTATTGGTAATGTAGAAATGGTTCTTTCTGCTGCTCAAGTATATAATCCAGAATACTTTGTCGGTAATGTTTATGTACAAGTTGACCACAATCCGGGCGATCTTAACAGAGATAGCATAATAAGTATCACAGATGCGGTAGGTGTGATTGATTTTATTACGAACTCCAGCGTTCAGAATTTGGATCGTCACGCAGCAGATGCAAATCAGGATAGAATCATTAACGTTTCAGATTTGAATCTGATAGTGGATTATGTTATAAAAGGTCAAGATGCAAGAGCCTTGTTGGGTGAGCAGCTAAATGGACAAGTTACTACTTACACTGAAGGACTCTATGGTATATACTTGGATAACATAGCAGCCTATGAGAACAGTCAGATTGTAATACCTATCAAGATGAAGAATGCTGGGGGTATAACTGCTTATTCTTTTGATCTAAGCCTACCTGCGGGAATATCATTCGTGAGCGCAGAACTGGCTGGAACACGAACTAACCATCACAACTTGTACAGCAACTATAGGTGTGATTCTAATGAGAATGCTGTTTCTATAGCATGTCTCTCGTTGCAGAACAATACCTATTCCCAAGGTGATGGTACTGTTATAAATCTCACATTAAATGTGGCCGAGGACGTAGAAGGTGTTCTTGACATAACTATCGGAAATATTGAGATGGCTGTTTCAGCAACTCTGGCATATAATCCTGAAGACTTTACCGGCAACCTCACCGTGAATCCGGTCTTTGATCCGGCCGATGTCAACAAGGATGGCAAGATAAGTATTGCCGATGCCGTAGGTGTAGTTTCATTCATCATCAATTCTGATATTCAGGGCTTGGATCGTCACGCAGCAGATGCTAATCAGGATGGAACTATTGACGTGACAGATGTGGTTTGGATTATCAACCGGGTAATCGGTAAATCTTACGCTCCATCAAGACGTTCTACCAGTACTGAGATCAGTTCAACTCTTGCTTTGGATTATGTACTCAATACAACCTCTTCATCACTTTCTGTAAAAATGGAAGGATTGTTGAATGAGATAACTGCAGTACAGTTCAACGTAACATTACCTTCTGGCCTTAGTCTGAAGAAGTTCTCTACAAGTGACACTCATATGTTTGCTTCTAATCGTCAGGAAGACGGTTCATATACTGTTGTTTGCTTCTCATTGACGAACAGCACGTTTGTCGGTGGCGGCGAGAGTGTATTTGAAGTAGAGTTCGACTTGGATGATTCATTCCAGAGTGCTCCTGTTACTCTGAATAACATCAAGTTAGTAACACCTGATTGCCGTACCAAGACTATTGAATCTCTTACGATTTCTCTCAGTGGAAGTGGTCCGGAGACCGGAATCATTGGTGTAAACGATGACAGCGAGTTCAATCTGTATGATCTCCAGGGCCGTCAGATTGATAAGGCTAACGGAATATTCATACGTGACAACAAAAAGATGATGCAGGCCAAATAAGACCTGACATTACGCTAAGAAATGGCACAGGGGGATTGTCCCCTTTGTGCCATTTTTTCTATCTTTACCACACTTAAAAAGAAAAAGATGAAAAAGTATATTGAGCAGAACAGGGAGAGGTTCTTTGAGGAGCTTTTCTCCATATTGAGAATACCGTCCATCAGTGCAAAGCAGGAGAACAAGCCCGATATGGTGCGCTGCGCCGAGCGTCTTAAGCAACTCCTGCTTGAGGCCGGGGCCGATATGGCCGATGTAATGCCCACCAGCGGAAATCCTGTGGTGTTTGGCCGCAAGATCATAGACCCCTCATACAAGACCATCCTGGTGTACGGCCACTACGATGTCCAACCGCCCGAACCTCTGGAAAAATGGAAGACCGATCCATTTGAGCCGGTAATCCACGACGATGCCATCTGGTGCCGCGGAGCCAATGATGATAAGGGCCAGCTGTTTATGCACATCAAGGCGTTCGAGTTCCTGGTACGCACCGGTCAGCTTAAGCATAATGTAAAGTTTATTTTTGAGGGCGAGGAGGAGACAGGCAGTCCTTCGCTGCCCGAATTCATAAAGGCAAACAAAGAGTTGCTCAAGGCCGATATCTGCCTGGTATCGGACACCACCATGATATCTGAAAAGGTGCCCTCAATCAACTGCGGAATGCGCGGCCTGGCCTATCTGGAGGTAAAGGTGGTGGGCCCCAACAAGGACCTGCACTCAGGCCATTACGGCGGTGCGGTGGCCAACCCCATCAACGTACTGTGCGACCTGATATCATCACTCATAGACAAGGACGGCCGCATAACCGTGCCCGGATTCTACGACAAGGTGGTTGAACTTACCCCCGATGAGCGCAAGATGCTGGCCCGTGCCCCGTTCGATATGAATGAATTCAAGGAGTTCCTTGACATCAATGAGGTAAAGGGAGAGAAGGGCTACACCACAATGGAGCGCATAGGCATACGTCCCTCACTTGATGTATGCGGTATCTGGGGCGGTTACACCGGCCAGGGCGCCAAGACGGTACTGCCCAGCGAGGCACACGCCAAGATCTCCATGCGTCTGGTACCCAAGCAGACCAGCGCCGAGATCTCAAAGATGTTCATGGACCATTTCCTGCGCATAGCACCGCCATACGTAAAGGTTGAGGTAACCCCCTACGAGAGCGGTGACGGATTCCTTATCCCCATTTCGTCCGATGCCTACAAGGCTGCATCGAAAGCAATAGGGGAGGTTTACGGCATTGAGCCCGTACCAAGTCGCGGAGGCGGCAGCATTCCCATTCTGGCTGAGTTCCAGAAGGTGCTGGGCCTGGATCCGCTGCTCATGGGATTCGGCCTGGAACGCGACACCATCCACAGCCCCAACGAGAGTTACCTGCTCAAGCAGTTCTTCGGCGGCATGGAGAGCATCGCGTTGTTCTACAGATACTACTAAAAGACAGATGGCACTACCTTCCTCAGGCGGTGCCATCCCATGAATTACTAAACTATTGTCCTATTATCTCAAATTAATTTGGGATCACATTAAAGCTCAAACGAGCTGTTGCGGTAGAATTCCAGCAGGGCGGTGTTGAACAGGTACTCGTAGCGGTACTTGATTACATCGGCCTGGGCTGTTACCAGACGGTTCTTGGATTCGTTGAACTCGGTTATGCTGGCTTTTCCACCTTCATATTTGGCCTGTACAAGCTGGAATGACTCCTGTGCGCTTACCTCTACCTCCTGGCTGCTCTCGTAGCGGCTCTTGGAGGATACGGTGTTGTAGTAGGCCTGCTGTATCTCTTTGTAGAGTTGTTTCTTAACGTTGTCCAGCTGCATCTCCTGATTCATCATGTTCAGCTGAGCGCTGCGTACGCTGTTGCGGTTGTTGTTGCGTGAGAATATGGGGATGCTCAGGTTCAGTCCTACGTGCGGGCCGAAGTTGTTCTTCATCTGACTGCCAAAGTTATCGGACGTACGGTTGGAACTGGTGTAGTAGCCGGTTCCGGCGCCTGCGCTCAGGCTCAGAGTGGGGTAGTAGCCGCCCTTGGCAATGTCTATGCTGTTTGCGGCCTGCTGCAGACGGATCTCCTCGCTCTTGACGGCGGGCTTGATGTCAAGCGCCTGGGCGTAGATCTGCTCGGGGCTGTCGGGGATGCTGAACTCGATGTCATCGGCATCGGGCTTGATTACGTCAAAGCCTTCGGGTGAGGGCAGTTCCAGCAGTTGGGTCAGGGTAAGGATGCTCATGTTCAGGTTGTTCTGTGCCTGGGTTACAGAGAGCTGGCTCTGTGCCAGTGTGGCACGCTGTGATGCCACCTCGGCGCTGCTGGCCTTACCTATGGCTGCAAGGGCGGTCAGACGCTCCACCTGCATTGAGTCAATGGTTACCTGGCCCTGTGCCACATCCAGTATGCTGCGGTTATACACAATCTGGATGAATGCCTGAGCCACCTGCACGCGGACATCGTCCTTGATACGCTCCAGATCGGCCATGGCGGCGTCAAGTCCAAGTCTGGCATTCTGTATGTTGCCCGATATGCGTCCACCTGCGAACAGTGTCATATCAGTTCCGATGCTGAATGATGTGCTGGCGGTGTTGGTGTTGGCGTAGGTGTTGTCTATGGTCAGGCTTCGGCCGAATGACCAACTCTGTGAGGCGCTGGCCGATACGCCCGGCAGGCGGTTGCTGCGTGCTGAGTTCAGGTCCACATCACGGGTCTGGGCGGCAATATCGCTCTGACGTATCTGTATGTTGTTCTCTATGGCGTAGTCTATGCACCGGTCAAGTGTCCAGCCCTGCTGGGCGCGGATGGATCCTGCAAGTGCAAGTGCTGCCAGAGTCACTGTTATTGCTTTCATAATTATTCTTCGGTTTCAGTTGTTTCTTCCTGCTCTGTAGTCTCGGTTGTCTCAGCCTGTGCGGTCTCGGTCTGTGCGGTCTCATCCTCGATGATGCGCGGTCCGCGAACGGTATCGCCTTCGCTCAGACCCTCCTTGATCTCGATGTTCACGCCGTCGCTCAGACCTGTGGTTACCTTGGTCATTGCGTAGGTGCCGTCTTCGGCCTTCTTATATACGTAGGGCTCGTTCTTTACGAACTCAAGTGCGCTCTCGGGTACGCTCAGTACATCCGATGCTCTCTCCAGGTCAATCTGGGCGTTGGCGCTGTAACCTGAGCGGATGGTGTGCTCCGAGTCAACCTTTACGGCTGCCTTTACCTTGAACTGGTTGGCTCCGTTGCTCTCGACTGCCTTAGGTGATATGTACTCCAGCTTGGCATCGAAGGTGTAGTCGCGGAGGGCGCCGATGGTGATGGTAAGCGGCATTCCCTCGTGGAGTGAACCAACCTCGGTCTCATCGACCTGACCCTCAAAGATAAGGTCGTTCATGTTGGCGATGGTGGCAACGGTGGTACCGTCGTTAAGGGTGTTGGCCTGGATGACTGAGTTACCCACCTTTACGGGGATGTCCAGAATCAGACCGGTGATGGTTGAGCGGATAAGGGTTGAGCTTGAGGTTGCGTTCTTGGATGATACACCGTCGCGGATAACCTCGAGTGACTCCTGTGATGCTGCGTACTCCTCCTTGGCCTGGTTGAGCTGCTGCTCGGTCTTCTCGTACTCCTCGGCGCTGATGAGGTTCTTCTCAAACAGGGCTTTCTCGCGGTCAAAGTTGGTCTGTGCCTGCTTCAGGTTGATCTCGGACAGACGTACGCGGCTCTGGGCTGCAGAGAGCGAGTTCATATCGGGGATTACGGTCAGGCGAGCGATGACTTCACCCTGCTGTACCATCTGGCCGGCCTCCTTGTAGATTTCGGCGATGATACCGTTGATCTGGGGCTTGATGTTGACCTCGTTGCGGGGTACTATCTTACCGGTAAGGACGGTGCTGCGTGAAATATCCTGCTTCTGAGCGGTGAGCTCCTGATAGCGGATCTCCTTGGGCTGTGAGTTCTTGTACAGGAATACGAATGTTCCTAAAAAAGCTACTACGATGAGTGCTACTACGATGTACTTGATTACTTTTTTCATATCTGTTTTATTTTTTCGTTTTCAATTATTGTTATTCGTCACGCATTGCATCTACAGGTTTCACTGCCATCGCTCTGAGGGCGGGTGCAAGACCTGCCAATGCTCCAAGCAGGGCCAGCAGGGCTGCTGCCAGTATGGCGGTGTTGAATGATATCTGGAATGCGGCGCCGGATGTTACCTTATCAAAGATATTCAGAAGTAATACCGCAAACATTATTCCGGCACTTCCGGCGGCCAGCGTCAGGGCTACGCTCTCGGTTATGATCTGAGTCAGTATCTCACCGGGCATTGCACCTATGGCGCGGCGTATGCCAATCTCTATGGTGCGCTCCTTGACGGTTACCATCATGATGTTGCTCACTCCTATGCAGCCTGCCAGCAGGGTACCCAGACCTACAAGCCAGATCAGGAAGTTGAGTCCGCGGAACAGGTTGTCCACTAACATGAACAGCTCCTCGGTGTTGAGTATCTGCATGGCCTCCAGGTCTTCGGAATCAAATGAGTGCTGACGTGCCATGATGGAGCGTATGCGGGGCTCCAGAGTGCTGGTATGTATGCCTCCCTTGGCGGTTATGCATATGATGTCAACCGTGTTTCCTTTGTTATAGATGGTCGATGCAAGCGACGCGGGAATCATGAGCGAACGGCTGGCATCGGAGTTGATGCTTATGATGCTGGTGTTGAAATCAACGCCAATTACCATGAAGTTCAGATCGCCCACCTTTATGAACTTGCCACAGGGATCGCCGCCCTCGGGGAAGAGGTTCTGGTAGATACGCTTGCCTATGACGCAGACCTTGCGCTCCATCAGGATATCGGTCTCGTTCAGGTATCGGCCGTAACGGAGTTTTGGGGACTCAATCCTGCAGTAGTCGGCGTTTACGCCACGCAGTGCGGCCGATGTGGAGTACTCGCCGTATTCTACGGTGTTGCCCCATCCGCTGATCATGGGTGATACTACGTCCAGCTCGGGGATCATCTGCTTGAGTCGGTCTATATCGGTGCGGGTGAACTCCCAGTAACGGCCCTCGGGCAGTCCTTTGTAGGGCCTTGAGGTGTTGGAGGATATCAGGATTATGGTGTTGCTGGCAAATCCTCCGAAATTCTCCTGTAGAAGTGCTTTCAGGCCCTGGCCGCCGCCCATCATGAAGAGCATCATGAAGAGGCCCCAGAATACTCCGAATCCGGTAAGTATGGTACGGCGACGGTTCCTTGTCAGGGAATCCAGCGTCTCTTTAAATGAATCAATATCGAATTTCATAATCAGTCTGCTCTTAATGCTTCAATCGGTCTTACACGTGCAGCTTTCACAGCAGGGAAGAGTCCTGCCACTGTGCCTGAAATGACCAGAAGTACGGTTGATTTAATTGCCTCGTTCAATCCGACTGTGGGGTTGATCAGCAGTCGGATGCTCTGTCCGAACATATCCATGGATTCCTGGCCGATGGTCTGGTCCATTATGTAGCATGCTATCATGCCCAGTACCATTCCTATGTATCCGAAGAATGCGGTTATGCCTATGCTCTCGGCTATTATCAGTTTGGTTATGTTCCAGGGGCTGGCGCCGATGGCCTTGCGGATGCCGAACTCGTGCGTGCGCTCCTTGACGGTGATAAGCATGATGTTGCTCACACCGACAATTCCGCCCAGCAGGGTAAAGAATCCTACTATCCAGAGTCCTGTGTTCAGGAAACCGCGGCCCTTGTTCATCTGTATGTTCTGGGTGAACTGGTTCCAGATGAAGTAGGCGCTGTCGTCATCGGGTGCCGCGCTGTGGCGGGCGTTGAGTATCTGCTTGATGCGTGCCTCGAATGCCTCGTTCTCAGCCTCGGTCTCAAGTCCGTTGAACGTGAAGGATATTACGTCCAGATCATTGCTCATACCGAATATGGTCCTTGCGGTGGTGTAGGGGATATAGAGTTCGCGGTCGTTGCGGTTCTCAAAGGCTCGACGTACACCTATTATGGTGAATACCAGGTCGCCTACCTTGAGTCTCTTGCCCAGCAGCGATGAGTAGTTGGTACCGCCCTCAAGCAGGTTCTTGGCCAGCATGTGCGTGATTACCATCACCTTACGTTTCTCGGCAATATCCAGATTGTTTATGAATCGGCCGGCAAGCACATCGATATGGTTCATGTCGGCCTGTCCGGGGAAGGTGCCGGTCAGACTCATGTTGTTGAAATGCTTCTTCTTATAAGTTACGGCGAATCCGTTTCTTGAGACCGATGTGGTAACCTGGTCGATTATATCGGGGAACTGGCGGGCCAGCAGGGTCATATCCTGCTCGGTCAGAGTCATGTATCGGCCGGCCTTGTATCCGTTATAGGGCTTGGTGGTGAGGTCGGGATATATCTCCATGGTGTTGGTGGCGAATCCCTCGCTGTCCTGGTTGAAGGAGTTCATCAGTCCGTTTCCGGCTCCCAGCAGCACTATGATCATGAAGATGCCCCATGCTACGGAGAATCCGGTCAGAGTGGTACGCAGCTTGTTGCGGCGAACGCTCTCCCATATTTCGGTTAAAAGATCCTGCATGGTTTTACTTCATTATTGTAGTTGTGCCGAATGCTGATGCGTTGTGCTGAGTGTTATCCTCTATCTGGCCGATGATACCGTCCTTGATGTGGATGATGCGGTTGGTGCAGTTGGCTACACCGCTCTCATGGGTTACCACTACGATGGTGATGCCCTCTTCACGGTTCAGGCGGCTCAGAAGCTCCATAACCTCGACCGATGTCTTGGAATCAAGGGCTCCGGTGGGCTCATCGGCCAGGATGATCTCAGGCTTGGTGATGAGCGCGCGGGCTATTGCCACGCGCTGCTTCTGACCACCGGACATTTCGTTGGGGTAGTGGGTTGCCCAGTCTTTCAGGCCCAGACGGTCCAGGTATTCCATTGCCATCTGATGACGCTGCCTGCGTCCAATGCCTTGGTAAAAGAGGGGCAACTCCACATTCTCAACGGCTGTTTTGAAGGAGATGAGATTGAATGACTGGAATATGAATCCAATCATACGGTTGCGGTAATCGGCAGCCTGACGCTCGGAAAGGTTCTTGATCAGTTTGCCGTTCAGGTGATATTCACCGGTATCATAGTTGTCGAGTATACCAAGTATATTAAGTAAGGTGGACTTACCGGAGCCGGATGCTCCCATGATGGATACGAACTCGCCGCGCTCAATTCCAAGGTTGATTCCTTTGAGCACATGGAGCGGCTGTGCACCCATGTAAGTCTTGTTGATGTCTTTGAGATCTATGAGCATATTTAGAACTGTTTTTATTATCGAGTTTAGTGTCTTAGTCTATTAGTACACTGCAAAAGTACGTTGTTGTTTTGGAACTGCAATGGACCAAAGGAGAGATTAACATTATTTTTACATTTCTGTCTCTGTATAAGACACACAACTGACGCATTTACTACGGGATTGTTAGTGATGAATTCAACTTTTCCCGTTTTTTTAAATTACCTTTGCAATCTAATAGGCACTATTTACTTTTGTTTATGAATTTCAAATCGGTTTTGATGCTTGTTACAGGCTGCCTGCTTATGATGTGCGGCTGTAAGGATGAAAAACCTCAATTCGGAGCTTCAATGAACATCAGGATACTTGGTGTTACCGGAAAGTCCAATCTGACTCCCGGTCTTAAGCTCGGATTGTATGCCGGTGAACCGGTAGGAGCGGAGAACGTTCTGTTTACAGTTGCCGATAACAGCATGGTTCAGTCTGAAACAGATTTGAAATGGGCCTTCGACCAGTCTCAGTCTTCCCGTTTCTTCGTCTATGCTCCATATAAAGAGGAGTACACCGGAAAGGAAACGGTCGAAATCACCATTCCTACCGATCAGACCACAAAGGAAAAACTGTTGAACTGTAACTATCTTCTCGGACTGGCTTCAGGTGCACCCAATCAGGGGGCTGTGACAATAAAACTCCAGCATGCCATGACCGCAATGATAGTTTCCTTTGACAACCGTAGCGGTGATAAGATTGAATCAATTGATATTACGGGTTTCCAGACAAAGGCAAAGCTGAATACGGTAACAGGCTCTTTGACGGTAGCAGGAGAAAGAGGCGTGATAAAACCTTACCGTATAGCCGATGATGAAAACACATTCATGTTCCTGTATGTACCTCAGGATGCTACACCGGTTTTCAACCTGAAAATGTCATCGGGCAAATCCATTGCTTATACGTTTGACAACTCCTGCCACGAATATCCCGGAAGAATAATAAAAATGACAGGTATAAGGATTGAGGAAAAAACTACAGATGCAAATATCCTTAGCCTGAGTGGGCTAAACCTTACACAATGGACTTCAAACGGTCTTCCGGAATCAGCCGTGATTTATCCTTATGTGGATCTGACCGGAATCGGAAAGGTGGATACTGATGAGGGTAACTATAACTTTTTTGAGGCTTATCTCAAGAAAGTAACCATAACCTCAGTGGATCGTACGGATCCTGAAGTATATGGCGTAATCCTTGAGGATGAGAGCAAGGCTATACATGTCTGGACCTATCCCAATGAGAATCTGGACAAATTCAAAGTGGGCGCTACCATTACAGGCCGTGTATTGGGTTACATGGAGAAACCATCCGGGGATGAGTTCAAGATAACATATCTATATACCTACTATTCAACTTTCGGTAAGTCCGATACACTGCCGAAGACAGAGGGCACGTTCGGCGCTCTTGCATCAAAAATCGGAGATTGGGAATACAGGCGTATGGAGTTTAAGGATGTAACCGTAAAGCGGGCGTTCAATGGTGACATGGCGGTATTCACCCAGGGAGAAGACAGCGCCTTTGTGATATGCCCGGGAATAGCAGAACGTCTGACCAATGGAACTAAAGGAAATCTGATAGGATTCCCCGTGCATACAGGCACTGATATCCAGATTATGGTGGATGATCCGGGACAGTTTGAATCATTTGAAAGGGAGTATACAGATGGTGAGTATGCAGCCTTCACAAGTGACAGTACATACGGTTTTTATGACCTGACCAATCCGGAAACCGTTGCCAATTACATGAACGCTCCTGATGCTGAGTTCCAGTATTCGTTCGGATTCGATGAAATGGGGTGTGTCAATCAGTTTACAGATACCCGAAACGGCAGTTCTCTGTACTTATATGTTTACAATTGCCCCGATTCACCCGTGCCGGGGCATGAGTATCCTGTGCATTACGCTGTCTGGGGTAACCTGGAAATGGAAGGCAAAACCATAATGATGGAGTGCATAAAAAAAGATGACAATACAGCATGGCTTGTCGACAGGGTAGGTAAAAAAGGTTTGAGATTGGCATTATGAAAAGATCTGTTCTTATTATCCTATTAATGGGATGCCTGTCACAAACTGTTGTGGCAGAGGTGGTAAAGCCTGATGTAGCTGCACGTTACGCTGCAAATCTGTTGGGGGTAAGTTCTATTTCTGTTTCTGATAACAATATTTCAAGGGCTCCGGGCCGTGGTGGCGTAACGGCTGATCCTGATTATTACGTTTTCAACAATCCTTCAGGCGGTTGGGTTATTATTTCTGCCGAGGACAGGGTAACTCCAATAATCGGTTATTCTGATACAGGCTCTTTTGAAACCTCAGGTTTACCTTCAAATCTGAAATGGTGGATGGATGGAGTGTCTGAGAGCATAAATAAAGTACGTGAGCTGGATCTGGAGGCTCCTGCCTCAGTAAGGAGAGCCTGGCAGGATTTGTCAGCAAACAGGGCTCCCGAATCTACCAAAAAGGTGCTGCAGACAGCCAACTGGGATCAGGAGGAACCTTATACTTTATACACCCCATACGTCAGTGGCGAGAACAAGCATGCGCTTGTGGGATGCGTTGCTACTGCAATGTCCATAATCATGCGCTATTACCAATGGCCGGAGAGAGGACATGGTCAGATAGGAGGTTATACCACAACGGTATATCCTACGTATATACCGGCTTATTCTTTAGATAATCATGTTTATGATTGGGCGAATATGCCGTTGACCGATGCCGCCAAGAAGGCGTCTGCCTGGACCGATACCCAACTGCATGAGGTAGCACAGCTTATGTATGATTGTGGTGTGATGGTTAATATGGATTATACATTCGAACGGGGGTCCGCTTCGCATGAGATGAGGGCAGTTTCTGCATTATCAGAACATATGTCATACGCCGAATCGGTCACCTATATGGTCCGTTCATTGTATACGCTTGATGAGTGGTATGCATTGATGAAGAAAGAGATTGATGAAGATCGTGTGGTTTTATATGGCGGCTATGGTGATGCTGGCGGACATGCTTTTGTCTGTGACGGATATGATACTGATGGCAGCAAACTTCACATAAACTGGGGATGGGGAGGCGCAGGTAACGGATTCTATACCCTGGACCTGACTATAACAAGAAATGATGGTTTCCCTGATGAGCAGGGTGCTGTGATAGGAATTGTTCCTGATACGCTGAAACGTGATTCTGAGGAGAATGAACCGTTTGTTTTGATATCAAGGAGTGGATTTTTTGGTATGCAGCCATATGAATGGGCAGACATGAAACAAGGTAGTGAACTGTATTTCGCTTTTGGTTGGGTTTACAGCAACTACACTTATGAAGGTGATGTGGATTTCAAGGTTTGTCTTATGGACAAAGAAGGAACAATCAAGCAGGAAGGATGGACTACAACTGAGAGAATCGAAAAGAGAAGCGAAAACTATCGTGCCTTTATAACTGAAAAGACTGCATTGGAAGTTACTCCAGAACTGACTGATTACTTCCAGTTATTCAGAAAGACAGAGGGCGGATCATGGAGACCTGTTAAAGGAAACCGTGATCTGTTGCCGGATGTTGATGGCATATACTGCGGAGTTCTCCCGTATCCGGTAATCATAGTTCCGGATGACTGTTCGGTAGGACAGACAGTCAAGCCGACTTTGACGTTTGGCTATCTGGCTGTTAAGAGCGTCTCCTGGAAACACAACGGGAAGCAGATTGCCGGACCTGAACTCACTCTTACAGAAGGAACCAATGTAATAAGGGCCGATGTGGTTTATATTGACGGATCAAAGGGCTCCATTGTCAGGTCCGTTACAGCAAAATGAAAAAGATTATTAACTAAATAATTTATGTAATATGAAGAAATTATCCGGCATTATTGCCCTGGCTGCAGTTGCCTTTATGATGGCATCATGCGGCGGCGGAAAGTATGAGTATGCTTTCCAGAATCCTAAACTGAAAGTTGACAAGAGAGTGGACAATCTGATGTCACTGCTTACTCCCGAGGAGAAGGTGGGACTTATCATGAACAAGTCTATCTCAGTAGACCGTCTGGGCATTCCCTCATACAACTGGTGGAATGAGGCTTGTCACGGTGTTCGTGGTACCGCCCAGCAGCACTTCACAGTTTTCCCGCAGCCCATAGGTATGGGTGCATCATTCAACGAGCAGTTGGTTTATGACGTATTCAGCGCCGTATCTGATGAGGCTCGCGCCAATTGGAACATTTCAGATCATGACATCTTCAATGTAAAGATGGGTGCCCAGGGTAACCCCGGCAACCCTGAACTTACATTCTGGTGCCCCAATGTCAACATCTTCCGTGATCCCCGTTGGGGCCGCGGTCAGGAGGCTTACGGTGAGGATCCTTACCATATGAGCGTTCTGGGTGTTGCCAACGTAAAGGGTATGCAGGGTGATGACAAGAAATACTACAAGACTCATGCCTGCGCCAAACACTATGCTGTTCACAGTGGTCCTGAGTCACAGCGTCACCGCTATGATGCAGTTGTTTCAATGCGTGACCTGTGGGAGACCTACCTGCCTGCCTTCAAGGCTCTGGTTCAGGAGGGTAACGTACAGGAGGTTATGTGCGCATACAACCGTTACGAGGGTGTTCCCTGCTGCGCAAGCGACCGTCTGCTCATCAACATCCTGCGTGAGAAGTGGGGTTACAAGGCTATCCTGCTCACTGACTGCGATGCCATCAACAACTTCTTCAACAAGAACCAACATGGTACTCATCCCGATGCAGCATCTGCATCAGTTGACGCTGTGTTGAATGGTACAGACCTGGAATGCGGACGTGCATTCATGTCTCTGACCGGTGCCCTGGAGGAGGGTAAGATCAACGAGGCCGATATCGACGTGGCTTTACGCCGCGTTCTCAAGGGCCGTTTCGAGCTGGGTATGTTCGATCCCGCCGAGATGTCACCCTGGGCAAATTTCGGTGCTGATATGATAAACAGCGAGAAGAACCATGAGCTTGCAATTGAGGCAGCCCGCCAGTCAATGGTACTGCTCAAGAACAACGGTGTTCTTCCTCTGGACAAGAACGTCAAGAAGCTGGCAGTTGTTGGTCCTAACGCAAATGATGCCAACATGATCAACGGTGAGTATGCCGGCAGCCCCTCTGACGATCATGTTCGTTCTCTGCTGGATGGTATCAAGGCCAACTTCCCCAACACAGAGATTATTTTTGACAAGGCTTGTGAGCTCAGAAATGAGTATTACACAACATATTATACCGAGACTCTCAACGATGGTAAGGGCTTTAAGGCTGATTTCTGGAACAATGTCAACTTTAGCGGTGCTCCTGTTCAGACCGGTTACTACAAGGAGGTCAACTTCTCTACTTTCGGTGCCTACAACTTTGCCGATGGTGTTGAGCAGGAGAACTTCGCAGTACGTCTGACCGGTAAGCTGGTTGCTCCTTTCAGCGGTGAGATGAACTACAGCGTAAGCGGCGACAACGGCTTTAAGCTGACTGTCAACGGTAAGGTAGTCGAGGAGCAGAAGGGCGGCCAGGGTGGTCGCGGCGGCTTCGGCGGCTTTGGCGGCTTTGGTGGATTCGGCGGCTTTGGCGGTCGCGGCGGTGCTCCCCAGCAGATGAAGTCATTCAAGGTTGTCAAGGGTCAGACCTATGATATTAAGATTGAATATACTCACACAACAGGTCAGTTTGCACGTCTGAACGCTCAGATCTGCAAGCAGAAGGTTGCCGAGTTCGAGGATCTGGCCAAGAATCTGGTTGCCCAGAATGTTGACGCAATCGTTGTCATCGGCGGTATTTCACCTTCAATGGAGGGTGAGGGCGGCGATAAGCCCGATATCGAGATTCCTGCAGTACAGCAGCGTCTGGTACGTGCCATGCACGCTACCGGCAAGCCCGTCATCTTTGTTGACTGCGCAGGCTCATGCATGGGATTCGGCAGCATCGAGGATCAGTTCGATGCACTTATCCAGGCTTGGTATCCCGGTCAGGGCGGTTCACAGGCTCTTGCTGAGATCCTGAACGGTACCTACAACCCGACAGCCAAGCTGCCTGTTACATTCTACAAGTCAACTGACCAGCTTCCCGAGTTCACAGACTACTCAATGGAGGGTCGTACATACCGTTACTTCCGTGATGAGCCTCTCTATCCGTTCGGATACGGTCTGAGCTACACCACTTATGAGTATGGCCAGGCTTCTCTGTCAAAGGCCAGCATGAAGAAGAACGGCAGCGTTACCATCACCATCCCCGTTACCAACACCGGCAAGCGTGAGGGTACCGAGATCGTTCAGGTATACGTTAAGAGCCTTGACAATCCGGCTGCTCCTATTAAGGGTCTGCAGGGATTCCAGCGCGTAACTCTTAAGGCTGGTGAGACAGGCAACGCCGTAATCACTCTGACAGGCAAGTCATTCCAGTACTATGATGAGAAGATTGACGAGGTTTCAACCTTCAGCGGCCGTTACCAGCTGCTCTACGGCTCATCATCGGCCGATAAGGACCTGCAGTCAATTGACTTCGAGGTGCTCTAAGCACATCTGGCGTCTCTCGCCAAAGTGTCCCACATCAACCCCTTCCACACGCGCTGTGGAGGGGGTTGTTGTGTTACATACCCCCTAAAATGGGGGTGTGTCCCACGCTCATCGGCCCCAGAGAGCACTCTGGCGAGGGTGCTTGCGGGACACTTTGGCGGAGCGGGCCCCATTGCACATGAGTGCGCTGTTTGTGATGCACCACATTTTTTTGGCCTGTAGGGTATACAGAAGCGCATTTTTATTCTTATATTCGCATATCGGCGGTCAGGAAAAATCCCGGTCACCTAATTATAACCAATAGTCCTTAAATGAAGGTAGTCCTTAAGTTATTGAGGTCGTTTGCGTTATGTGCATGTTTGTTGTTTCTGGCAAATGTCAGATGCTACAGTCAGTCGTTTAGGACGGATACAATCGGATTCAGCGTATTCTTTAAGCAGGGACGTTCTGAGATAGATATGAACTATCGCGGGAACGGCTCAAATCTTTTGTCTTTTGCCGATACCATCACCGCTCTGGATGAGGACCCGCTGGCCAATGTCAAGTACGTTTATGTGGAGGGCGCCGCATCGCCCGAGGGTGCATCGGACTACAACCAGGCTCTGTCGGAGCGTCGTACAGAGAGCATCAGGGAGTGGCTGTTAAAACATACCACGCTGGATATAGGTCAGATCCGCACCGCCAGCATAGGAGTGGATTGGGACGGACTGGCTGCCATTCTGGGTGAGACTGACTGGGAGTACAGCGATACCATAGTAAATATAATAAGGGATACACCTCTGTGGATTACCCGCGGCGGCAAGGTGGTAGATGGCCGCAAGAAACGTCTGATGGACCTGGAGGGCGGCAAACCCTGGCGCTGGATGCTTGACAGTATCTACCCTGAATTGCGTCAGGGCGGGGCCGATGTCAAATGCTACGTGGTAAGGATTCCTGATCCGCAGGTTCTCAGGGATACGGTTACCGTTACGGTAAATACCAAGGATACGGTCTATCTGGGTGAACCTGCCGGTCCGATTGAGGTACTGGAGCCCATATTCGCAGTGCGTACAAACCTGATTCTGCCTCTTATGAATATAGGCGTGGAGGTTCCCATTGGCAACCGATGGTCAGTTGGTGCCGACTGGTACTATACATGGGCATGGCGCAAGTGGTTCAAGGATCTGAACATGACCAACTGCCTGCAGATGCTGGGCGGCGGACTGGATGTGCGCTACTGGTTCGGCAAACGTCATACGCCTGAGCGTGTGAACCGTCAGAACCGTCTGTGGGGCCATTCGATGGGCGCTTACGTTTACGGCGGCTACTATGACTTTGAGTATGACTACAAGGGCTATCAGGGCGAGTTCAGCAACATAGGCCTTGATTATATGTATTCGGCCCGTCTGGGTAAGCGCCATGGCTTGAGGATGGAACTGTCATTGGGTGTTGGGTACATTCACAGCAAGGCCCGTGAGTATAATGTATTTACCGCAGGCGGAAACGCATTCCGTACGGGCGTAGTCAAGAACGTGAACTGGATAGGTCCCACCAAGGCCACAATCTCATTGGTGGTTCCCATTAACCGTAGAGTGACTTATGATCATGATGAGGTGCGCTAAACATATCCGGATGGCGCTGCTTGCGCTTGTGGGCCTGCTTGCGGCCGGTTCATGCCGACGTGTGCCTCTGTATGACGCATCGTCACATATCTATCTTGAACTGCAACTCAAACTCAATCTGGATCTGACGGTGTCCGATACAATTGACCTGAGCAGTTATCCCCAGTATTATGATAAGGTGCATCTTACTGCTCCGTCACGTCTGGCTGCCTGCTTCTATGATGCAAGCACACATCAGCTGGTAGCCAAGGAGTATGTGGGAGCCACCGGAGGTTATATTACATCAGTTCCTTCAGGAACATATGATATTCTGGTGTATGAACTCGGTACACTGGTGACACAGGTTGAGACTGTTGAAAAACGTGATCAGCTGAGGGCTCTGACATCGGACATAACATCAAGCGTATCAACCGCTTTCATGAGCAATGCAACCAAAGCCGGTCCCAATACCGACCCCGTGATTTCCGAGCCGGACCATCTGATTGTGGCCCGTCTGGCCGATGTCTTCATACCCGACCATGCCGATATTGACGAGACCATTGTGATACATGCTGACGGTCAGTCTTCAATTGAGACCTACAGTTTCCTGGTTAAACACGTCAAGGGAATTGAGCAGGTACGTTCCGTACAGGCTCTGGTGAGCGGCCAGGCCGGCTCCAAGTTCCTGTGGGACGGACATAATCCTACAACTACCGTCAACGTGCTTACCAGCGCTGTTGCGGATCAGACCCGCAAATGCTTCTATGGTGTTTACAATACTTTCGGACAGATAGGAGGCAGGGTATATCTGAATTTCCTGGTCACCACCATTGACGGTGATGAAGAGGTATTCCCTGTTGATATTACCGATGTGAAAGACAATCCGGACAACAAAATTGTCGTGGACAGTCTGATTATTCCGCCCAGGGGTGACAAACCGCACGGCGGTTATGATCCTAAAGTCGATGACTGGGATGACGAGGTGATAGATGTTCCAATTCAGTAAATAAAACAACAATTATAATTAATAACCTAGAACCAAAGGACAATGAAAAAGATTTATCTTTCAGTTTTGGCAGCAGCAGTCGCTGTTACTGCCTGTGACAAATCAGAGACTATCAATGTAGAGAATGGCAAGCAGCAGGAGATAGCTTTCTCACCGATTAGCATGCCTGCTACCAAGGGTCCGGTTACAACATCTGCCTTCCCTGATGACAACATCATTTATGTATCAGCATCCAACAATAAGGCCAAGTTCTTTGAGGCCAAGACTTTCAAGAAGTCTGGTGCTGTTTGGAAAAACTATGTCGGTGCAGTTCTGACTCCTCTTTACTGGCCTCTGGGCGGTACAGGCAGCTTTGATTTCCTGGCTTACAGCACCACACTTGCAGCAACCGCAGTTTGGGGTGATGGTGATCTTTTGACTGATGATGATGTTGCAGGTGTAGTTGCCATTACATATCCTTCAAACTATCCGGCAATTGGTGATAACGCAACACAGGATGATTTGCTTTATGCTACCACTTCATCTGCTTCACGTAATACCGCTCTGCCGATTGAATTCAAGCACGCTCTTGCATGGGTGAATTTCAAGGTTAAGTCAAACATCAACGTTAACATCAAGAGCATTGAGCTGGTAAACGTATTCACTGAGGGTACATTCACGATTGATCAGACTTCAAACACCCCGCAGACATCATGGACTGCAGGTGCAAAAGGCGACAAGGCAATCCTCAGCTATACTGATGACTCAACACCGAATGCCCTTGCATCTTTTAATATAGATGGAACTGCCGGTCATGAGCCAGGTTCAGATCATGCATTCGGTGACATGGGTATCCTGCTTCCCGCTCAGCCCATACCTAACTTTAAGATTACTTATGATCTTGGTGACGGTAACCAGGTTTATGTATGTAACAACGTTCGCGGCACCTGGGAGAACGGCAAGAAATACACTTACAAGATTGACATCACTTTCAATGAGATTACACTGGCTCCCACAGTTGTTTCTTACGATGAAGTAACTGACATGCCTATTAACCTCTGATTAAGTTGAAAGCAAAAGCATACATAGAGACCCTGCTTGTGGGATGCGCCCTGCTGGGCGTATCCTGCAGCGGTGATAAAGTGAGCACTGTGAGCCAGGACGAGATAACTCTTGCCCCGGCTACTCAGCCTGTTACCCGCGCCGCCATTACAGGGACAGACATGCCCGTTGATTTCCATATCTGGCTATCCACCTATCTCTCAGATGAGACGGTGGCCGCCAACAACCATAACTACTTTACGAATGTTGAGTACGCCAAGGACGGCAGTGTGTGGAAATCGGCCACACCCTATTATTGGCCTTTGCAGGGAACGCTTGATTTTCTGGGTATTGCAACAGACCCGGCGTTGGGCATTACCTGTACCTGGAATGCAGCCAGAAATGCCAGTAGGGTGGATGTTGACGTGCCTGATACCTATGCGTCGCAGACCGAGGTTCTCTATGCTGCTTCTTACCCGCTGGCAGGTGTTCATGCGAGCGTGCCCATGTCATATTATCACAGTCAGGCTTTGCTCTCATTCAAGTGTCGTGCAAGTACACTGAACCTGATAAAGGTGACGGGCATTACAATCCACGATGTCTATACTGACGGCACACTTACCGTCAGGACCGACGGTCCGCTGGTTGCTGAGTGGGATTTCAGTGCATCAACGGCAAACGACCGGGCTGTTCCCAAGCCTGCGGTTGACTATGAACTGGAGCCGGGTGATACTTTCCTGCCTTTTGCCAGTGAGCTGCTGCTGCCGGAACAGTTGAACAAAACGTTCACGGTCAGTTTCAAGCAGCGGGCCAACACCGGCATTGCGTGGGATTCGGACCTGGTGGTGGAGCAGACGTTTACGTTTGATGATGTGTTCCGCCTGTGGCACATGGGTAAGAAATACACCTACAACATCGATTTCACCCTTACGGGCATAACCGTAACACCCTCTATTGAGGATTGGACTTTGTAATATGAAGATCAAAGGGTTGGTAAATACAATAGTTCTGGTGCTGTGTGTGGCCTCATGCAGCAGGAGTGATCATATGTCCGGGATAGACTACAGCACGTACAATCCCGAGCCCGATACCTGCAGCCCGCTTCTTGTCAATGTGGGTGTGGAGGCGGCTACCCGTGCTATGGATGTCCTGACGATGGTGAATCTTACGGACTTTGACGTATCGGCCATCTGGAACTACAACGCCCTGCCTGAGAACAAGTGGTACATGAAACAGCTTAAGGTTACCAAACCGTCTACTGACTGGGTTACAACCCCCATGTCATACTGGACCGTTACTGGTAATCTGAGTTTCTTTATGTACGCACCTTCGGCAAGCACGGTTGACGGCATTACGCCCATCTATTCAAGTACCGGAATGCCGGGCATCAGTTATACGCCCAATCCTGACAACATCAACGATATGCCGGACCTGTGTCTGGCGTGCCCAGTGCTGAACTCCACCAAGGAGATAGGCTCCGTGCCAGCTGTGTTCCACCATGCGCTTACCCAGATTTGGTTTGACATGAACTATGAGGGTACGCCTCCGTCGGGCTATTCGGTCCTGGTTGAGAACGTAAAGTTGCGCAACATAATAGGTACGCGTACCGCTACATATACTACAGTTCCGCCATATTTTGAGTGGAGTGGGGGTACGGCCGATACAGATTACGAGTTGAAACTCTCGACAAGCCATCTGCAGAACGTCTATCTGCCTCTGAAACCTGCCACTGAGATACCTATACAGAACAGTTTGGGACGTCTGTACCTGATTCCGCAGACGCTGGATCCATCGGCCTGCATTGAGATTACCTACAGTTTCTTTGATACTGCACCTTCTCCCGATGTCCGCAAGGCTACGTTTACAAAGTCCGTAAACATTCCGTCTCCGTCAGTATGGCCTGCCAACCGTACCATACACTATAAGATTACGGTAGATGTGGGCGTATCTTCACCCATTGACCTGAGCGGATATTCCATTGATGACTGGACTGAGTCCGGCAGTATTCATACAGACATAGAATTCGACTGATATGAGGTATATAGCAAAGACAGTGTTATTTATGCTCTCTCTGGTGCTTGTATGCTGTGTGGAGCGCAAGCCTCTGGAAGTAGCACCGGATCCGAATGAACACGGAGGGAATCCCGGGACAAAGTTCACCATTGAAGGTGCCACATTCAGTGCGGGCCATACATTCGGTCTCTACGTCTGCAAGCATGAGGATCAGGCAAACAATCCCGGCAGCCTGCAGTTTGAGGAGCACAACAAGGGCTACAACAACGTAAAGGTTCAAAAGACTGCAACGTCATGGAGTTTCTATAACTCAGTTCTCAAGGAGAACCTTTCACAACTCTATATCTCAACCAACGATGATGACGTGAATGCCGATGTCTACGCCTACGCTCCGTATGTTGAAAATGCGGTAAGTCCGGTTGAGATTCCGTTCAACATAAACCTCAATCAGGATCTGATGTACGTGACCCAGAATGCTGATCACGACATTAACAAGAATATGCCGCCCAGCAGCGTTGAGAGTGATCTGGCGCTCAACTTCCATCACGTGCTTACCAAACTGGAGTTCTGCATTAAGATCAAGAATTCTCTGAATTCGGTCAGTGTCCATAATGTAGACTCAATAGTAATACGCAAGGCCGGCGCCAAGACTACTGAACTTTACCGTACCGGAACGTTCAACGCCATTACCGGCGATCTTACACCTGCCACTACCTCCGACAGCATAAGCGTAAAGAGTTTCTTCAGTGACGCGAACGGAGCCGGCCGAAACGGAACTTTCAACTCGACCACGCCCAGGAGTTTCAACGTAATGCTCTATCCTGTTGATTACGTGGCCGACGGTGACCTGGAGGTGGTTCTGGTTATAGACGGATTCCGCAAGACATTCGCCATAACCCGTGAGAATGTAAGGCACTCAGACGGCACAACCTATGGATTCAAGGCTGCTAACGAGTATAAGTTCAACATAACAATAGACAACTATGTGCATCTGGACGGAGTGACCATAAAGACAGACTGGCCGACCGATTCATATGCCGATGAAATATGATTGCAGATGAGAATTAAAGCCTTTTTCCTGTCATTGATGATTGTCACGGTTGGATGCAACCGCGACAAGGCTCATTTTGTGCAGGAGGAGGAACCTTATGAACTGCAGTTCTCCATGGGCACCAAGGCGGGCTCACCAGGTGATGTGACTTACCGTACGGTGCTGTATCAGTATAATGACTTGAGTGAGTATTATAGTAACAGATTTGTAGGAACATATAGGGATAAGGATGAAAAAGAATGGATGACCCCTTGTCAGGTAAACAATTCTACAGGAACATGGATAGCTGATAATCCCGAGTATGGACTTAGAGCCGCTTATTCAGGAAGTTATTTTTTAAGTATAGTTTCACCGGCGATTCAGCCAGATTGGTATGAAGTCGGCATAGGAGGTAATTATTCCAGATGGGGGTATCATCTACAAAGGACTGGCGATTTATTTAAGATTAGTCATCCGGTGAGAGTGACCGTAGGTGGTAATCATTTGAACGGTAAGTGGGTTTATCAGGCCAATGGAAACGAGTTGTGTGACCGTCGTGCTAAAGTAACTGTCAAACTTGAGTGCGGTGAAGATTTGTCTGTGGTTCATGTAAACAAACTCATGTTAAAGAACATATATACAGATGCTTATTATGACTTTGCGACTGACAGTCTGTATAATCCCGTTCTAGACTTGGTGGGCGAGTTGTTGCATGATAGTGCAGATCCGGAGATTGAACTGTTACATGGCGAACCGGCTACAACAATCTGTTCTGATTTCTATCTGTTTGCTTTTGATTACAACCGTATTGATGCAGATTATCATTTCATATATGATCTACCTAAAATTGAGGTGACTATGGGTAGCGGTACTGTGTTGGTTCCGTTTCACTATAAGCTTGAACCCCAGCATTCCTATACCTATACGCTTTCTATCAACTCGGCATTCGTAAAGCTGGCCTTGACGGTTCAGCCCTGGAATGATGCATCGGGTAATCAGGATGAGACCATTGGTGCTCCTGTAACGGATACATTCACTTTCGATGCAGGAACATGGGATATTGTGAATGGTGGAACAGGTGAGATATAAATCAGGTGATATGAAGAGAGGAATAAAGACATTAATGATGATTGTCGCTGCGACGCTTCTGATGATGGCATGCAGTGATGACCGCGTTATGGATTATATCCTGCAGGAGGACACACCTGTAAACGTACATCTGGCGCTTAATGTGGCACCTATGACTGGAAATGTCATTGAGACCCGTAGCGCACATGTTGATGAGGCTACACAGGAGGACAACGAAATCCATAATATCTGGGTGCTTCAGTTCCGCGGAACTACAGCGGCTGATTCGTTACGTGAGGCGCGTTACTATAAATCATATGATCCTACCCAGATGTATAAACTGATAGCGTCATCGGTCCCCAACAGGGTGGTTATAGTGGCAAACACGTTTGACAGTCTGATAGCGTTCAGCCATTGTGCCGATATGGCCGAGTTCATTGAGTCATACAGAAGTGTAAGAGATGAACGTAGCTTGGATTCTATAGTGGCAGGTAAACATTGTGCTCTTATGAGTGCATATCAGGATGTCACTCTCAATGAGGCAGGTGTAACTATGAATTTCAATCTGCTGCGTACCATTTGCAAGGTTGATGTAACCATTACCAATACTACCAAGGAGACAACCGCAACAGATGTTGATATAAAAAGTGTGACAGTATGCTCCGTGCCTTCCAGGTCTTTCTTCTTTAACAGCTATAGTTTGCCGAATCGTTATCCGGCTGTATTTAACGGCGACCGTATAAGCTATCCGGCCATGAATTGGACAGATGGAACCCCGGGAGGCAATGATGAACAGCGCAGTTTTACCTTCTATCTGCCGGTAAACAAGAGCGGAACTGCGGCAGTTCCCGGCAATCCCCTTCAGCGTAATGCATATGCACCTGACGGTGCTACATATATCTGCATAAGAGGCACATATGATGATCCTGTCGATCCGTCAATCAAACGCCCTGTAGAATACAATATCATGCTGGGAGACAATGATACTGATTACAATCTTTTGCCCAACAGTAAGTACAACTACAACATAACGATTGATGATATAGCCGATACCCAGACTGACAGCCGTCAGGTGGAGCAGGCGTTGGTTGATTACTGTTCCCAGGAGCATGCCAATACATATATGATACATCCTTCAAATGTTGAGGGTACATGGAAAAACTACCGCATTCCCGTGGCCAAATGCTATGATTTCTGGAACACTTTTGAAGGTTATTACAAGGATGCCGCCAATGCGCTGATGCAGGGAGGCTACGGCTGGAAGGTTGAGGTGATATGGAGCGAGCAGCCCATTACATATGACACCAATTTCAAGTGGATAAAAGATGAGGGCACCGATTACCGCGATTATTTTGAATTCTCTCTTCCCTATGGCGTTGAACACGGCTCCATCATAATAGGAATACGCAGATATACCGATGCTGGAAGGACGCAACTTACAGATGAGTTTATATGGAGTTGGCAGATGTGGGTGACTGATTATAACCCGGATGTGGCTTTCCACTATACACCGGAATATGACATAGACGGTAACGAAACTCATTTTGAGTATTCTGTACCGGGAGGCGATGTTCATCGGTATAACACAGCTGGGTGGAAAGAAGGCGCCAAGTATGACGGGTGCTTCGTGATGGACCGAAATTTGGGAGCTCTCTCGACGGCGTATCGTAGCAATAAGGCTAAAGGTTTTCTGCTCTATTGGTATGGCCGCAAAGATCCTCATGCGGCTCCTGGACAAACAGTTTATTACGGTCCTTCTAATGTCATTTTCGCCAGAGGTAATCCCAATGACACTGCTATAAAGGACAGGAATCTTTACGTTATTTATAATCCCACTACCTTCTGGGAAGGTTATGAATGGAGTGGCGAGTGGCGTAACAGTGCTGTATATACGGCAGCAGGTCTAATGTGGGGTGATCCGCGTAACAAGTCAGCAATAAACAAGGGAGTATTTGATCCATGCCCTCCCGGATGGAGAGTACCCACAAAGGATGCTTTTGCATCCCTGTCATGGGTTGAAGATGGAAGTAACGGACGTAAAGCCCAATTGGCACCCAATGTATATGTACGTAGTTCATCAGGAGTGACACGTGATCCTAATACGTATCCAAGATTTGGATTAGAATGGGTATATCCTGCATTTACTCAATTCTGGTGTGCTGATGCCACATATTATCATGGTTCGTATGAGTTGCCTTCCAAATTGATTGGAAAATTCGTCAGATGTGTAACTGATAAACCTTTTGATTGATTAAGGAATGAAGAGGATAGGTTTATACATATGTTCATTGCTGCTTGCCCTGTGTGCCTGCACGGATACGGCTTTCTTGCCTGATGTCCGGCGTGAGATTGAAGTCTGCCTGAACTTCAGTGCAGTTCAGTCGGGATCAGAGACCAAGGCTTCGATGGAGGTGACCCCTCTGGAGAGCACCCAGGTCCGGAATGTATGGGTCATGCAGTTTGACGGCACTGCCGGCAGTTCAAGACTGTTGCTGGCAAAATACTATCCCAACTTTATGCCGGGAACCAAAGTCAAACTGCTTACATCGGATGTTGAGAACTATCTGCTTTTTGTAGCCAATACAAATAATCAGTCAATAGAGTTCAGTAAATGCCAGACCCTGGATGATGTAAAGAATCTCAAGTTCGCTGTATTACATGATACACAGGCAGCCGGAGAGTACTACGGAGGCTGCTACAACATGCTGATGAACGGCCATGTCCAGACTGTGGTAAGCGGAGCGTCTCTGTCGCTTGATGTGCCTTTAAAGCGTAATGCAGTACGTATGGATGTAAAGATTTCCAATACTACCGGCGAAACTGAGAACCCTATTACGATTGACTCGGTAGGTTTATACTCGGGTGTGATATATATGAACTATTACACTGATTATACACTTCCGGAAATCTATCCTGCCGTTTATGCAGCAAAACCGTTAGCCTATCCGGCAACAGCTTGGGAAGACGCTTTAGCCGACGGTACGGCCCGCCGCTTTACTTTCTACTGTCCGGCCAACAAGAGGGGAATGGCTGCATCTGATGACCCCAAGCATAAACTGTTTTTTGCACCTGATGGCATAACCTATCTGCAGATATGGGGCACGGATTCCCAGGGAAACAGGGTTACGTACAAGTTCGCTTTGGGCGCAGACCTTACCCGTGACTGCAATCTTTTGCCCAATACTGACTACTCTTATGAGTTTACAATAAGCAGTGCAGGTGATTATGCTACTGACAGCCGTGCAGAGAATCTAGCTATGCAGGATTTCACCCAGGCTCCGCTGGCAAACTCATATATGATTCATCCGCCAAGCGTAAAGGGCGTGTGGAAATCGGTCCGAATTCCGGTTAAGCGTATAAATGACTTCTGGAACGCAACCGACGGTTATGAGCATGTTCCTGCCAATGCGCTGAGTGAAGGCTCGTACGGGTGGAAAGCCGAGATAATACGCAGTTCGGTTGAACTGATTGAGGATGTCAACTTCAAGTGGATAAAGCGTGAGGGTGCCGATTACAGGGAGTACTTTGAGTTTGCAATTACAGAAGGAGTAGAGGGCAATATCATATTGGGAGTGCACCGTTATACTGATGTAGGCCGCACTCTGCTGGATGATGTGTTCCTGTGGAGCTGGCACATGTGGGTAACTGATTATGATCCGGATATTGTCTTGCCGTTGCTCACCCCTGAACTGGATGCCAACGGCAATGATACGCGCTGGGTATACGGTGTTTTGAAGGGCGATGTAAACAGATTCTCCGGCAATATATGGAAGACTGGAGGCGCACTTGAAGGACGGTATATGATGGACCGCAATTTGGGCGCACTGTCCCAGACCGAACGTCATGGCCCGGGCACTCTGTATTATCAGCTTGGACGCAAAGATCCTTTTATGTATGCTTCAAGTATGAATGGGGCCCCCACCAAAGGTGTTACTGTTTATAACCGCTACAATGACGCCTTAGAATTCCCATTCAAGACAAAGGCTCAGTTGGAGTCTGCAAACAGCCAGAATGATTTGGTCAGATATTCCATATATCATCCTGATACGTATCTGCTTGTGCCTGGAGATTGGACATGGGGAGATGTTGGTGATTATTCGTCACTCAAATACTGTTGTGCTGCAAACTGGTGTGATCCAAAACTTACAAGCGGCAAAACGCCCAACCTCAATGCCAAGAGCATATTTGACCCATGTCCTGCAGGATGGAGAGTCGCTCCCAAATCCAGTATGACAAACCCTGCCGGAACAGTAACCCAGGCTGTCAACAATATTAGTGTCAGGACCCTTCCTAACGGTGCTGTGATATATCAGCCTTATTTCGGAGAATGGACGAATGGTGGTCCTTCCAATACTTATGTATATAATAACGTTATGGTAATATGGTGTAACCAGATAGCGCAAGGAACTATTTATTCTCCACAATCGATAGATGGAGGCGGCAATGCGAACGTTCCTCGTCCTGTCCGCTGCGTCTCCTTTACCGAGCCATGAGAAAGAGTCTGTCCATAATACTGTCAGTGATGTGGGCCTTCACGGTGGGTTGCAGCCGTGAGGGTAGGGAGATGTTGCAGGATGACAGACAGGTGGAGTTCAGCATAATGATGGGCACCAAGGCGGGTTCACCCTCTGATGATACCTTCATGACGCTGCTGCTTGACAGGACTTCAAAACTCTATACCGGACTGCACGGCAGTTACCGTCAGAAAGATGCAAAGGCCTGGATGACCCCGTGTCAGGTGGATGCATCGGGCGTATGGATGGCCGATGACAGCCGTTACGGACTGCGCGCCAATGTACCGAGCGGCGTCAATTCGTTCCAGCTGACGGTGGTATCGCCGGCCGTTGCTCCCAACTGGCATGTGCTTGCTGTAGCCGATCCGCCAACCCCTGAGAAGTGGGGCTACAACCTGACCCGCAGCGGTGACGGACTCTATATAAGCAAGCCGGTCCAGGTTACGGTTAACGGTAACCATATGAACCGTAAGTATGTCTATCAGTTCCCGGAGGACAACAAACTGACTGACCGCAGAGCCAAGGTTACTGTCAAGATGCAGTGTGGCGAGGATCTGGCATCGGTCCACATAAAGAAGATTGAGATAATGGATTTCTACCAGGATGCCAAGTTCAATCTGGCTACGGACAGTATTGAGAATATGACTGTGGATGCGGTGGGCGAGGTCCTGTACTCTGATGCCAATCCCGTTCTTGACCTTATAAACGGTGAGGCTGCTACCACGATAGTCACTGATTATCATCTCTTTGCCCTGAATTACGTGAAGCGTGACGAAGAGTACCATTATGTCTATTCAATACCGCGTCTGCTCCTGACGATGGCCGATGACAGCAAGGTCTCTGTGCCGTTCTATCATGAGCTCAAGCCGCAGTATTCATATACTTACACGCTTTTGATAAACTCGGCATTCGTTACGCTTAACGTGAACGCCGAGCCTTGGAACGAATATGCCGCACAGGATGCGGTGATAGGTGGTCCGGTAACGGATACTTTCACTGTAACCACAGCCGGCGACTGGATAGAACAGGATGGTGGAACCGCAACGATATGATGATATTATGAGGAGGATGCTGAATACGATACTGGTCTTTGTCATGCTGCTTGTAACGGCATGCCAAGACCGTATTGATATTCCGCTGGTGCAGGGTGAGGCGTATGTCCGTCTCAATCTCACGGTTGAGCCGGAGATAAGTTTCACTCCTGTGACCAAAGGAGCATATGTGGCCGATGAAGCCACAGGCGAGGATGTCTCAATCCACAACCTCTGGGTGCTGCAGTTTGGAGGCGCATCGGCCGATGCGGCATTGCGTGAGGCCCGTTACATTGAGGATTATGACCCCGATGAGGTCCTGAAACTCATTGCTTCATCGGTCGTAAACAGGATCATCCTGATAGCCAACACATTTGATTCCAACCTGGCTTTTGCCGACTGCGACAACTTGGGCGAGTTCATGGACGCTTTCAAGCCCATAGCCGATGAGGCCGATGCCACCCGTCTGGTTGCAGGCAAGCGCTGCCCCATAATGAGCGCTTACAGGGATATGGTGGTTTCGGAGTCAGGTACTTTGGTCACATTCAACCTGAAGCGTTGCATCTGCAAGGCCAACATCACCATCATCAACAACACCGTTGAGAACAGCGCTCCGGATGTAACCATCACATCGGTAACCATATGCTCGGTTCCCAACAAGCTGTTCTTCTACACCAGTTACGACCTGCCCGCCAGATTCCCGGCCGCAGCCAGCAAGGACCGTATAGACTACACCGATATGGAGTGGACCGACGGCACCGAGGTCGATGCCAAGACCCGTCGTTTCACCTTCTACCTGCCGGTAAACAAGTGCGGCAGCGTGCCCACGGTTCCCAACCCGACAATGCGCTCGCATTACGCTCCGGCCGGAGCATCGTACCTGCGTGTGCTGGGCACTTACTTTGATGCCAATACATTCATGCAGAGGGGAGTGGAGTATCGCATTCCGTTGGGTACCAGTGCCGATGACTGCGACCTGCTGCCCGGCGGCAAATACACCTACACGCTTACCATCAATGACCCGTCGGACCCTGATGCCGATGGTCGTGTAGCCGAAGATATACTGGTGGACTACTGCCAGTCAGAGAGGGCCAATTCATACATAATCAATCTGCCCAAGGCTACGGGCGCCTGGAAGAACTTCCGCATTCCGGTATCGCGTGTGTTTGATTTTTGGAACCCCGGATTCGGCTATTTCCCTGATGCGGACAACGCCCTGCTGCCCGGTTGCAACGGTTGGAAGGCGGATATACTGTGGAGCGAGTTCCAGCTTGAGGAGGATGTGAATTTCAAGTGGGTAAAGCAGACAGGCTCCGACTATCGTGATTACTTTGAGTTTGCCATGAAGGAGGGTGCAGGCGAGGGTAATTTCGTGATCTGCCTGCGCCGTTTCCTGGATGCCGGACAGACCGAGGTGAGTGATGTCTGCATGTGGAGCTGGCAGATGTGGGTTACCGACTACAACCCGAATGACGCAATCAATTACATTCCCAATGTGGATGGCAGCGGCAACGAACAGCAGTTCTCATATCCCGTAATCAACGGTGAGGTGCATCGGTACAACTACCCGGCCTGGAGAACCGGACGGTTCCGTAACGGTTTCATCATGGACCGTAACCTGGGTAATATCGCTGCGGCCACGTACGTCAAGACTGCCAAGAAGGGGCACGTTTATTATCAGCACGGACGCAAGGATCCGCTGACTCCGTTAGTCGGGACCGGTACGCAGGCTCATCCTGTATATAATGTGCTTGAGGGTTATACCCCAACCAGAATAAACGTTGCAACGACGGGACTTGCGGATAATATCCCGTATACGGTCAATCATCCCACTACCAAGTTGGGCTGGAGTATAGCCTCTACTGTCTTGTGGCAGAATGACCAAAAATACAGTTTTGGTTACTATTGGGGTGACTTGAAAGCTACCAAGGCAAGTATTAAGAGTATATTTGACCCGTGTCCTCCGGGATGGATAGTACCTTCATCGGATGTGGTGAATGCCAGTGTAGGTTCATCGGTAACCACAGATATAGTCCTGTCTGACAAGGTTACAGCCATCATACCCGGAGCGGGAATGATTGGAGGATGGAATGGTCCCGAAGAGTATGTGGCATGGCCAGGTCAGCAGTATTGCGCCCTCTATTATTCCAATATGGCTGCTTATGCAAGCCTTAAGGCGGCCGGCTGCGGCGGAACCAATACACTGGCTTTTCCGGTACGTTGTGTAACTGATAATATTGTGGAATGAGATACGCAGGATACATAATCGCTTTGCTGCTTATAATGACTGGTTGCAGCGACAGGCTTGAGACAGACCTGACTGTCGCAGGGCTTGAGACGAGCGTGCGTCTGGATATCTCGGTCAAGCCGATGCAGTCAACGGCTCCGTCAACCAAAGCCGGTTATATTGACCCGTCTACCCAGGAGAGTACCCAGATAAGGGACCTTTGGGTGCTTCAGTTTGACGGAACCGACGGCAGCGCCAAAATGCTCAAGGCATGGTACTATCCCGATTATACGCCCTCTACCGATATCAGACTGCTTACGTCGACATCGGCCAATACAATATTGCTGGTGGCAAATACCGGTGACAAGACAGCCGAACTGGGCCGATGCCGCACTCTGGCCGATGCGGTGAATGTGGGCAAAACGGTAATTGACGATACTGGTGCCAACGGCGGATGGACATCGGGCTGGAACATCATTATGAACGGCAAGACCACCGCTACAATAACAGACGGTATGGCGCCTATCAGCATATCGCTGGTGCGCAATGCGGTCAGGGTGGACGTTACTGTCAACAATCAGACCGGATCTACCGCCAATCCTGTGACCATCAACTCGGTTTCAATCTGCACAGGCGTTCAGAAACTGTACTATTACACGGATTACACGCTCCCTGACATCTATCCTTTGGAACAGGGTGTGGAACCGTACATCTATCCCGCGACAGACTGGACCGATGGTACCGGAACCTCTGACAGCCGTAAATTCACTTTCTACGTGCCGGCCAACAAACGCGGAACGGTAACCAACGCTGTACCGGCTGACAAACCGCGTATGGCACCGTCCAACTCTACATACCTGCTCATATTGGGCAGGGATTCGGAGTCCAGGGAAGTGGCATACCGTTTCTATCTGGGCGCTGATCTGGTGCAGGACTTCAATCTGCTTCCGGGTTACAGGTACTCTTATACCATAAACCTGACAAGCGCCGGAGACTGTAAGACCGATGCCCGTGTGGAGAATCTCCACATGCAGGACTTTACCGCTACACCGCTTGCCAATGCATATATGGTGCAGCCTCCGTTGTTGGAGGGGGTATGGAAATCGGTCCGCGTGCCCGTAAAGCGCGTACATGATTTCTGGAACCTAACCGATGGCTATGAGAAGGTGAACAACAACGCTCTTGAACCGGGCTGTTTCGGGTGGCAGATGGAGATTATCCGCAGTACCGTCGAGCTTGTTGAGGATGTCAACTTCAAGTGGATAAAACGTACCGGAACAGACTATACAGATTATTTTGAGTTCGCCATCCCTGCAGGACTGGCAGGCAATTTTGTGCTGGGCGTTCACCGTTTCACGGATGCGGGACAGACGCTGCTGGACGATGTGTTCCTGTGGAGCTGGCATTTCTGGGTAACTGATTACAATCCGGATGCAACGCTGAGTCTGCTTACCCCGGAGAGTGATGCCAGCGGTTACGAGGCCCGTTACGCTTATGATGTTGTGGGCGGTCAGGTACACCGCTATAGAGGTGATATATGGAAAAGTCCTAACGGAGCGCTTAAGGATGAGTTCATGATGGACCGCAATCTGGGTGCGACATCGGTTACGGAGCATCATGGACCGGGCTCACTTTATTATCAGTATGGAAGAAAGGATCCGTTCCCGTATTCATCAAAGAACTGGAATGCAGTAGCCAACGGCGTAATCATCTACAACCGTTATAATGACGAGAAATGGATACCGTACAGGACCAATGCCCAACTTGAAGAAGCGGGAGTGACCGATGATTACGTGCGTTATTCGGTATATCATCCGGAGATGCACATCACCATAGCCGGTAGTTGGAGCAAGAGTGATGCTGATTCGGAAGGACGTATCTACAACAACGCGACCAACTGGTATGATACCAAACTGGATGCTGATTATCTGACGTCAAAGAGTATATTTGACCCCTGTCCGCCGGGTTGGAGACTGCCTCCCGACAACTGTATGGGTACACCGTCAGGAACGGTGAGTTCTACGGTAAACATGGTACTCAGTAAAACGTTACCCAACGGAGCCGTGATATACTATCCTTGTCAGGGTTCATACTTTAACGGAATATGGAGTAATTCTGTCCAATTCTATACGGATATCAAGGATTTCTCCGGACTTTGGGCAAACAGAAGATATTCCGCTGCTAATGGTTATCGGAGTAGTGGCGGTTCCTATGACAAGTGTCGTGCATTATCTGTCCGCTGCGTCTCCTACACCGAACCGTAACTGCTATGAGAAGGATTGCATATATACTGATGGTTTTGCTGATGGCCGTGGGCTGCCGCCGTGCGCAGGCTCCCTCTACAGTCAGTGTGCCTAAGGTATATTACAAGGTACCTGAGGCGCCCGCTATGCTGGCTGGGCAGGAGCGGATTGATGATTTCTATGCGCGCAACTGGTGGCGCGATTTTGATTTTGCCGATACCACTCAGGTGGCTCTCACAGATACAGCTTATATGGTGCGTCTGTTTGCCGATTGGGCTACGGTGCTGGAGCGGGTTCCGCGTGAAGTTGGTGCCGAGTGCGTGGAGCAGGTTATGGATCGGGCATCGGCCTCAAAAAATACGTTCGGTATGTTTGTCATGGCGGCGCGTCAGGTGTTGGCCGATCCAAACTCTGATTTGCGTGATGATGAACTCTATATGCCTGTGCTCAGGGCCAGGATTGCCAGTCCGTTTACTGATGAGGTCAGCCGTGAGCGCTGCCGCTACCGCCTGGGTATTCTGAGCCAGAACCGCCTGGGACATAAGGCTAATAATATCCGATATACTTTGGTTGACGGTTTTGAGGGTACACTGTACGGCATTAAGGCGGAGTATACGCTTGTGTTCATCAATAACCCGGGGTGCGAGATGTGCCGTACGGTGAGGGAGGAGATATGTGCATCGGCCCTTCTTAGCGGGTATATTGCATCTGGTCGTCTCAAGGTGCTTGCCATATATCCGGACCAGGATCTGGACGAGTGGCTCCGTTACCGCAGTGAGATGCCATCGGCCTGGATCAACGGCTATGACAGGGAGTGTGTGATGCGTACCGATGGCACTTATAACCTTGCTGCAATACCTTCACTGTACCTTCTGGACAAAGACAAGACCGTCCTCATCAAGGACGCCGTCTCCATCCCGCTCATAGAGTCGGCCATTGTTAACAACTAAGAATTTTGGTTAAAGTCCGGCCAAATTGAGATTTTTTTGGCTGCAATAGTTGCAATACGGGTTTTCGGGGGCTTTCTTTGCTGTGTCAACTAAAAGATTAGTTGTTATGAAAGCATTGACAGAAAAAGAACAGATGGTTATGGGAGTGTTATGGGAGCACCGCCATTGCAGCGTCGATGACGTTGTGGGTTTGCTGCCTGAGCCCAAGCCAGCCTACAATACAATACTTACGTTCCTGCGTATACTTGAAAAGAAGGAATTCATTTCGTATCAGGAAGAGGGACGCAAGCACATCTATTATCCTTTGATAGAGAAGGGGGAGTACACCCGATGGACACTGACCGAGATGAAGGAGAAACTGTTTAACGGCTCTGCCCGATCGATGGTCAATACATTCATTATGGAATCGGGTCTGTCTGATTCCGATGTACGTGAACTTATAGATATGTTGAACGAACTTGAAACCGCAAAGTCATGATTTACCTGGTTGTATCCGCATTTTCACTGGCATTGTTGCTGGTTGCTTACCGTCTGACTCTGAGCCGTACCACATTCCATGGTTTCAACCGCGTTGTGCTGCTCTGTTCACTGGCCCTTGCGGCAGTTGTTCCGTTCATGCATTTCCAGTCGGTAGGCGAGAAGGCTGCCGCCCCCATCACGTATATGTTGAATGAGATTATGGTCTATGCCGACGGTTCGATACAGCTCAATCCCGGACAGACCGAACAGGCCGACAGCGGCATCAGCTGGGCATCGGTTGTCAGTCTGGTTTATCTGGCAGGAGTGATCATTTGCCTGCTCAGGGTTGCCTTTGGCGTGCTGAGTTCGGAGATTATCTGCCACCGCCGTTCCAGAACTCTGTCGGACGGTTCACACCTGGTTATTACAGACCGCAATTATGCACCTTTCAGCTGGCGCAACTACATAGTGATATCCAGAAAGGACTATGAGGCGGGTGGAGCGATGATAATTACGCATGAGCAGGCTCATGTAAGACATCATCACTCTTTTGACCTGATGCTTGCCCAACTGTTCTGTGCCTTCCAGTGGTTTAATCCCGCTGCGTGGATGCTCAAGCGCAGCCTGTTGGAAGTCCATGAGTTCGAGGCCGATGCCTCCGTACTTGAGAATGGGTTTGATGAGCGCCGATATCAGATTTGTCTTGTCCGGGCAGCACTGCAGGGCAGCTTCGCGACAACCACAAATAATTTTGCAAATTGTTCAACCAAAAAAAGAATTGTTATGATGAATAGACATTCTACAAATCCTTGGGCGCGTTTAAGAGTATTGCTCATGTTGCCGGCAGTGGCACTGTCCGTTATATTGGCATCCGCTTGCAAGCAGGATGAAACTGAAATTCAAGATCAGAATGTGGAGGATAAGACACAGATCTCAGCTCCGGTGGAATATGATATAATAGAGGTGGAACCGGAGGAAATGCCTGATGATGTTTTCGTGGTAGTGGATGAGATGCCTGAGTTCCCGGGAGGTACGATGGCTCTTCTGCAGTTCCTGGCCAGTAATATCAAATACCCGGCTGAGTGCAAGGAAAAAGGCATTCAGGGACGTGTACTGGTAAGCTTTACAGTTAACAAGGATGGCTCGATTATCGATCCTGAAGTTGTAAAGAGTGTTGATCCGGCTCTTGATGCCGTGGCATTGAAGGTCGTAAATGCCATGCCAACCTGGAAGCCAGGAAAGCAGAAAGGTGAGACTGTTCGCGTAAGGTATACCGTTCCTCTTAACTTTAGATTAGATAGAGAAGAGGAGGAAGCAGAGTAAGAATCACTCTCCTTGTTTGCAATAGTACTGTCCCTTTCCTATTGTTTCTTTGCCAAAGTTGATGGCATTCTTGGGACAGCGGTGATAACAACTCATGCAGTTAGTGCAATGACCGTTCCACTTGGGGCGGTCATTCTCTATTGTGATGTTCTGCAGGGGGCAGTTTTTGGCACAGATGCCGCAGCCGATGCAGGCGTCCGATACCGTGAACTTGCGGTCGGTTATGAGCAGACCGTAGAACAGGGGCTTGAGGATGTTTGATTTCAGGAATGACGATCCTCCCTTAAGCTGGTCAAAGTTGCCTTGGACACGCTGCTGTATCAGTTTGACGGTCTCTTTGAGTTGTGTTTTTGTGCCGTCGATCTTGCGCTGGGCGTTCTCATCGGTATCCAGTTTGAAACCGGGCAGGTTGATGTAGGTCTCGGGCATCTGGAACGAGAAGAATGCATCGAGTGTGAGGCCTTGTTTGCGGAGGTCTTTCTTTAGGTGTTTTATTGTGAGTCCGGTCTCATCGCCGCAGGTGCAGGCTGCGAATATGTATGAGGGTTTTCCTTTGATTGTTGCCTTGCGCAGGAACTCTGATACCAGTCTGGGTACCGACCATGAATAGACGGGAAAGACTATGCCCAGGATTTCATCGTTTTGGAACTCAAGCGGGGAATTGTTTCGGGCAGCCTCCGGGATGAATACCATATTGTCATCCTTGAGTTCACGTGACAGGCTGTCGGCTACAAAGCGGCTGTTGCCGCATCCTGAGTACCAGAGTATCATATTACAAAATCCATTTTAATGTCGTTATCGTCGGTAGGGACGCAGGGCAGTTTCTGGCAGTCAAAGCAGACTCCGGCCTTGAGTGCGTGGGGCAGCTGGGGCAGCAGGCGGTCGTAGAATCCGCGGCCACGGCCCATGCGGTTTCCGTTATTGTCAAAAGCGCGGCCGGGAACTATCACCAGCGTGATGGGGCTCAGGTCGGTTACCTGCTCGCCGTCAGGCTCGGGAATTCCGAACTGCTCGCCGGGTTTCAGGGTGCCTTGATAACGTTTTACTATGAGGTCATCGCCTTGTATTGAGGGCAGGTAGAAACGTTTTCCGGCTGCGGCCCATTTATCTATGAATGCGGGTGTCTGCACCTCATCTTCCATTGACCAGTAGGCCAGTATGTCGGTCGCATTACGGAATGCATCGTTTTTTTCAAGACGTTCCCAGATGGCTGCTGACTGAGCGGCTTTCTGCTCAGGCGTCATTACGCTTACAAGGCGTTTTATGCGTTGGCGGGCGGTCTTCTTGTCATCATGCATGGCCTGCATGCTGAATTCGCAGCCGCAGTAGCGCTGGTTGTAGAAATCCTGCTCCTTTATTATCTGTGAGCGGCGTTCCTGCAGTCCTCCCTGGCGCCAGTTTTTGTCCCAGAAGGTAAGTCCGGGGAACTTTGAGGCTGCCCAGTTGCCGGCCTCGACTATCTGGTCGTGGCGTTTCCATCGGCTTGAATCAAGGGTGGATGTAAAGAGCGTGAATCCGTGTTCCGATGCATATCGGGCTGCACTCAGCAGACGCATCCTGAAACACTCAAGACAGCGGGCACCGCGCTCGGGCTCACCCTCAAGTCCTTTTACGCAGCACTGCCATTTGTTATGGTCGTAATCGGCATCAATTATCTCAAGACCAAGTGAAGTGGCGTATTTTGTGCACTCCTGCTTGCGTACCAGGTACTCCTCATAGGGGTATATATTGGGATTGCAGTAGTAGACGGTGGGCTTGTAGCCGTTAGCCAGCATCCACTCAATGATGGCTCCGCTGCATGGGGCACAGCAGGTATGTAGCAGGACCTTTTCCATTACCGGCGGCTCTTTTTGGCGCACTCGGGGCAGATGCCCTTGGCCATGTAGTTTACGGTCTCAACCTGGAAACCGTCAGGATATTTTACTGTCGGTATGGGCAGTTCCTCAAGGCAGAACGTGCGGTGACATACCTCACAGTGGAAATGCACGTGGCGGTCATCGTCCACATCGCCGTGTGCGTGGCAGAGTTCATATCGGACCCCCTCGCAACCGTCATCAATCTGGTGCAGAAGGTGGTGTTCCTTGAATAGGGTCAGGGTGCGGAATATGCCCGACTTGTCAATTGTGTCAATGGCGTCCTCAAGTTCGGACATGGTGACAGGACGGTGGCTGTCGGCCAGCGCCTTAAGTACCAGAAGCCTGTTGGCTGTTGGTTTTATTCCGTGCTCAATTAACATTTTTTCCATTGCTCTGCAAAGTTAATAATTATATCTTTGCGGCCTTCAATAATCACTTTGCTATGAATAGACATATCTTTACCTTTTCAGTTTTCCTCCTCATGAGCATGGCCAAAGGCTACGCTGAGGTGGCCGATACCATTGATTATAAGACCGATGAGATTGAGGTGACAGCCTCACGTATCAAGACCCCGCTGCCCAAGGCATCCCGAATTATAGGGATAATGACCCAGGAGCAGATTAACTCTTACGCGGTTCAATCAGTAAACGACATACTTAAATATGCAGTTGGCGTAGATGTTCGCCAGCGTGGGCCGATAGGCGCGCAGACCGATGTGGGCGTGCGCGGCGGCAACTTTGAGCAGGTGGCCATCCTGCTGGACGGAATAAACATATGTGACCCGCAGACCGGACACAACTCATTTGATT
>JAEEGJ010004971.1_pt1 | contig 43154 bp, 47 predicted proteins | sample 8958761 | NCBI WGS metagenome assembly JAEEGJ01 (sample SAMN16246546, study PRJNA631951) | gut metagenome | biome: gut microbiome; feature: rumen; material: RS-attached | host: Bos | place: Iran: Karaj | collected 2018-10
ATAAGGGCGTTGAGGTCCTTAAGATCGACGCTGAATAATCGGCTTGATCCGATAAAAGAGAAGGAGAGGAGGAGTGAACCTTCTCTCCTTTTTAAGTTTTTGGAGAAGATATATGGTTAAGATCAACGGTGTTATGCATGGCTCTCCTGCTGAGCGATCAGGAGTAAAAAGTGGCGATACTCTTGTCAAAATAAATGGTCATGATATAAAGGATGTCCTTGACTATATGTATTATGCTGCCGATACTGATATTTCTCTTGAGCTTGAACGTGAAAGTGAATCTCTGACTATTGAGTTTCAAAAGGACGAATATGATGATATAGGTCTTGAATTCGAGACTTTTTTAATGGATCAGAAGCAGTCGTGTAGCAATAAATGTGTATTCTGTTTTATAGATCAGATGCCACCAGGCATGAGAGAAACCCTATATTTTAAGGATGATGATGCTAGACTTTCTTTTTTACAGGGAAATTATGTAACTCTCACAAATATGAAACAGGAGGACATTGATCGAATCATTGAGATGAAACTGAATATCAATGTTTCCGTACATACGACTAACCCAGATTTAAGAGTCAAAATGATGCATAATCGTTTTGCAGGAGAGAAGCTCAAATTTATCAAACAGCTTGCTGAAAATGGTATAAAACTCAATTGTCAGATTGTATGTTGTCCGGGACTTAATGACGGTGACGAGTTGAGAAGGTCTCTCAGAGATCTTGGTGAGCTTATGCCGAATATTACCAGTATGGCTGTTGTACCTGTTGGTTTGACTAAATTCAGGGAAGGTCTTTTTCCTCTTGTTGGTTTTACAAAGGAAACTGCTTCGGAAACAATAGATATCATAGAAGAGTTTCAGAAAATTTTTCTCGAAAAGTTCGGAACAAGAACGGTTTTCCCGTCTGACGAGTTCTATCTTATTGCCAAAAGGCCACTCCCTTCAATGGAAGCCTACGAGGATTTTTCACAGTATGAAAATGGCGTAGGGATGCTTCGCTCGCTTATTGATGAGTTTGAAAAAGCATTAGATCTAGCTGAATGGGAGGGTGGAGAACGCACGGTTTCCATTGCAACAGGTTATTCTCCATTTGAAACTATTAGTATGCTTGCTAAATTGGCTGAAGAGAGGTTTCCGTTGCTTAAATGTAATGTTTATCGTATTAGGAATGATTTTTTTGGTGAAACTATTACCGTTACTGGTCTTATAACTGCAACAGATCTCATTGCTCAACTTAAAGGGAAAGAACTTGGAGACAATCTGCTTCTTTCTCAGGCTATGATTAGGCGTGATTCTGATGTCTTTTTAGATGATTTAACAATAGGCGAGGTTGAGAAAGAACTTGGCGTAGAGATAAGGACAACGCCTAGCGATGGTTATGAGTTATTGGACGCTATAATGGGAATAAGATACTAAGAGGTACATATGGAAGAGAAAAGCCGGTTTAAAGTTATAAACCGAGACATGATTAAATATATTATTATTTTTATCATGTTCTGGGGACATCTTTTTGCATGGCTTAGTATTGATGAAGTTCCGCCTGATGGACTATTTGCAGATTGTCCGTTTTGGCAGAGAATATTCATCGAGCTTAGCTTATTGACGCCGCCTGTGATGTTTTTCTTTGTAGTAGATGGTTTTAAGTATACCCATTCCGTTATGAAATATGCGCAGAGGCTTTTCATATTTGCCTGCATAACACAAGTTCCATTTACTATACTATGGGGACCAATCAATGGTTGGTGGGGCGCAAATATCATGTTCACACTGTTTTTCTCGCTTCTTACGCTTTGTGCATGGGAGAGCAGATTCAAACTGTGGCAACGTATAGTTATTGTAGTTTTAATATGCGCGGTTACAATAGTACTTTTTTCAGAATGGTTTGTTTTTGGACCACTAATAGTATTTGGACTTCATATTTTTAGTGAAAAGCCTAAAGCAAGGTTGATATGGTATGCTTCTGTATGGACAGTATACCTTCTTGTGTCAAATATTCCGCTTTATATGAGCGGATTTTCAATTATTAAGCTTGAATCGACCGTTATGCATATTTTTGATTTTGCTGCGGCATATGCCATTATGACCGTTTTTTACAATGGTAAAAAGGGAAGATTCCCTGTTTTTTCCAAGTGGTTTTTTTATATTTTCTATCCTGCCCATTTATGGCTTGCAGTGATACTTAGATTCTTAATTAAATAAAGAAAGGAGAGAAATTCAATGTCATTACCGATAGTTGCTGTTATAGGACGTCCGAATGTTGGTAAATCAACACTTTTCAACAAGCTTATCGGTCAGCGCCTTTCAATAGTTGAAGACACTCCAGGCGTTACACGAGACCGTATTTATTCAAAATGCGAGTGGCGTGGTAAAGAGTTTATGGTTGTAGATACAGGTGGTATCGAGCCTGACAGTAATGATGTTATTCTGGCACAAATGAGAAGGCAGTCCGAGTTAGCCATTGAGAAAGCTGATGTTATTGTATTTGTTACAGATATTCGTTGTGGAGTAACGGCTGACGACTACGCAGTTGCACAAATGCTTCTGAAAAGCGGTAAGCCTGTTGTTCTTGCAGTAAATAAGGTAGACAATCTTGGAGATCCTCCATTGGAGCTTTATGAGTTTTATAATCTCGGACTTGGTGATCCATTCCCTATATCTTCTGTACATGGTCACGGAACTGGAGATATGTTGGATAAGGTTTATGAAAGTCTACCTGAAACTGAAGAGACCGAATACGATGAGGATCATATCAAGGTTGCTGTAATTGGTAAACCTAATGCCGGAAAATCCTCTCTTATTAACAAAATAGCAGGTGAGGAGCGAGTTATAGTTTCTGATATTGCTGGAACTACTCGTGATTCAACGGATACTGTTATTGAAAATGAATTTGGCAAATTCGTGTTTATTGACACGGCCGGAATACGCAAAAAGTCTAAAGTCACTGAGAAAGTTGAGCATTTTAGCGTTCTCAGAGCCTATATGGCCGTTGACCGAGCTGATGTTTGTGTTATAATGCTTGATGCCGCTGAAGGATTTACTGAACAGGATTCGAAAGTCGCAGGCTATGCACACGAACAGGGAAAAGCTTGTGTTGTTGCTGTCAATAAGTGGGATCTAGTGGAAAAAGATGATAAGACGATGCAGGAATATCGTACGAAGCTTGAAAATGATTTCAGTTTTATGTCTTATGTTCCTTTTGTTTTTATTTCTGCAAAGACTGGGCAGAGAATCAATAAGCTTTATGAGCTGATTAAATATGTCTACGAACAGAACAGCATGAGGATATCTACAGGAATGCTTAATGATGTACTTGCATATGCGACTACAAGAGTTCAGCCTCCGTCGGATAAAGGAAGAAGATTGAAAATATACTATATGACACAGCCTTCTACTAAGCCTCCTACATTTGTAACGTTCGTAAACAGAGCAGATCTTTTCCATTTTTCCTACAGAAGATACATTGAAAATCAAATACGTTCTACATTCGGACTTGAAGGAACTCCTGTCCGTTTCATAGTCCGTGAAAGAGGAGGGAATGATAAATAATGAATGTATTTTTCGCATTACTTATTAGTGCAGGCCTTGGTTATTTTTTAGGAAGCCTCAATTTCTCTATAATTGTAGTCAGACTTATGACTGGTAGAGATATACGTGATATGGGCAGCAAAAATGCGGGGCTTACAAACACTTTAAGGTGCGCTGGAAAGAGTTGCGCCCTTCTCACGCTTGTCGGCGATCTTTTAAAGGGCGTTATTGCAGTTGCCTTATCAAGATTATTCTGCCACCTTTTGCAGGCTGGTTTAATGCCAGGAAACGATACTCATTATATTGGATATATCGCTGGATTTTTTGCGATTATAGGTCATGTTTTCCCTATTTATTACGGATTTAAAGGTGGAAAAGGTGTACTAGTAGGAGCTGCATCGTTTTTAGCAGTTGACTACAAGGTGTTTATTGCGCTTTTAGCGATATTTGTTGTTATGCTTGCTCTTTCTAGATACGTTTCACTTGCGTCTATTATTTCTACAGCATATTGTCCGCTTGCGACTCTGCTTATGTCTCTCATAGTTGATGAATATCCAGTGGGCAGAAGTTTTTTATATATGCTTCTATCGCTACCTATGGCAGCAATTGTTATCTGGATGCACCGTTCGAATATGCAGAGGCTTATAGATGGAAATGAGAATAAATTCTCATTTAATCACATAGAAATAAGCAAAGACTGATATAATGATAGGAGTTGATTGGCATGGCAAATATAGTTATTCTTGGATCGGGTGGTTTTGGTCTAAGCCTTGCGATAATGGCTGAGCACTGTGGAAAGCATAAGGTTACGGTATGGTCTAAATTTCAGTCGGAGATAGATGATATCCGTTCACATGGCGAACATGTTCAGAAGCTTCCTGGTGTGCCGGTATCTGAGAGTATTGCGATGACAAGCGATATTTCGTGTGTAAAGGGATGCGATATGCTATTCTTCGGCATTCCTTCATCATTTGTTAGAGACGTTGCAAAAGCTGCAGCACCGTATGTTGACGATAAAATGGTTGTTGTCAATACTGGAAAGGGTCTTGAAGAAGAAAGTCTAAAGACTCTCAGTGAGGTTATATGTGAAGAGATAAAGACTGACAAAATGGTAGTTCTTTCAGGTCCTTCTCATGCTGAAGAGGTTGCAAGATGCGTCCCTACAACTATTGTTGCAGCTTCACATAACCATGAGGCCGCTGAGTATGTTCAGCGTGAGTTTGCTAATGAGTTTCTTAGGATATACCTTAACGACGATGTTAAGGGTTGTGAGTTAGGTGGAGCATTGAAGAATATAATTGCTCTATGTGTAGGTATTTGTGATGGACTTGGTTATGGTGACAACACAAAGGCTGCTTTGATGACAAGAGGAATACATGAGATTGCACGTCTCGGTAAAGCTTGTGGAGCAGATACAGCAACTTTTAGTGGACTTACTGGCATAGGAGATCTCATCGTTACATGTACTAGTATGCACAGTCGAAACAGACGTGCTGGTATTCTGATAGGTCAGGGAATCTCACCTGAGGAAGCTGTAGAGCGCGTGGGCACTGTTGAAGGATACTTCTGTTGTAAAGCAGCATATTCGCTCGCTAAGAAAATGGGAGTTTCAATGCCTATAACCGATCAGCTCAACGAAGTGCTTTTCAATGGCGGTGATGTTAGACTTGCTTTAGGTGCACTTATGAATCGTCCGCTTAATTCTGAAGAAATATAGTATTTTATACAATTCAAGAGGTGAAATTAATTGATCAGTATTTGTGATTACAGAGGACACATACGTAACTGGCGCGATTTGTGCAGTGAACTTGGCATTAATAAAGAGCTTTCGCGTGAAAACAGAGAAAAAGAAATAATAATCAAATCTTATCAAAAATGGGGAAAAGAAATGGCAAATCATTTTTACGGAATGTTTGCTTTTGCTCTTTTTGATACCGCTGAAAATAAGTACTTTTGCTTAAGAGATCATTTCGGTACAAAACCATTCTATTATTATATTACAAATGATAATAAGCTTCTATTCGGAACTAATATTAGCAAAATATTAGTTGAAGAAGGCTTTGTTAAAGAGCTTAATGTTGATATGCTTCAGATATATATGACCCTTACCTATGTTGCAGGAGAAGATACTTTTTTTAAGGGTGTAAAAAAGCTCATGCCAGGTCACTTGTTAGAGTTCAAAGATGGTGTTTTAACTATCGAACGCTACTGGACACCAACATTTAAACCTGACGAGTCCAAATCGCTTGAAGAATGGGCAGACGAGATACATGAGACATTAAAATGTGTTTTTACAGAAGTTAAGGACGAGGATGAGATTGCAGAATCTTTTCTGTCGGGTGGAGTAGATTCATCTTATGTTCTTGCTATGTCTGACGCAAAAAGAGCGGATTCTTGCGGTTATGATGAAGAAAGATTTGATGAATCGCGTGTTGCAGCAAAAACTGCTGAACTTCTCAATGTTAAGCACAGTGTGGCAATTATCCAGCCTAAGGATTTCTTTGATATAGTTCCTTTTGTTATGTATAATATGGAGCAGCCTCTTGGAGATGCTTCAGCAATAGTATTTACACTTGGATGTCGGGCTACAGCTGAGCATACAAAGCTATGTTATTCCGGTGAGGGTGCTGATGAGTTTTTCGGTGGGTACAACATGTATCGTAATGCTGAGCGCTACGGTGATAATCTTAAGACTTTCTATGTTGGCAACACCAATATTATGAAAGAGGACGAAAAGCAAAGGATACTTAAGTATTATAATCCAAATGTTCTCCCAATAAATCTTGTTAAAGATATTTATGGTGAAACTGAGGGACTTGATCCACTTACAAAGATGTCAGATGTAGATATTCAGATATGGCTTGAAGGAGATATTTACCTTAATGTCGATAAAATGAGTACAGCTTTCGGCCTTGAGATAAGAATGCCACTTACTGATCTCAGAATATTTGATATAGCTTCTCGTATGCCATCAAAATATAAGGTAAACGATGAAACAAACAAGGTTGCTTTCAGAACAGCGGCTTCGAAGGTACTTCCAGATGAGATAGCGTTTAGAAAAAAACTTGGATTTATTGTTCCAATCAGGATATGGCTCGCAGATGAGCGTTATAATGCAGATGTACGTGCTAAGTTCAAGAGTGATATGGCTGCTCAGTTTTTTGATTTGAACGAGATAAATGCCATTTTTGACGATTATGTTGGCGGAAACTCTGACAACTGGCGTAAAGTATGGACTATATATACATTCCTTGTATGGTATGAGGAGTATTTCGTTAAAAGATAGAATTGCAAAACAGCACCCTTGACAGTGTATCAAGGGTGCTGTGATATTTAAAGAGGATAATAATATGAATGCAAGAGAATACCTAGAAATTTTACACGTTGCCGAACGTTTGAAAGATACACCGAGACATTGTACGACGTCTAAAAGAAGAATTGAAAGCGTCGCTGAGCATAGTTGGAGAGTAACGCTTATGGCTTTTTTTCTGAGACATGAGTTTAATGATATTGATATGGATAAAGTAGTTAAAATGTGCATTATCCATGATTTGGGCGAATGCTTTACTGGTGATATTCCATCTTTTGAAAAGACTGATTCTGATAGGGAAATAGAGGATTCTTTGTTAAAAAAATGGGTTGATTCCTTGCCTAAAGAGCTATCAGGCGAACTTTCGGAAATATACGAAGAGATAAAAAGCGAAAAAACTAAAGAAGCAAAGCTCTTTAACGCTCTTGATAAACTTGAAGCTTTGATACAACATAATGAATCGCCTCTTGATACATGGTCAGAACAAGAAATTGAACTTAATAAGACCTACGCTTTCGATGTGATAGGTTTTTCGGAGTGGCTAATTGAGCTTAGACGTGAAATACTTGATGATACATTGAAAAAACTGGAAGCCAATTAAATTTTATAATGAAATATATTAAACAGGCATGAGTACAATTCACTTTAAGTACTCATGCCTGTTCGAATTTATTTCAGTGTTAGCTTTGAATTAGCTTTTGAAGTGAATTTTTCACCATATACAGTGAATCGTTTATGAGTTCCTTCACCGATTTCTCCGGCTTCATCATAAGCCTTTACAGAAAATACAAGCTCTCTTCCGTTTATTTCGGTAAGCTCGGCTTCTGCACAGACCTTCATGTTGTTTGGAGTGGCAGAAATATGTTTAACGTTTATCTCAGTTCCTACTGAAGTCTCATCATTCTCTAGATATTCCGATATACAATTGCAGGCAGCTTTTTCCATAAGCATTATCATATCGGGAGTAGAGAACACCTCTAGGCTGCCACTTCCTACGTTTATAGCTAGATTCTCGGTCCTGACAGTGAGCTCGGATGTACCTGTTATTCCTATTTCAAGTTTTTTCATATTATCCGCTCCTTAATTTTGAGTTATAAGTTCGTCGTCTGGAATTGGTGATGGAGAATATTCATCCATAACAACTCTGTCAATAGTTAGGATATCAAGTTCATCATCTCGTGGAGTATCGCTGTCATATTCGTCTGAATATACTGGCTCTTTTTCCATAAATCCGTTCATTTTTTCTATAAATGCATCTCTTGGTGCGTCAATGATATTGAATATTACATAAGGAATATAAAAGAATGATATTTCATGATTTGGAACATAAGAAAAATCAGCATTATAGTTGCTCCAGAAGAAGTATTTTTGCTGGTAAAGAGCCTTACAATTCTCACCATTGAGACCAAGCTGATTATAAACACTGGTTTCTCCACGAAGTGATGGGAAATGGTCTCCAACAAAGAAAACAAGTGTTGGTTCTTCGATGTTTTTCAATTCCTTAAGGAATGTTTCAAGTCCGTCATAAGAATGGCTTATCCATGTTAGGTAATTTGTAAATTCATCATCAGGATCTTCACCTTGGTTGTATGGCTGGTGGTTCTGCATGGTTGTCGTGTGGAGATAGATAGGTTGTTTTGAGGTTTTTATCTCCTTTATTATCTGTTCAAAAACAGTAGAATCGTCGACATATGTTCCGAAATGTTTTACTGGAACTGTAAAATCGGTTGTGTTTTCATAATCATCGTGATAAATCATCTTGCGGAAACCAAAATGCCCATATATTCTTGATCTGCTGTAGAAATTGTTCTGGAATGGGTGAACATAGATAGTATTGTATCCCCAACTTTTGTAATACTGAGCAAGTGCTGGTTGTTCGCGGTCTGCCAGCTCACGCTGTGGCATATTTGGAGTATTAATTCCTCTAACAGGAAGGCCGAATAAAAGTTCAAACTCTGAACGAACTGTCCAACTTGCATATGTAGGAGTAATAGCTATACCGCCTTTTCCTTCAGAAACAGCTTTATCGAATTTCTTATAGTATTTTTTGTCTATCTTTAATTCATTAAATACTCGGAAATCAGCGTTAGATTCGCTCATTATCACAATAACGTTCGGTTTTTGTCCTCCGTTGAAGTCTTCCTGAGCGTTAACGGTTACATTCATTATTTCATCAATATAAGCTTCACTGTAATCTTTCGGAACGACAAGTCTGTTTGAATAGCTTTCCGATGCTGTTTGCAGTATGAATGCTATGAATCGGTTATGTTCAAATTTTTCATTTAAAATAAAAGAATTTGTAGCTGCTTTTGTGTCAATAGCAAAAACTTTGTAAATTGGATTGTAAAAAGAAGGAAGTATTATGAGCGCAGCAACTGATATAGTAGATGCACATGCAAAAGCTACTCGTTTCATTGGTTTTGAGTTTATCTTCGGATTGAAATAGAAGGAAAGAAGAATGAACGCAATAACAATGAGGTAATAGACTATAAGCCTCGGCGTAATTTTTATATACGCAAATGAAGATAAGCTTTTTACGCTTCTGAGCAGTTTCATATCAGATAATATGAGATGGTTTCCGTTTGTACCGTACTTGAAAAGTTCGGTTGTACTTAGAGCCATATATATGAAGCTGTGGACTAGTATAGCAATCCATCCTTTTTTTAATATGGAAATTATAAATGTAAATAAAACGGCTGTTAAAAGAATGTCAAAAATAATAACAGTTGGTCTTTTAACTATGAATCTAAAGAAAGCAGAAATATATTTACCCTGATTTATCTCAGCCATGAAGCATATGAAAATTGGGAAAATAAAAAGAAGAAAAGCGTTGAATTTTGAATATTTATTTGTATTTGCAGCCCTTTTTTCGTTAAATTCCTTGAGCTTTTTTAAACGCGCTTTTTTCTCGGATCCTGCTGCTTGGGGAGCTTCTATTTTTGAATTGACATCTGCCATAACTGCTTTATCAGTTTTTACAGCAGAAGTTTCAGCGCTGATTGCTGATCTTTTTTTCATCAATAATCATCCTTCGCTAAATTGGTTAGAATTAGTATTTATATTATCAATTACATTATAAATATATCATAATAAAGTTGAAAATTCAAGTTGTGGGCGAAATTGTCATCGTTTATTCACGAAATTCAGCGGTTTAGTAATAGTATACTGTTATTGGTGAGTTAATTTGTGCATTTTGCGATTTTTTGTTTTTGCTATCATGGGAGCTTAGGAATTTTTTGCTATTTACTAATAATTAATATCAAAGGAATTATGCTATATTTAGCTATTTCTAGACTTTAAATGACCATTCCACCATTTACTGCCAATATCTGACCGGTTATGTATTCTGCTTTGTCCGAAGCTATAAAAGCTACTGCCTCTGCAATGTGCTTGGGGGCGCCAAATATACCAAGTGGTATTTCCTCGCGTATCATTTCAAGTTCTTCTTTGGTAAAACGATTATTCATTTCCGTCATAATAAAGCCTGGTGCTATACAGTTCACTCTTATACCTGATGGTGCAACTTCTTTTGCAAGTGCTTTCGTAAATCCGATTAGTCCGGCTTTGGATGCTGAATAATCAACCTCGCAGGAAGCTCCACACTGCCCCCACATAGATGATATGTTTATGATATTTCCACTTTTGGCTATTATCATTTCATGGAGAACAGTTCTTGCACAATTCATAGCTCCTTTTAGGTTGGTGTCAAGTATTTTACCAGCTTTTTCATCTGAAATAGAGGTGAATAAATCTATTTCAGAAATTCCTGCATTGTTTACAAGCAAGTCCACACGTCCAATTTCTTTTATAGCTGTAATTACAGCATTATTATCTGATACATCGAAACCTACAGCGGTTCCTCCGATTTCAGCTGCAAGCTTTTCTGCCTTATCTTTAGAGTGTGCATAGTTCACATATACAACATATCCTTCATTTGCAAGCTTTTGGCAGATTGCTTCTCCTATTCCTCCACAGCCGCCTGTAACAAGTGCTTTTTTCATATCTTACTCCTTTAAGAAAAGATTTTCTATATTATAGCATATATCAAGATAAAAATCCAGCATGATACTTGCAATTAATATAAATTCATGTTACAATAAAAATATATTTTACATGGGAGTGTTACTTTTGGATCAAAAAAAGATAGATCGTATTAATGAACTTGCTCATAAAGCAAAGCTAGAAGGACTTACTGATGCTGAAAAAGCAGAGCAGACCGAGCTCAGAAATGAATACAGGCGTGCTGTTACAGGTAATCTTGCAGCTCAGCTTGAGAATACATATATTATGACACCAGATGGTAAAAAACGCAAAATCAGCAAGGGAAGGTGATTGCGTGAGTAACGATGAACTCTTTCAGGCCGCTGAAAAGGCTGCGGGAATGGCTTATTCAAAGTATTCTGGTTTTTCTGTAGGAGCAGCTCTTCTTACCTCAGATGGGAAGCTTTTCACAGGTTGTAATATCGAAAATGCTTCATATTCACTGACCAACTGTGCCGAAAGGACTGCCATATTTAAGGCGGTATCCGAGGGACATACTGAATTTGCTGCCATAGCCATTGCAGGCAGCATGACCGATGACTTTTCAAAGCCTTGTTGTCCATGCGGCGCCTGTTTGCAGGTCATGAGTGAATTCTGCGGAAATGATATGAAAATAGTGCTGTCTGACGGCGAATATAAGCTTTCTGATTTTTTGCCGAAACGATTTGACGAGGAAAGCATGAAATGATTGCTATTAATGAGATAATATCCGATAAAACGAAATTTATGGAACTGCTTCTCATCGGCGATGAACAGGAGGAAATGATAGCGAAATACCTTGACAGAGGCAGATTATTTGTCATTAAGAATGATGATACTGTCTGTGCAGCCTGTGTTGTTACAGATGAGGGTAACAGAACTCTTGAATTAAAAAATATAGCTGTATATCCTGAATTTCAGCGGCAAGGATTTGGGAAAAGGCTGATTTTGTATATCGAGGAAAGGTTTTGCGGCAGTTTCAGCCGTTTGATACTCGGAACAGGTGACAGTCCGCTTACGGTTCCGTTTTATGAAAAATGCGGTTTTAAGAGATACGGTGTTATCAAAAATTTTTTCATTGATAACTATGATCACCCGATAACGGAAGCGGGTGTTCAATTATTTGATATGATATGTTTTGAAAAGGAGCTTTCCGCAAATGGTAGATCAGATAGCGAAGGTTTTGCCTCTTAAAGGCGAAAATATAATTGCAGGAGTAATGTACAAGAAACACTTTGAATGGTATGTTGCACCGAAAAATCTATGGAAAATGGATTATAATAAGCTTTATAAGATATGGAAATTTGCGTATCTGAAGAGTGGAAAGACCATCTCCGAGCTTGAGATCGATATCGGCAGTTATGAGCGATTCTGCGCGAAACGATGGGGGATAGAGGTTCTTGACAGTAATACTGCGAGTTATTTCCTCGCACATCTGTTCAAATGCAGATATTCTGCTGATGAGCTTAGACTGCTTCGTATGGTCTCGCGTGACGATAAGAAAACAGATTATAACCCGTCGCTTTTTATTGATTTCGATAATGATATTATGTTTTCACAGTATCCGAGACCTGAAAATTTCGAGAATTTTATCCCTGACGGCTGGACAGGCAGCTATGAGAATTTTACCGCTTTTATCCCCGAGGATAAAAGATACTGATATTATTCGGAGGAGTTATGCTTAAAGATCTGATAGAGAAGCACCTTTTGGAGGTGCAGAAACCATCGCGTTACATTGGCGGTGAAGTCGGAAGCATTATCAAGGATAAATCAAAGATAGACGTAAGATTTGCTTTCTGTTTTCCTGATGCTTACGATATAGGTATGTCTCACCTCGGAATGAAGATACTTTATTCTCTTACTAATGAGCGTGAAAACTACTGGTGTGAACGCTGTTTTGCTCCGGGTGAGGATTTTGAGGCTATAATGCGCGAAAACGATATTCCATTGTACGCTCTCGAGAGCCTCGACCCGATAAAGGACTTCGATTTTATCGGTTTTACCATGCAGTATGAGCTTTCATACACAAATGTTCTGAATATGCTTGACCTTGCAGGCATCCCCATATATGCAAAGGACAGGACACACGAACTCACACAGATAGTTATTGCAGGAGGTCCGTGTGTATGCAATCCTGAGCCATTGGCGGATTTTTTTGACATCTTTGTACTTGGCGAGGGCGAGGAGGTCAACCTCGAGATCATGGATCTTTACCATGAAATGAAAAAAAACGGTGCTTCAAGAGATGATTTCCTTCGTAAAGCGGCTCAGATAGAGGGCGTTTATGTCCCGAAATTTTATAGTTTTGTCTATAAAACTGATGGTACCATAGATCACATGGAGGTTTCAGACGGAGCTCCAAAGTTAATAAGAAAACGAATCATAAAAGAGCTTGATAAGGTCTTTTATCCTGAAAACTTTGTTGTTCCTTTTACAGAGATTGTACAGGACAGAGTTTCCGTAGAGGTGCTCAGAGGCTGTATAAGAGGCTGCCGTTTCTGTCAGGCAGGCTTTATTTACCGTCCTTTTCGTGAAAAGCACACCGATACAATATGCAAAGAGGTAAAATGTCTGTGTGAAAATACGGGATATGACGAGGTCTCACTTGCTTCTCTCAGTACCAGTGACCATTCAGAAATTGATCCAATGCTGACGAAGCTGCTTGATTATACAGTTAGCGAAAGGATAAATCTTTCACTTCCGTCTCTTAGAGTCGATAATTTCTCGGAATCACTTCTCGAAAAGATAAAAAAAGTGCGAAAGAGCGGTCTTACATTTGCCGCAGAGGGCGGAACGCAGCGTTTGCGTGATGTAATAAATAAAAATGTCAGCGAAGAGGAAATAATGAATACCTGCCGAATTGCTTTTGAAGGCGGATATTCCAGCGTAAAACTGTATTTTATGATGGGACTGCCCACTGAAACAGACGAGGACATAGTTGGTATCGCAGATCTTGCAAACCGAATAATTGACTTGTTTTACAGTATAGAGAACCGACCTAAGGGCAGAGGGGTTCAGATATCAATAAGTTGTGCTACCTTTGTACCGAAACCGTTCACACCGTTTCAATTTGAGCCTCAGGATACACGTGAAATGATAGAACATAAGCAGAATTTACTGCTTGAGTCGGTAAAAACTAAAAAGATTAAGGTAAGTTACCACAATCCTGAGGTCAGCCAGCTTGAAGTAATACTCGCAAAAGGTGACAGAAGGCTTTGCAAGGCTATTTATGCCGCATGGAAGAAAGGCTGTAAGTTCGACAGTTGGGAAGAGTACTTCCATTTTGGCAAATGGATTGAAGCATTTAAGGAATGCGGCATAGATACGGCGTTCTATGCTAATAGACGATTTGAATACGATGAGATACTGCCATGGGATCACCTTGACTATCTTGTATCAAAGGAGTTCCTGATAAGAGAGAACAAGACAGCGCATCAGTCAAAAACAACGCCAAACTGCCGCCTGAGGTGTTCAGGTTGCGGTGTAAATAAAAAAGTCGGGAGGGAATGCTTTTGATACGTGTAAGAGCAACATTTGAAAAATGCGGACGTGCAAAGTATATCTCACACCTTGATCTTAATCGCTGTATGCTGAGAACTTTCAGACGTTCACGTCTGCCTATATGGTACACGGAGGGCTTCAACCCTCACCCGTATTACAGCTTTGCACTCGCGCTTTCTTTAGGATTTGAGAGCAGCTGCGAGATACTGGATTTCAATCTCACTGAGGATATCCCTTTTGATGAGATAAGAGACAGACTCAACGCAGTTATGCCCGAAGGCATGAGAATAGTCAATGTTGCCGAGCAGATGCAGAAAATAACTGCTATAACCGAGGCTGAATACAGCTTTTCATTAGTTTCAGCTGATATTGCAGGGCTTTATGATGATATCGGCAGAATGCTGGAACTTCCTGAGATACTTATTGAGAAAAAGACCAAGAAGGGCTTGAAAACGGTCGATATCAAGCCTGATATGAAGATAAAAAGCTGTGAAAAGACCGAAAGTTCCGTAAATATAGTCATGAGACTGCCTGCTGGCACTCAGACAAATCTCAACCCCACATTGTTTATTGAATCGTTAAAAAATTTCAGTAATATTTCCTTTGAAGCTGAAAAAATACGCCGTACAGGAATTTTTTGTGCCAATAATGAAATTTTTTCATAAAAACGCTTGCATTTTCCTTTAAAGTATGTTATGATATAAAAGCATTTGAAATCCGTTCGGATAATTCTGTCCGAATGAGAGTTAATGCCGAAAGACATTAAATCGGATAGTCCGCTGCCTGCTGCTCATTTTTATGAGCCTGTGTGTTATCACACCTATTGTTTATTATTCCTGCATTTGCCGAATGCTGAACGGCTTCTGCGGGACAGGTAAGAATGTTCGGAAATTTAGGAGGAAAATAAAATGGATGCACTTAAGTTAATCAGCGAATCAAGCATGAAGGAAAATGTTCCGCAGTTCAATGTAGGTGATACCGTAAAGGTTCACGTACAGATCAAGGAAGGCGATAAGAGCCGTATTCAGATTTTTGAGGGAACTGTAATTGCAAAGAAGCACGGCGGAATCAATGAGACTTTTACTGTTAGACGTGTTGCTCACGGCTGTGGTATCGAAAGAGTTTTCCCGCTCCACTCTCCTGTTGTTGATAAGGTAGAGGTTGTAAGATGCGGTAAGGTTCGCAGAGCTAAGCTTTATTACCTTAGAGACAGAGTCGGTAAGGCTGCTAAGGTTAAGGAACAGATCCGCTAACAGGTTGCAGACTGAGTTCAGCCGATTTATTCGGCTGACTCATCTTCTTTCCTTGAGGGACTTAAAGTCCCTTTTTTGCTACATTATCATAGTTATCAAGTTTGGAGAAGCATATTATGGCTGAAATTTTAAATAATAACACGGAAAAAAATGAAGCAAAAGAATTAGTAGATGCTTCAGTTCAAGTTATAGAAGAGATTGACGAAGCTTTAACAAATGATACTGAAAATATTGATGAAGAAGATGAAAAAGAAGCTGAAGCTGAGAAAAAAGAGCGAAAGATAGTTGATGATATTTTTGAGATAGTTGAATCTACGCTTATTACGGTTTTTGTTGTAATGATGATATTTACATACATTCTTCATCCTGTAACAGTTGATGGACCATCTATGAATAATACTCTATTCAGCGAAGACAGGATATTTATGACTACTGTTTACGGCGGATTACATTACGGAGATATCATCATCATAAACAATGATTATTCATATCATCTTGATGATGAAGGCAAGGCCGAAAAGCTGGATATTACTGGTTCGATATATAAAGAATGCCTTATAAAGCGTATTATTGCCGTTCCGGGTCAGACTATAGATATTAATCCTGAAAAAGAAGAAGTAATTGTTGATGGTAAAGTCTTAAATGAGTCTTATATAAAGGAAACTATCAATTCAATGCCTTTTAATACTTTTGATTATCCTATAACTGTACCTGATGGTTATTATTTCGTTATGGGCGACAACAGAAGAGAGTCGGCTGACAGCAGACATCCTGATATTGGCTTGATAAAGAAAGATCAAATTTACGGAAAAGCACTTATAAAATATTCACCTATAAACGACTTTAAGTTTCTTATATTTAAGAAATAATCATTTTTGATAGCACCTTTATAGAGTTGGAGGTACGAAGTTATGTCTGAAGATAATAAAAACAGTATTGAAGAATCAGAAGTGGTAATTGATACTAAGGATTCAGTAGAAGACACTGAGGTTACTACAGATGATGTGGTTAATGTTAATGAAGAAGATTCAAAAGCTGAGAAAAAAGAAGGAAAGATAGTTGATGATTTACTTGAAATAATCGAATCGACTCTCCTGACAGTTTTTGTTGTAATAATGATATTTACTTATTTACTTCATCCGATTACTGTTGAGGGAACTTCAATGAATGATACCCTATACAAAGGCGACAGGGTATTTATGTCTACAGTTTATTTGGGACCACATTACGGAGATATAATTGTTATCAATAATGATGTTGCATATCTTCTTGATGATAATGGAGAAGTTATTGAAAAAGATATTTCTAACTCTTCTTATAAAGAGTGCCTTATAAAGCGTGTTATTGCTGAACCAGGACAAACTATTGATATCGACCCGGAAAAAGAGGAAGTTCTGATCGATGGGAAGGTTATTGATGAGCCTTATATAAAGGAGACTATTAATTCTCTCTCATATACGGCTTTTGATTTCCCTATAACTATACCTGAGGGATATTATTTTGCTATGGGAGACAACAGAAGAGTTTCCGCTGACAGTAGAAATCCAGATATTGGTTTAATAAAGAAGGACCAGATTTATGGCAAAGCTATCATAAGATACTACCCATTAAAAGATTTTAAATTCCTCAAGTTCAGTAAGTAAGCATATTAAATTAGACTTAAATCACAACTTTATGTTACAGGGAGGAAATTATGGATAATATTGAAATCAAACAGATCCAGTGGTTCCCTGGACATATGGCAAAGACTAGAAGACTTATTTCGGCAAATCTTTCACTTGTAGATGCAGTTGTCGAGATTGTTGATGCACGTCTGCCTTTAAGTAGTCAGAATCCCGAAATGGATAAAATGACAAAGGGTAAGCCGAGAATGGTTTTGCTTAACAAAAGCGATCTGGCTGATGAAAAATCAACTCAACTTTGGATAAATTACTTTAGATCAATAGGTAAAGAAGCAGTTGCAATAGATTGTAAGTCAGGAAGAGGTTTAAAAGCGATTATTCCAACTATAAAAAAGACGATATTAAAAGAATTAATTGAGAAACGACAACAAAATGGTATTTCCACGTCGTCGATAAGACTTATGATTGTTGGTATACCAAATGTTGGAAAGTCGTCTCTCATAAATAAAATTGCAGGTTCTAAGCGTGCTAAAGTTGAGGATAGACCTGGAGTTACTCGATCTAAACAATGGGTTAAGCTCGATAATAACACTGAACTCTTAGATATGCCTGGAGTTTTATGGCCAAAATTTGAAGATCAAAGTGTAGCATTAAGGTTAGCTTTCACAGGTGCTATAAGCGATGATATACTTGATATAGAAACTCTTGCAATGAAGCTACTGGTTTATCTTTCTGAAAAATACAGTACTTCGCTTAAAGAGCGGTATAAGGTTGAGATTACAGGAGATGAATCAGGGCTTGATCTTCTTGAAACCATTGGAAAGAAAAGAGGAATGATGATATCAGGCGGCGAGGTCAATATTGAGCGAGCAGCTATAATGATACTTGATGAGTTCAGAAGTGGCAAGCTTGGAAAGATAACTCTAGAAATTCCGCCTCGGAAGGAGGAACTATGCCAAGAGTAACTCTTCATAAGGAACTATTTCAATATGATTCTGATTTGAGAAAGAACTATCCGTTAATTTGCGGAGTTGATGAGGCTGGCAGAGGACCTTTGGCTGGAGATGTTTATACTGCTGCCGTGATTCTCAGTGATAATGTACTTATAGACTATCTCAATGATAGTAAGAAAATTTCAGAAAAACGCAGAGAATTGCTTTATGACGAGATAATTGAAAAAGCTGATGCATATTGTATTGCTACAGCGAGTGTTGCAGAGATTGACAGTGTTAACATTCTTAATGCGACTATGCTAGCTATGAAGAGAGCGGTTGAAGGGCTAAAAATACAGCCTGATCTTGCACTTATAGATGGCAACAGATTGCCAAATCTTGAATGTGAGAGTAAATATGTTGTTCATGGGGATGCAGTTTCGGCTTCTATTGCTGCCGCTTCAATACTTGCAAAGGTATCTCGAGACAGATATATGTGTCAGTTAGACAAACAATACCCTCAGTACTGTTTTTCTCAGCACAAGGGTTATGGCACAAAGTTGCATTACGAAAAAATAGCAGAATTTGGCGTTTCAGAAGTTCATAGAAAGTCTTTTTTGAAAAAGCTGTTTGAATAATTTAAAATTTGAATGTTAAGATTTTTAGCTGTCAATAAACATTAAAGTAGTTTTTAATAAAATCTGTTAATGATTATTGATGCTAGCACCTATAGTCTGGCTGAAGTTTGATGTTCCGATGGTCATCATGTTCAGATTTAAGGAGTTAAGCATTTATTATATTATATAGACCTTTTGTAAATAAAGGCGACAATTTCATATTTTAAAGGGTGATAATATGTTCTATAACAGCACAAGAAACAGTAATGTTAAAGTAAGCAGTGCTGAAGCGATTACTCAGGGAATATCGGTGGATGGTGGTCTTTTTGTGCCTGAGAGTATTCCGAAACTTAGTCTTGACGAGATAAAAGCTATTGGCGATATGACATATGCTGACAGAGCTGCATATATATTTGCTAAGTATCTTACTGATTTTACAGAAGCAGAGATACATCATTGTACTGACAATGCTTACAGCACAAAGAATTTTGAGAATGATAGCATTGCTGAGATTGCTCATCTTTTTGACGGTACTTATATGCTTGAATTATGGCACGGCCCTACCTGTGCTTTCAAGGATATGGCTCTTCAGATACTACCTTATTTCCTTACAACTTCCGCAAGGAAGATAAAGCTTGATAAGAAGATGGTTATTCTTGTTGCTACATCAGGTGATACTGGAAAGGCTGCTCTTGAAGGATTTAAGGATGTTGAAGGTACATCTATTCTTGTTTTTTATCCTGAGGATGGTGTAAGCCCTATGCAAAAGCGTCAGATGAAAACGCAGGAGGGTTCAAATGTTGGGGTTTGCGCTATTAAGGGGAATTTTGATGACTGTCAGAATGGTGTAAAGGCGATTTTCACCAATGATGAAGTTAAAAAAGTTCTTGACGAAAATGGAATGGTATTCTCTAGCGCTAACTCAATCAACTGGGGACGTCTTGTGCCTCAGATCGTATACTATGTTTCTGCTTATGCAGAACTTGTTAAGGATAATGAGATAAAGCTTGGTGAAAAGATAAATATTGTTGTTCCTACAGGTAATTTTGGTAATATACTTGCTGCATATTATGCAAAGCATATGGGAATTCCTGTAAATAAGCTTATTTGTGCATCGAATATCAACAATGTTCTTACTGATTTTATTAATACTGGTGTTTACGACAGAAACAGAAAGTTCTATGCGACTATTTCGCCTTCAATGGATATTCTCATTTCAAGTAACCTTGAAAGACTTCTATATTTGATGACAGGAGAAAATGATAGCCTTATCCGCGAGTGGTTTGGTAAGCTTTCGTCTGATGGAAAATATGAAGTAAATGATGACGTAAAGGCAAAGTTGAAAGAGGAGTTTTCAGCTGGTTTCTGTGATGATGGCCAGACAAAGGCTACTATTAGTTCTATTTATGAAAAATATTCATATACCTGCGATACACACACAGCTGTAGCTGTTAAGGTGTACAAAGATTACAAAGAGACTACAGGTGATAATACAAAAACAGTTATTGCTTCAACTGCAAGTCCGTATAAGTTCAGTGCCGCTGTACTTGAAGCACTTGAAGGTAAAGCCTCTAATATCGATGAATATGATAAGGTCGGCCGAATTGCTGAGCTTTCAAATATTCCTGTTCCTGCCGCTCTTGCGGACTTGATTAACAAGCCTGAACGTTTTAATGATGTTATAGATAAAGCTAATCAGAGAGAGTATGTGCTCAAGACTTTGGGCATCTAATTTATGAGCTTGTTTGTACTTGCCGATCTTCACTTGTGCAAGGGCAATCCAACCAAAACTATGAGTGTTTTTAGTGGTTGGGACGATTATCAGGAGAGGATCGAAAGGAATTGGCTTGAAACGATAAAGGATGATGATACTATTGTTCTTCCAGGTGACATTTCATGGGGAATGTCTCTTGATGAGGCTGCTCCTGATTTTAAGTTTATAGAAGAACTGCCTGGAAAAAAAATAATCATAAAGGGAAACCATGATTATTGGTGGACGACAATGAAAAAAATGGAAGAGTTTCTTGATGCTCAAAGATTAGGTTCTATAAAGATACTTCATAATAATCATTATAGATATGGAGATTATGGAATATGCGGTACAAGAGGATGGGTGAATATACCTGGTGAAACTCAGGACGAGAAGATACTGAAAAGAGAAGTCCAGCGTCTTGAAATGTCTATCAAGTCTGCTTTGTCAGAAAATTTGATACCTATAGTATTTCTCCATTATCCGCCTATTTTTGCTACAAATTTTAATTATGATATCCTAGAAATTCTTTATCGTTATAAAATAAGAGATTGCTATTACGGACATATACATGGTCGCTCTGCTCATGAATTGTGCGTAAAGAATACTTATGACGACGTAAATTTTCATCTAATATCAGGTGATTATTTACAATTTATGCCAGAGAAAGTTTTTTGAATTGTGCATTATGCAGAAGTGCGTAAAATCAGTAGAAAAATTTTCCGAAATGTGGTATAATATTCCAAGTATGTAATATAATTATTGGAGGACGTATTAAAATGAGTTTAAAATCATCAAACAAAACAGATGTTAATACTACAGAGTTAGTAATTTCTATTGATCCTGTAGCTTTTGAAGCTGCTGTTGAAAAGGAATATCAGCGTCAGAAGAAAAATATCCAGATTAAGGGCTTCAGAAAGGGTAAGGTTTCGAGAAAGCTTGCTGAGAGAGAGTTCGGTGAAGGTGCTTTCTATGAAGGAGCTATAAATCTTCTCCTTGGTCCTGAGATTGACGCAGCTGTTAAGGAGACAGGCCTTGTTCTCGTTGACAGACCAAATGTTGAGGTTACTTCAATAGACAAGGAAAATGGTGTAGAGCTTAAAGCTGTATGCGTTACTAAGCCTGAAATTGAGATTTCTGATTATAAGGGAATCAAAGCTCCTAAGGAAGTTAAGGAGATAACTGAAGAGGATATTGAAAAGCAGATTGATATCATCAGAAAGAAGAATGCTCGTATAGTTTCAGTTGATGATAGAGCTGCTCAGATCGATGATGAGGTTATCATTGATTTTGAAGGCTTCTTTGGAGATGAGGCTTTCGAAGGCGGAAAGGGTGAAGATCATCCACTTCGTCTCGGCAGTGGTCAGTTTATTCCAGGCTTTGAGGATCAGATTGTTGGCCATAACATTGGCGACGAGTTCGATGTTAATGTAAAGTTCCCTGATGATTATCAGATGACTGATTATGCTGGTAAGGACGCTACATTCAAGTGCAAGCTTAAGGGCATCAGCTATGAAGAGCTTCCTGAAATAAATGATGATCTCGTTAAGGATGCAACAGAATTTGATACAGTTGCTGAATATAAAGATGATATCAAGTCAAAACTTGAAGATGCGGCTAAATCTCAGGCTGAATCTGGATTTGAGAACGCTGTTATGAATGCTCTTATTGCTAAGGTTGATTCACCTATTCCTAACTGTATGTATGAACAGAGAATAGACGCTCTTATGAGATCATTTGAGCAGCAGCTTCAGCAGCAGGGAATGGATATAAAGCTCTATTTCCAGTATACTGGTATGGATATGGATTCTTTCAGAGAGACATACAGAGATAGAGCAGTTAACGAAGTAAAGCTTAGACTTGCTCTAGAAAAGATTGCTGAACTCGAGAATATCGAAGTTAGTGACGAAGAGATTAATAATGGCCTTGGTGAGCTTGCGGCAGCTAATAAAGTTGATGTTGAGACTATCAAGCGTTTCATTCCACTGGATGAATACACAACTGACCTCAAGGTGCAGAAGGCTATTGACTTCGTTAAAGAAAATGCTGTTGTAGACAACACAGTATCAGAGGAAAAGGCTGAATAAAGCTTTTTCGACAGATTATAATGAAATAACATTGTTGTCCCGCAGCTTATTGTGGGACAACTGTTTTTAAAGAAAGGGCGAATTAACATGAGCGTACTTGTACCGTATGTCGTTGAACAAACAAGCAGAGGCGAAAGATCATATGATATATATTCACGTCTTCTGAATGACAGAATTATAATGCTTTCGGATCAGGTCAACGATGCAACTGCTAGTGTAGTTGTTGCACAGCTTCTCTATCTTGAAAGTCAGGATTCTGAGAAAGATATCTCATTATATATAAACAGCCCTGGCGGTTCTGTTACTGCTGGAATGGCTATTTATGATACGATGAATTACATTAAATGCGATGTTTCTACGATATGTATTGGTATGGCTGCTTCAATGGGAGCGTTTCTTTTGTCATCAGGTGCAAATGGGAAGCGTATCGCTCTTCCAAATAGCGAGATAATGATACATCAGCCTCTTATAGGCGGCGGTCTTGGCGGTCAGCAGACTGATATCATGATTCACGCTAAGAACCTTGAAAGAACCAGAGATCGTCTTGAGGAAATTATTGCGGCAAACACGGGAAAAACTGTTGAAGAAATACACTCAGCTTGTGAAAGAGATAATTACATGACAGCTCAAGAAGCTCTTGAGTTTGGACTTATTGATAAGGTAATTACAAAAAGGTAGGGGAAATAAATGGCTGAAACGTTTAAATCCTGTAGTTTTTGCGGAAAAGGGGAAAACAGGGTTCGCAGTATGTTTTCTGCTGGTTCGTCGAATATTTGCGATGAATGCGTTACTTACTGTTATGAGATGCTTTATGGACCTGGTGTTGCAAAAGCTCACAGAAAAGCTGCAAAAACCGATACTGATAATGATATATCTTCGCTTAAGCTTATGAAGCCTACGGAGATAAAAGCATTTCTTGATGAATATGTTATCGGGCAAGATGATGCTAAGATTTCATTGTCTGTTGCGGTATATAATCATTATAAACGTATAATGAGTCAGGAAAATGAGAAAGATTTTCCATCTAGTGACGGTGTAGAACTTCAGAAGAGCAATGTTCTATTGCTTGGTCCTACTGGTGTCGGTAAAACATTTCTTGCTCAGACTCTTGCCAAACTTCTTAATGTACCGTTTGCTATTGCTGACGCTACAACTATCACTGAGGCTGGATATGTTGGTGACGATGTAGAAAATGTACTTTTGCGTCTTATTCAGGCTGCAGATTTTGATATTAAAGCTGCGGAAAGAGGAATTATCTATATTGACGAGATTGATAAGATAGCAAGAAAATCTGAAAACACTTCGCTTACACGTGATGTTAGTGGTGAGGGTGTTCAACAGGCACTTCTTAAGATAATCGAGGGAACTGTTTCTAATGTTCCACCTCAGGGCGGACGTAAGCATCCAAATCAGGAAGTTATTCAGATTAATACCAAGAATATACTCTTCATCTGTGGAGGCGCTTTTGACGGCTTGGAAAGACAAATCCAGAAGCGTATAGGTAAATCACCTATTGGCTTTGGTAGTGAGTTAAAGACAAGTAGTGATGATATCAATAATATCTTCAAACAAGTTATTCCTAAGGATCTTGTAAAATTCGGTATGGTTCCTGAATTTGTTGGTCGACTTCCAGTTATTTCTGTATTGGACGAGCTTGACGAAGCTTCACTTGTAAGGATACTTACAGAACCTAAAAACGCTCTTGTTAAGCAATATAAAAAACTTTTCAGTTATGATGATATTGAGTTGGATATTGACGATGCAGCTCTTATTGAGATAGCAAAGAAAGCTATTGTACAAAAGACAGGAGCTCGTGGATTAAGATCTATACTTGAATCGATTCTTATGAAAACTATGTTTACAGTTCCGTCTGATGGAAGCATAGCTAAGGTTACTGTAACAGCAGACTGTGTTATTAATAATGTTGAGCCATTGCTCACAAATCGCAGAAATAAGCTTCTTAAGGCTGAATAATAAAAACTCCTATGGCGCGTTTAAACCATAGGAGTTTTTTTATTTCAGTTCATGTAACGCTTTTAACAACCGCAGCCACAGCTATTATTACCACAATCACAGCTATTATTGCCGCAGCCTGAGAAAAGAATAATAATGAGAAGAACTAAAAGGATTGAACTCCAGCAATTATTTCCACCAAAGCATGAATTACACATATTAAAGCAACTCCTTAAGATGATGTATTTGAATCTATTTCTGTGATTCATAGTACATAATATGCTTATGAATAAAAAGTGTTACAGTATTGGATTTTATAATCCTGTCAGATCAAAATTTGGAACATATTCTTCCGATGCGGAACTTTTTTGTTGTGTAAATCCATTTAGCCCTAGCTTGGATGCATAATTAATAACGCTGTTGTATTCCATTTTTGTGAGGTGGCGCTTCAGCTCGCTGTATTCATCAGATATAAAGTCAAAAGGTGTATATTGATTCATAATGCTGACTAAAACGTTATTCTGGGTAGTATTTTCTGCAATCCAGTCCATAATTTTCATCGAATCATGACGGCAGGAGGGAAGTACAAGGTGACGTATAATGGTTCCTTTAATAAGTCCACCATCATTGTTATATGTAAGTTTGCCAACTTGTTGTATCATTGTTAAAATGGCTTTTGAAGCTTTTTCAAAGTAATCTGTAGTCTTTGAATACTTTTGAGATATTTCTGACGAGAAATATTTGATATCTGGCAGGTAAACATCAATATACCCATCAAGTAGTTTAATGGTTTCACATAATTCATAACCTCCGCTATTATAGATGACAGGAATATTGAGTTTATGCTTTACTATATCAAGAGCTTTAATGATATTTGGAACAAAATGGGTAGGAGTTACAAGATCAATATTATCTGCGCCCATATCTTGTAATGAAAGGAATATATCAGCTAATCGTCTTTCGCTAATTTCTTTTCCGAATAGTTTATTGCTTATTTGATTATTCTGACAGAAGCAGCAGTGAAGATTACAGCCCGAAAAAAACACAGTGCCTGCACCATTTTTGTATGAAATGCAAGGTTCTTCCCATTTATGAAGCGAAGCTCTTGCTACTATCACTTTATCTCCAACTCTGCAGAATCCCTTAGTTAGTTCTCTGTCAACATCGCACTTCCGCGGACATAAATTACATCCATTTTTGGTATTCATTTTAATAGTCCTTAACTTAATTATATTTTTATTAAAGGAAACAATCGCCTTATTACGATAATTTTAGCATTGCTTACGAGAATTGTCAACTGTTTGAGCCCAAGAAAATGTTTTCTGATTTTTTATTTTTACATTAGTTACTTGTAAAAAATAGACTTGCTTTTTTGTACAATATGATGTATAATGAATAATGATAATTAATTATGACAGACAGGAGAATAGAGCTATGTCGAATATAGGTTTTATAGGCGCTGGAAATATGGGCACTGCTATAATGAAAGGAATTTCTACAAGTAGTCTTAGCAACGAAATAAACCTCTTTGCATTTGATCCTTGTACTGAAAAAGTTGAAGCACTTAGTCAATACAAAATATCAGCTTGTGCTTCTGAAAAGGAAATTATGGATAAATGCAATTTTGTATTTCTTGCTGTTAAGCCACAGATAATAGAGGGAGTCCTTGAGACTATAGCAGCGTATACTAAAAAGGATACTGTTATCATTTCTATTGCTGCGGGTATTAGTGATGAATTTATTGCGAAGAAAACTATTTCTGATGCAAAGGTAATTCTTGTAATGCCGAATACGCCGCTTCTTCTTGGAGAGGGGGCATCCGCACTTTCGAGAAATGAAAGAGTTACTGATGAGGAATTTGAAATAGTTCTTAATATTTTCAAGATTTGCGGTAAGGCAGTAGTAATACCAAAGGATAAAATGAAGGAAATAATTGCTATCAATGGAAGCAGTCCTGCATTTATATATCTTTTTGCAAAGGGCTTTATTGATTATGCTGCTTCTGTTGGAATTGATAAAGCTGCTGCTGAGGAGCTTTTTACACAGAGCCTTATTGGTTCGGCAAAAATGATAACAGATTCGGGAAATACAATAGATGAGCTTATAAAAATGGTTTCATCTCCAGGTGGTACAACTCTTGCAGGTCTTGACAGGCTTTATGAGGGAAAACTCACAGATGTTGTTATGAACTGTTGCGAAAGTTGTACTAAGAGAGCCTACGAGCTTTCAAAATAATTCTAAATAATTTTTCATGTGCATATTTTATTATAGAAAGGAATGGTGCACATGAAATATATTGGTACAAATCTAGATAAATGTAGTAAATGGACAAGCAAGTTGTTTTTAATACTTATAATTATTGCAGGTATAATTATAGGTTCTTTTATGCAGAAGCCTTTAATTGAGTGCAAATGGACTCATTTTATTTCTGTAGAAAGTAACTCTGTATTTTCTGATATTAAAAACACCTTTTTTATTATGCTGTTTTATATATTCTGTGCTTTTATTGTTGGTTCATCTGCATTGGGACAGCCTTTAGCATATTTGGTGCTTCTTCACGTAGGCTCTGTTATTGGTTCGTTTGCATTTTTGATGTACAATTACTATGGAAATACAGCATTTTTTTCGATATTAATAACTTTTTTGCCAAAGGCTATTGCAATATCAGTAGTTATTGTATTAGCAATAGTTACTGCTTTTAGAAGTTCTGCTACGTTGTTTTATGCCTATCGTTATGGCGATGTAAGGGATGGAAGAGAACTTGATATTAAACTTTACTGCATTAGATTTATTGTACTAATTCTTTTATCTTTTATTTTTTCAGGTGCGGTAGGTGCTTGTGATTATTTGTACCTAAGAATATGCATGCAGTGAACGGAGGAGTTATAATTGAGTTTTTTTTCAAAAAAATATGAGACCGCTGGGGCTGGAATTGCAAAGGACGCCCCCAAAAAAAAGGGAATAGCTCTCTTTTTAGATATATTAGTCAGAAAGCTATGGCAGCTTATGGAACTGAATCTCTTGTATATGATATTTTTTGTTCCTTTGATTTTGATTCTGCCTGTAATTAGCTTACTTAAAGGAGCATATCCTCATTCGGTAATTGCAGCTGGTATTCTTACTGTGATATTCATGGTGCTTGTAGGTCCTGCTACTGCAGGAATGACTAAAGTAATCAGATGCTTTGTTTTAGAAAAGCATACTTTTATATGGCATGATTTTTGGAAAGGTTTTAAAGGAAACTTTAAAACTGCTTCAATTGTAGGTTTTATTGATTGCATTATTTTGCTCTCGGCACTTTCTTCTATTAGCTTTTATCCTGCTTTGGCGGATCATTTTAATACAAAGGCTTTGTATATACCGATGGTCATTACACTAAGTCTTGCACTAGTGATTATTATTATGAATTTCTATATTTTCCCAATGATGGTTGCAACTACTCTTAAAGCTAAAAATCTGTTCAAAAATTCTCTTGCACTTGCCTTTGTTGCTATCAAGCAGAATTTTATCACCTTTGGAATTATAATAGTAACTCTTGCTTTAATGTATGTTTTTAGATTGTATGTACTGTCAGTTTTTATGCTTTTAGTACCATTTTTCCCTGCTGCTTTTCTCTGTCTGGTAGCTTGTTTCAATTGCTATCCTGTAATACAGAAATACGTTATAAACCCTTATTATACAAGTATTGGAGAAGTAAACCCCGAGCTTGTTGATGAAACTCTTGATGATACAGAGCGTATTTTTGAGGACATGGGTGGTAAAGAAAAACCTATAGAACAGCGTAAAAAAGGCAAAGGTAAAAGAATAACATGATTATTTCGGCGCAGTTTTGCGCCGTTTTTTATGGTTGTAGGCAGATATGTTATTTATATTGATATGTAGCAATAAACCCCTTGAACTATTAATGTTCAAGGGGTTATTTGTAACATATGTAATGATTATGCATAGAATGTAGTAGGGGAGATCAAACATTAGCAATATTAAGTACAACTCCTGCGGGAGAGATATCAATGTGACCAAATGTAGGCTTGCTACCGTCTCGCGGAATAGAAGCGCTTCCTGGGTTAAGAAAATATATTCCGTTTTCGTAGCTTTCGTACTTCATATGAGTATGACCAAAAAGTACAATATCACAGCCATTTGTTAACGCAAGTTCTTTCAACTTATCAAGTGAACTGCTAACTCCATATAGATGTCCGTGGGTAGCAAGAATCTTATGATCCATAACTGGAAGAATGAAAACCTCCTGACTGAGACTGTCAAAATCACAGTTTCCTGCAACATGGATAATCTTTGGAGCAAGTTTTTGGTGTGAGAGAATGAAATTGTCAAGCTCGCGCTCACCGTCGCCAAGATGGAATATCCAGTCTGCGTCTGTATTTCTTAAAATGACACTTTCGAGAGCATAGGAATTGCCGTGTGTATCAGATAGTACAACGATACGCAAGTTTGATCCCTCCAAATACAATGATTATACGAATGTAAACTCCAGGAATACTATAATAAAAGCTTATTATAATGCTATTATTAATCTGCAGGGAGCAAATCTCTAATTTGCGAATCTGCAATGACATTTAAATAAATTATAATATTCGTAACGTGATTATTATAACATATTTCTTTGGAAAAAGCAATATATTATTATTGAATATATTATATCTAAGGAGTAAAATATGAAAAATAATATTGATACTAAAAAAATAGCGTCTCTTTTGAATGTCATTAGCAAAAAGATTGGCGTGCCGCCAGAAAAGCTGAAAAAGGAGCTTGAAGAGGGGAAATACGACAGCGCTCTCTCTGCTATGTCTCCAAATGACGCCGCTAAGTTTCAACAGGCTGTTAATAACCCTATGATTGTTGAAAAGATGATAAGCAGCCCCCAAGCAAAAGCAATATACGAAAAGCTTTCGGGTGCTAAAAATAAATAAGAAAGATTATGGACGATATATTGAGCAAAATAGGAGACTTGTTATCAGATGAGGAAAGTATGAAGCAGCTTTCGGAGCTAGCACAAATTCTGGTATCAGATGATAATAGTTCTGAAACAGGTAATAACGAGGTAAATCTTTCTGATATTGACGTTTCATCTGTTATGAAGTTGACAAGTCTCATAGGTGAAGCTTCAAGGAAGGATAAGAATGAAGAACTTCTTATAGCCCTTAGACCACATCTACGTAACGAAAAGCAGAAGAGAGTTGATAAGGCTCTAAAGTTTATGAAACTCCTTACATTCTGGAACATAGTAAAGGATAGCGGTATGTTGAAAGATTTTTTATGATGAAAGGGGATAACAGCTGTAATGATAACTAATGGGGCAAAATATACTAAAAATGAGCATATGAACTTATATCATGGTATTCATAAAAAATCTTCAGCTGATGTCCCACCTTCATTATGTAAACAAGAGCCTGTGCATGAGGAATGCAATAGTGATCATTCCTCATTAAGCAAGCTCTTTGATGAATTGCTAGATGAGTTTTTTGATGGAAAAATAGACAATGACAAGCTTCTTATAGGTGCATTAATGTATATGCTAATAAAGGAAGGTGCCGATATGAAGCTTATTATTGCTCTTGGATATATTCTAATGTGAGGGTGAAAAAAATGAACTCGGGATATATTTTAATCATAATATGCACAATCATAGCTGTAATAATGGGAATTTACTATTATAGACGTGAAAAAAAGGTTTTTTTATTTTTGATTGGAGCAATTACAGGAAGTGCAGCATTGTTTATTATCAATAAGTATGGTTCAATTATAGGACTGACAATTCCACTGAACTATTTTAACATTTTTGGAAGTGTTGTTCTAGGTGCTCCTTTTGTTATATTTCTTGTGATTATGAATTTTTTGTAAACACAACAGACAATTTCACAAATACTATTGAATTATTATAGCTTTTATGGTAAAATAAACGAATAGGAGGTGGATTATGAACATCATTGATATTTTAAATAAAACTAAAAAATCTCAGGAACTTTCTGAAGATGAAATTATTTGGCTTGTTAACGGTTTTACAAAGGGAAACATACCTGATTATCAGATGTCCGCGTGGCTAATGGCAGTTTGTCTCAACGGTTTGACTGAAAAGGAAACTTTTGCTTTAACAGCCGCTATGCGTGATAGTGGGGATACTTTGAAACTCAGTATTCCGTTCACAGCGGACAAGCACAGTACAGGAGGCGTCGGAGATAAGACATCTCTTATCATCGGACCTATCGTTGCAGCTTGTGGTGTATGTGTTGCAAAAATGTCGGGACGTGGACTTGGCCATACAGGAGGAACTATTGATAAACTCGAAAGTATTGATGGTTTCAGGACAGATCTATCTCTTGACGAATTTGAAAGTATATTAAAAGAAACTGGTTTTTCAATAATATCACAAACCGGCGATCTTTGTCCTGCTGATAAGAAAATGTATGCATTACGTAACGCTACGGGCACAGTTGACAGCATTCCGCTTATATGTGCAAGCATAATGAGCAAAAAGCTCGCTACAAATACTGATTGTCTTGTTCTTGATGTTAAGTATGGTTCCGGAGCTTTTATGAAAGATAAGAAAGAAGCCGAAAAGCTTGCACGACTCATGGAAAAGGTGGGAAAGTCTGCTGGTAAGAAATGCAAAGCTGATGTTACAGATATGGATTCGCCTTTAGGAAGAAACATTGGGAATGCACTTGAGGTCAAGGAAGCTATTGAAATACTTCAAGGCAAAACAAAAGGCAGATTGTACGATATATGCATAGAGCTTGCCGCCGATATGCTTGAATTAGCAGGGAAGGGGACTAACGGGGAGTGTAAATCGATGGCTGAGGAAGCTGTTTCTTCTGGCAAAGCTCTTGATATTCTGCGAAAAACGATAAAGCTACATGGCGGTAACGATAAAATCTGTGATGATACTTCATTATTGCCGCAACCTCTTCTCAGATATGAAATACGAGCTACAAAGGAAATGGAAATTCTCGGATTTAACTGCGAAGAGCTTGGTATGACTTCCGTTCTGCTAGGCGCTGGCAGACTCAACAAAAACGATAAGATTGATATGAGTGCTGGTATTGTCATGCACTGTGAGATTGGAGATCATCTTAATGCAGATGACATCATTATGACTCTATATTCAACAGTTTGCAGTGATTTTTCTGACGTCGCTGTAAGAGCACTAAATGCGGTAAAATTTAAAATAACTGAAAAAGCAAGCTATACTTGACGAAAGGCTTTCTATGTGTTAAAATATGTATATAAAATATAAAGGAGGTAACTCATTATGGGTTTCGTTGATTCAGTAAAAGGTTTGGCGAGTAAAGTTGGAGGCTCTGTTGAGCGTGGAGCTAAGACTGTTTCTGCCAATTCAAAGAAATTAGTTGAAAAAACCAAGGTAAAAAGTGAAATTTCAAGCCTTGAATCCAACATTAATGCTGATTACATAATACTCGGTAAGGCAATGTTTGAAAAAATATGCGATAATCCTGAGAGTGAGTTTGAAAATACAGTTTCAGACATTAAGGAAAAGAATAAGAAGCTTTCAGAATTAAAGGCTGTTTTAATGTCTCTTGAGGATAAAATGTTCTGTACGAACTGTGGTGCTCAAATAAGTAAGGATCAGTCCTTCTGTGACAAGTGTGGACAAAAGGTTCAAATCGAAGAGGATGTTGCAGAACGAGCTGAAGTTGCTGAGGTTGTTGAAGAGGCGGTTAATGATGCTTCTGAAACTGCAGAAACAATAGTTGAAGCTATTGTGGATTCAGCAGATATTAAAGATAAAGAATAATCATTTAAAGGTGCATATGTTTCTCATATGTGCCTTTATTTATGCAATATGTAAAAAAAGTTAAAGCGTATTTTGGCAAATAATAAAGTAAAGAAAGTATTTACTTTTTCACTTTTTTGTGATAAAATAAACATAGTTTATTGCTTTGCAGCTTTTAGGCTTTTAAATGTTAAAGTTCAGAGCTGCTTCGGCAGAAAGGAAACGTATAATGCCTATTACAGAATTACTTAAACGAAATGCAGAATTATATGGCAGCGACGTGGCGCTTGTTGAAATTAATCCAGAAATAACAGAAGTACGCCGCATAACATGGAAGGAATATGAACTCATAGAACCCAATCCGGAGTGCCATTACAGGCGTGAGATTACTTGGAAGGTCTTTGACGAAAAGGCTAACCGTTTCGCAAATATGCTCTTAGAACGTGGTGTGCATAAGGGTGATAAGGTTGGTATTCTTCTAATGAACTGTCTAGAATGGTTACCTATATATTTTGGCATATTAAAAACGGGAGCTCTTGCAGTACCTCTCAATTACCGTTATACATCAGATGAGATAAAGTATTGTCTTGATCTTGCTGAAGTTGATGTTCTGGTGTTTGGCCCTGAGTTTATTGGAAGAATTGAAGAAATAGCTGATGAAATAAGTAAAAACAGGCTTCTTTTTTATGTCGGAGAGGGATGTCCTACTTTTGCCGAGCACTATGATAGCCTTGTTGCTAACTGTGAAAGCTCAGAACCTGATGTTACTATTACTGATGATGATAATGCAGCTATTTATTTCTCATCTGGTACTACAGGATTCCCGAAAGCAATCTTGCACGATCATACAAGCCTTATGCATTCTGCAAAGGTAGAGCAGAATCATCACGGTCAGACGCGAGATGATATTTTTCTATGTATTCCACCGCTTTATCATACAGGTGCAAAAATGCACTGGTTTGGCAGCCTTTATGCCGGAAGTAAGGCTGTTCTTTTAAAGGGTGTAAAGCCAAAGTCGATAATTGAAACTGTTTCCACAGAAGGTTGTACTATAGTATGGCTTCTTGTACCGTGGGCTCAGGATATTCTTGACGCTATAGACAGAGGAGAGATTGACCTTTCAAAATATGAACTTAGTCAGTGGAGACTAATGCATATAGGTGCTCAGCCTGTTCCTCCATCGCTTATTGCTCGTTGGAAAAAGGTATTTCCAAATCACCAGTATGATACAAATTATGGCTTAAGTGAATCAATAGGACCTGGTTGCGTACATCTAGGAGTTGAGAATATCCACAAAGTTGGTGCTATTGGTAAGGCTGGATTTGGCTGGGAAGTTAAGATAGTTGACGAAAATGGTAATACAGTTGAGCGAGGACAGGTCGGTGAACTTGCAGTAAAAGGCCCCGGAGTAATGAAGTGTTACTACCGCGATGAAAAAGCCACTGCTGATACATTAAAGGATGGATGGCTTTTTACAGGCGATATGGCACAGGAGGATGAGGATGGTTTCATTTTTCTTGTTGACCGTAAAAAAGACGTTATTATCAGTGGTGGTGAAAACCTTTATCCTGTGCAGATAGAGGATTTCCTCAGAAGTCATCCTGCAATCAAAGATGTTGCAGTTATAGGACTTCCTGATAACCGTCTTGGTGAAATAGCGGCGGCTATTATATCTGTTAAGGAAGGCCAGACATGCACAGAAGAAGATATTACAACATTTTGTCAGAAGCTACCAAGATATAAGAGACCTCATAAGATAATCTTTGCAGATGTTCCAAGAAATCCTACCGGAAAGATTGAAAAACCAAAGCTTAGAGCTATTTATTGCGGTGAAAGTCTTGTTGCTAAACAAATAAAGAATTGATAAAATAAAGGAACAGCAACGCTGTTCCTTTATTTTATAGATAGTAATATATAATCTGATATTTATACAATAACTAAGAAAAAATGATTAGTTTTCTTCTTGATCGTTATATGGGTTTGGATCTAGGTGAGCAAGGTGTCTATTAGCCGTTTTAATTTCATTTTCAAGTCTTGCAAGCCATTTCTTTATATTGAACATAACGTATAAGTTACCACTTATTACTAATAATGCTATAAATAATAGAACAATATTAAAAATTAGGTCACTTTTGCTTGCGCTTGTAAAGAAGTCAATTATATTGTCCAGTTTCATTTTAAAATTCCTTTCTAACGATTTGTCATATTATAATGGTGCATTAATACCCCTCATTTATAATTATAGTATACTTTATATTGATTGGCAATACCTTATGAGATATTTGAAAAAAATATATATTAACTAATCATAGGGGAATGGTGTAACGTTATATATTATTATAATTATGATATCGCTCAAATATTGACAAAAAGTCCATGTAGATGGATCATGCAATTTTTCTGTAGTTTGATTTGCTTATATTTTACTAAGATTAAAAGATGACTTATAATGATTATACAGTTGAGTTTTATAGCTACTGGAATAGTTTCGAATGTAGATAGTTGATTTCTTTGGCTTGAAAACAAGGGTGATAAGTGATATAATAATACTAATGAAATATAAGATAAAGTTTCACCAAATCAAAGTTTGGTGAAACTTTGATACAGTATAAATTAAATCGCGTGGAGTGTATACATATATGAGAGAGCTTTTCAGAATGGATCTGAAGGATTATGATATTAACCTAAAAAGATTCAGACGTCCATCAGTTCGTGGTATTATTATTAAAGATGATAAGATTGCAATGGTTTATAGTCACAAATATGATTATTATAAATTTCCTGGCGGCGGTATTGAATCAGATGAAGACGTTATTGCCACGCTCAAGCGTGAGATTCTTGAAGAAACTGGTCTTACTGTAATTGATAGTTCTATCCAGGAGTATGGTTCAGTCATGCGCATTCAGAAAAGTCGTGTTAATGAAAATGAAATATTTGAACAAGAAAACTTTTATTATCTATGTCAGACTGAGGATTCATTGATTGCCCAGAAATTGGATGATTATGAATTTGATGAAGGTTTTGAGCTTCAATTTGTTTATCCTAAACATGCTATTTTAGTTAATCGAACCCAATATCACGACATTTACGATCTTATGCTTATTGAGCGTGAATCTAAAGTTTTAGAATATCTTATTAAGGAAAAGTTAATATGAATAACTATAATAATGATTCGAATCCTGAATTTCTGAATAATTATCTTGTCCATATGAAAATCGTAAAGCTTCTTGCCGAACGTACTATTGAAGAATATTATACGGATATTAGATTGTTTTTACGTTTCGTGTATGAAAACTCACATAATACTGGTAAATTACTTGAAGACATTGATATTCGGGATATGTCTGTTGCTGAACTTCGAAAGATAAGTATATCAGATATTTATAATTTTATTTTTTATACATCTGATGAGCGCAAAAACAAGGATCGTGCTAGATATAGGAAGATTTCTTCTTTGAGAAGTTTTTTCAAATATCTTGAAAAGGTTGCTCATTTAATCGACGAAAATCCAACCAAAGACCTTGATGTTCCTGTTCCTAAGGCTTCCCTTCCGAAGTTTTTATCATTGAATGAGAGCCTTAGACTTCTTGAAACAGCTGATAATGATGATTCTAAGCGTGATTATTGCATTTTAACTCTATTTCTCAATTGCGGAATGCGATTAAGTGAACTTGTGGGTATTAATATCTCAGATCTTGATTTTTACGAAAATCGATTAAAGGTTCTCGGAAAAAGAAGCAAGGAAAGGATGGTTTATCTTAATTCAGCATGCATTGATGCTTTACAGAAGTATCTTGTGATTCGAAAAAACAATCCTAAAGCTGCAAACGAGCCTGCTTTATTTATAAGTAATCAGAACAGACGTATTTCTAAACGTCGCGTCCAGCAGATTGTTGAGGATACACTTACTAAGGCAGGGCTTGATGGCAAAGGAATTACAACACATAAACTTCGCCATACAGCTGCTACACTCATGTATCAATATGGTGACGCTGATGTGCTTACACTTAAAGAACTTTTAGGACATGCAAGTATCGCTACAACTGAGATTTATACTCATCTTAATGATGAAAAAGTCAGAAATGCTATTGAGAGTAATCCCCTTTCCAAAATTAAATCTGATGATAAAGGTTCTGAATAATACTTTATTATTTTATAACTTTAGTGTTGCAAATTATTGCTTTTTGTAGTATAATATTTTGGGAGATTAAAAGTATAGGTGAATCGGAGGTCACATTTTATGTGCGGAATCGTAGGTTTTACAAATAATATCAGTAATTCAGATGAAGTACTAGGACAGATGATGGACAGGATAAAGCACAGAGGTCCGGACGCATACGGTAAATACATTGATGAAGATATTGCTCTCGGACATAGACGACTAAGTATCATTGACGTAAGCTCAAGCGGTGATCAGCCTATTTTTAATGAAGATGGTTCGCTTGTTATTATTTTCAACGGTGAGATTTATAATTATAAGACAATTCGTGAGACACTTATAGAAAAAGGTCATAAATTCAGAACAAATACTGATACGGAAGTTCTTATACATGGTTATGAGGAATTTGGTGAAAAGCTTCTGAATATGCTTAGAGGAATGTTTTCTTTTGTAATATGGGATAAAAATAAAAAGGAGCTTTTTGGCGCCCGTGATTTCTTTGGCATCAAGCCTATGTATTATGCTAATATGAATGGCACTCTTATGTTTGGTTCGGAGATAAAAAGCTTTCTTGAGCATCCCAAATTTACGAAAGAGCTTAATACCGCTGCTTTGGAGAATTATTTAACTTTTCAGTACTCCCCTGCCTCGGAAACATTTTTTAAAAATGTTTATAAACTTCCGCCTGCACATTATTTTAAATTCAAGGACGGTCATTTTATAGCAAAATGTTACTGGGACGTTCATTTTCAAGCTGATGAGAAGCCTCAACTTGAAGAATGGGTTAATAAGATATCTGATACGTTCCATGATTCAGTAGAAGCTCATAAGATAGCAGATGTTGAAGTTGGATCATTCCTTTCCAGTGGTGTGGATTCAAGCTATGTTGCTGCAATTGCTGATGTTGACAAGACTTTTACAGTTGGTTTCGGAAACGACGAAAAATATAACGAGATAGGCTGGGCAAAGAATTTTTCAAAGTATATTGGCAAGGAGAATACTAGCAAAGTAATCTCTCCTGAGGAATACTGGAACAGCCTTTCTATGATACAGTATCATATGGATGAACCTCTTGCTGATCCGTCAGCTGTTGCATTGTATTTTGTTTGCAATATCGCTTCTGAAAAACTTAAGGTAGTTCTATCTGGCGAGGGTGCTGATGAGATATTTGGCGGATATAATGTTTACAGTGATCCTAATGGTACATTTTATGACAGGCTTCCGAGGAGTATAAAACGTGGTATTGGCAAAGTTGCTGCTAAGCTTCCAGCAAAGCGAGGAGTAAATTTCTTTGTGCGTAAAGGTAGAGATGTTGAAGAGCGATTCATTGGAAACGCTTATATGTTTACTCCAGAAGAGAGAAAGTCACTTTTAAAGATAGAAACGGGAGCTCCTGATCCAACTGCTTTAACAAAGCCTTTTTACGACAATGTTAAGGATAAAGACGATGTTACGAAAATGCAGTATCTCGATCTTCATATGTGGATGGCTGGAGACATTCTTCTTAAAGCAGATAAAATGAGTATGGCAAATTCACTTGAGCTTAGAGTCCCCTTCCTTGATAAGGAGGTTATGGCTCTAGCGGAGAGAATACCTACAAAATATAGAGTAACTCACGATAAGGGTACTGCTGAGACTAAATATATCACCAAATATGCTATGAGACTTGCTGCTAAAAAAGATACACCTAAGCAGACTGCAAAAACAGCTGCAAAAAAGAAACTCGGTTTCCCTGTTCCTATAAGGGTATGGCTCAAGGAAGAAAAGTACTACAGTATTGTTAAAAAATATTTTGAAAGCGATTGTTCAAAGCAGTTTTTCAATACTGCTCCCCTACTCAAGCTTTTATACGATCATCGTGACGGAAAAGCGGATAACAGTAGAAAAATATGGACAGTGTTTATCTTTCTTGTATGGTATAAGGTTTATTTTGAAAATAATGGAAAATATTGATCGACAGGAGATTTTATGGCAAGTATAGTTACTTATAAGTATATTAAACAGAATCCTGATATAATGGAATATATCAGGCGTGCGGATCAGGCTCTTGAAGCTCTTGGATATACTGAGCATTCATTTCCTCATGTTGAGAGAGTTGCACATACTTCAGCAATGATACTTGAGGGGCTCGGATATGACGATAGAACAGTTGAGTTGGCAAGAATAGCATCTATCATGCATGATATTGGAAATGTAATAAACAGAGTTGACCATGCTCAGAGCGGTGCTGTTATGGCTTTCAGACTTCTTGATTGTTTAAGTATGCCTGCTGATGAGATATGTTCTATCATTTCTGCTATAGGTAATCACGATGAGGGTACAGGTCAGCCACTTGATGCTATTTCTGCTGCTATGATAATCGGAGATAAGACTGATGTGCGTAGAAGTCGTGTTCGTAATACTGATCTTCTTACATTTGATATACATGATAGAGTTAACTATGCAGTTGAAAAGTCAACTGTACGATTTAATGACGATAAAACATCAATTATTCTTGAACTTCAGATAGACACGGAAATTTCTTCTGTACTTGAGTATTTTGAAATTTTTATGAAGCGTATGCTGCTTTGTAGAAGAGCTTCAGAATATCTTGGCGTACAATTTGAAATGATAATCAATGGCAGTAAAATACTGTAAAAACAACGGAGGTCAATAATATGTTTTCAGAATACCAGCACCTTATAGACTTGAATGATTATCCTGTTTCATGGTGGAAGAAAGTGGTTGAGCTTGGAGAAGAGATATACAAGTCTCCTGAACAGTTCTCTCATGTGTGTGATGGAAAGATAATGGCAACTCTTTTCTATGAGCCATCAACAAGAACTCAGATGTCATTTCAGACTGCTATGATACGTCTTGGTGGTCAGATCATCGGATTTGACAATCCTGCAAATTCATCAGTTGCAAAGGGTGAAACCATAAAGGATACGACAAAGATCGTAAGTAACTATGCAGACGTTCTTGTAATAAGACACCCTATCGCTGGTGCTGCAAAGGCCGCTTCGCTTACTTCAGACTGTTCAGTTATAAATGCAGGCGATGGTGGTCACCTTCATCCTACTCAGACGCTCACAGATTTATTGACCCTTAAAATAGAAAAGAAAACTTTATCAGGACTTACTATTGGTATGTGCGGCGATCTTCTCAACGGAAGGACTGTTCATTCTCTATGCAAAGCTCTTAGTATGTTCCCTGACAATAAATTTGTATTTATATCCACAACCAAGCTTGGAATGCCTGCATATATAAAGGATATTATCAAGGCAAATGGAAGTAGCTTCAAAGAAGTTAATACTATTGAGGAGACTATCGGAAGTCTTGATGTACTATATATGACTAGAATTCAGCAGGAGCGATTCTCAAGTGAGGAGGAGTACCTTGCTCAGAAGAATACATATGTGCTTGACCGTAAGAAAATGTTGGGTGCAAGGAAAGACATGATAGTTATGCATCCACTTCCTCGTGTTGATGAAATAACAGTAGATGTAGATGATGATGAACGTGCAATGTATTTCAAACAGGCCAAATATGGTATGTTTGTTCGTATGGCACTAATTATGACTATATTAAAGGATAAGAAGTCGTCTGAAACGCTTAAAGGTAAGTTATTCAGTGGGGTTAAATGTTCAAATCCAAATTGTATTACTAATCATGAGCCATATCTTCCTAAAAGTTTTCGTTCAAGTGGTGATGAAACTCTTCTCGAATGTGAATATTGTGATGAAAGAAAGCTTATATAATTACGATTTTCCGTACAGTTTATTATGTACGGAAAATTTTTTTTTTTATTTATTTTGGAAAAGGTATTGACAAATCTGTTAAATCTGTGTATACTGTATATATACAGTAAGAAAGGAGAGTACAGATGAATATCTTTATTGATAATCGAAGTGGTGCACCAATATATGATCAAATCTATAATCAAATCAAGGATATGATTATCTGCGGAGGGTTAGCAGCTAATGAACCTCTGCCTTCTATACGGTCTCTTGCAAAGGATCTTCGCATAAGTGTTGTGACTACAAAAAGAGCATACGATGAACTTGAACGTGAGGGTTATATTTATACCCTCCCTGCCAAAGGGTGTTTTGTTGCAGCACAGAACACAGAAATGTTGAAAGAACATAATCTTAAGCTTATTGAAGATCATTTGAACGAAATACGAAAACTTGCTGGTTTATGTTGTTTGTCAAAACAGGATATAATTGATATGTTTGATATAATCGAAGAATTGGAGTGATTATTTATGAATGCTATTGAAATTACAAATCTCACAAAAAACTATAAAGGGTTTAAGCTTGATAATATATCCCTTACCCTTCCAAGTGGTTGTATAATGGGAGTTATCGGAGAAAATGGAGCAGGTAAAAGTACGACTATTCGTTCTATTCTTGGCATGGTGAAACCTGACAGCGGAGAAATAAAAATAATGGGTCAGAAAATGGATGCTGCTCTAAAAAATGATGTAGGCGTTGTGCTTGATGAGGTAGGACTTCCGAATATAGTAAATGTCAATGATGTAAATAAAATGATGAAGAATTTCTTTAAAAACTGGGATGAAAAGCAGTTTTTCAGTTATATGGATAGCTTTTCACTTCCAAGGAATAAGAAATTCGGTGATTTTTCAAAAGGAATGAAAATGAAGCTGGGAATTGCTATTGCTTTATCTCATAATGCAAAGCTTCTTATACTTGATGAACCTACAAGCGGTCTTGATCCTCTTGTAAGAGACGAAATAATAGATATACTTAATGATTTTACACGCGACGATAATCATTCGATACTTATCTCGTCACATATCGTAAGTGATCTCGAGAAGATATGCGATTACATTGCATTTATCCATAACGGAAAGCTTATGTTATGCGAGGAAAAGGATATGCTTCTTGAGAAATTCAGATTCATAAACGTTACTGAACAGCAGCTTTCAGAACTTGACAGGTCAGCAATCAAAGGTACAAAAGTTGGTAAATTTGGAGTTGAAGCTATTGCAGAAGCAGAAAAGATACCTTTAGGTTTTAGTTCAGTGCCAGTAACTATTGAAGATTTATTTGTATTTATGGCTAAGGAGGATAAATAAATGAAAGGCTTAATTATTAAAGAATTAATTACTATGTTCAAGAATAATAAACTCTCTTTTATAGTGATACCAGTTTTTGCACTTTTTGGTGTTTTTAACAATCAAAATATGTTCCTTATGATAGTTCCGGCTCTTTTAGCTATGATTCCACTTGGTCAGATGACTCATGACGAGCTCTGCCATTGGGATAGATATGTTCAGTGTTTGCCGGTGGACAAAAACAAAATCGTTTCTTCAAAGTATGCTATGGTCATTGTTTTATCGCTGATTGCAACAGTTATAATCGGTGCTGTAATGGGAATAATTAATTATAGAAATAATGGTAGCATAAATGAAGTAATATTTATGATGATATGCTCAATGATGATTGGGTTATCTGTTCCTTGTATTTCTATTCCAATTAATCTTAAATTCGGTACAGCAAAGGGTAGGATTATATACTTGATAATAGTTGGCATTATCTGTGGAACTATGCCGGCTTTACTACTTTCCGATTCTGGCAAGTTAAGTGCTATAATGGTGAAGTTATTCAGCAATACTGCAGTATTGACCGCAGTTTCTTTTGCAGTATTAGTTGCAATGATTTTGATTTCATGGCTGATATCAATAAAAATATATGAAGCAAAAGAAGTTTGAATATAAGAAAAATAATAGATTAAGAGAAAGTTATTTATATATTAGTTTAGCCCCGAATTCGGGGCTATTTATTTAAAGAAACAGGCCCTATTTTGAAATAGAGCCTGTAATTATATGAATTTAATTTAGGAATATGATGTTTATTTATTTTCTTTCTTGCGACGATTATATACGCCAGATAATAAAACTGCGCTTATACCAATTCCAATCATAAATAATGCAATTAAAGCAAGCATTATATTTGTAATGGAATTGTTTCCGGTCTGAGGAAGTGAAATTGCCTCATTAGCAGAATTTGTTCCCTCTCCTGTCTTAGGATCAATAGTATAAATATCAAGTACTTTGCCATTCTTATCCTTAAGAGTTATTTCAAGCTGACCATCATTTGCAGTATTAATATCAGCATCTGCAACTCTATTGACTGTCTTATCTTGATAATCAACCATAGCCCAGATAGCTAGCTGATTATTAGTTGCAATATTGCTTTCAGTTAAAGTAGTAGCTACAGGCATTGTTGTAGATACAGCAGATGATGTTACGCCGCTTGTTGTAGATGCTGCAGATGTTGTTGCGCCGCTTGTTGTAGATGCTGCAGATGTTGTTGCGCCGCTTGTTGTAGATGCTGCAGATGTTGTTGCGCCGCTTGTTGTAGATGCAGTAGAAGTAGTAGTAGTTGTTGTTGTTACAGGAAGGATAGGACCATTTCCACTAAGGTTATAATTATATCCGCTGAAATCTTTTACATCACCCTTGGCAATGAGCTTGCAGCCGCTCTTTACTGTTATTATTGTATCAGGTGCTATAAGAACATCTACGTAATCAGGTATAGTGACATCTGCCGTTACGTCAACATTGCCGAATAATGTGAGCTCTGTGCTTTCACCTGCCTTTACTGCTTCTTCAACTGCGACTCTGATATCAACATATGTGTTCTTGTTGCTCAGCATTGCAATTGCTTTTG
>JAEEGJ010004973.1_pt1 | contig 43140 bp, 28 predicted proteins | sample 8958761 | NCBI WGS metagenome assembly JAEEGJ01 (sample SAMN16246546, study PRJNA631951) | gut metagenome | biome: gut microbiome; feature: rumen; material: RS-attached | host: Bos | place: Iran: Karaj | collected 2018-10
AACTCCGAGTCCCTGAGTTTCAACATGGGCCCAACCCTCATGGGCTGGATCCGCACAAACACGCCGGATACCTACCGCCGCATCCAGGAAGCCGACAAGAAGAGCATCGAGAGGCTCGGGCACGGCAACGCGATTGCGCAGGTCTACAACCACATTATCATGCCGCTTGCAAGCGAGCAGGACAAGCGCACGCAAATCCGCTGGGGTATCGAGGATTTCAAGTTCCATTTCGGCCGCATGCCCGAGGCCATGTGGCTTGCCGAGACCGCCATCAACTTCGAGACGGTGGTGGAACTCATCAAGGCGGGTATCAAGTTCACCATCCTTTCGCCCACGCAGGCCGATAGCTTCCGCAAGTTCGGCGACGAGGAATGGACCGGGTGCAGCAACACCGATATCGATACGACGCGCCCCTACCGCGTATACCCGCGGGACAAGGACGGCAATCTCGTATGCGACGGATACCTGGACGTATTCTTCTACAACCCGTGGCTTTCTTCTGCCGTAGGGTTTGAACACCTCCTGCGCGATGCAGGTACGTTCGGCAGGCGCATTGCCGACGCCTGGGACGAGAACCGCGAAGACGCGCAACTCGTGAGCATCGGTACCGACGGCGAAAGCTACGGTCACCACGAGCCCTTCGGCGACATGTGCGCCGCCTGGCTCTACAACCGCTACGCTCCCGAGCACAAGATGGTGCCGGTGAACTACGGCTGGTTCCTCGAGAAGTTCCCGCCGCAGCACGAGGTTATGCTCAAGAACTTCTATGGCGAAGGATGTGCATGGAGCTGCGCCCACGGTGTGGGCCGCTGGTACCGCGATTGCGGCTGCTCGACCGGCGGCGGGCCCGGCTGGAACCAGAAATGGCGCGGACCCCTGCGTGACGCGTTCAACCACCTGAAAAAGCTTGCCGACGACGTTTTTGTCCGCGAATTCGAGAAGATTTCGAAAATCGGCCCGTGGGATGCCCGCAACAACTACGTGCAGGCGCTCGTCGCTCCCGAAGACAAGTCCCGCGTGGAGCAGTTCCTCAAGGATACCGTCAAGGAACCCGAAAACGAGGCCATGTGCGCGAAGGCAATCCGCCTCTTGGAAATCCAGAAGTTCTGCCTGTTCAGCTTCACGAGCTGCGGTTGGTTCTTCAACGATATCGAGGGCCTTGAACCCGTACAGAACATGCGCTACGCCCTGCGTGCCATGGAATTGCTGGAACCGTTCCTGCCGTTCGGGCACAACATCAAGAGCGAGGTGCTGAGCATCCTTGCCCGCGCCACGAGTAACGAACACAAGTGGAACGGAGCCGAGGTCTTTACGCGCTACGCCGAAGACGCGGTTCCCGTAATCCTCAAGGAGATGGCCGAACGCGCCGCGATATTCCACCTGGAACTTGAACAGGATTCCGACAACACGAACTCCCGCATGAAGGCCGAGAAGATTTCTAGCCGCAGGCGCCAGACCCTCGTGCGCGTGACTTACGAAGACAAGTTTATCGGCGAAAAGCGCGAGACGACAAACCTCGTGATTACCGACGCCCTCGGGCGCGTGAACATCGTGGTGGCGATGGGGAGCATCGAGGAGAACGGCCTCAAGTTCGTGGAAAACCCGAATATGGGTACCATCGAACTCAGGAACCTGTTCCCGACCGCATACGTGGTGCGTATGCGCGACCTCATGAGCGACTCGCTGCAGACCATCAACAAGCGCAGCACGCAGAAACATCTTGCGAGCCTCACGGAATCGTTCTCGAGTTTCGCGCTGAATCACGGCATCTCCATCGACAGCCTTGCCGACCCCGACCACACGCTGCCCGACACCATGCGAAAGATTCTCTCGCTCGAACTCAACGCCCGCATTCACCACGAGGCGCTCAAGCTGCTCGAAGGCCCGGACTCTAACCTAGTGAAGGAAATCCAGGGGCTCATGGACGAGGCGAACAGGCTCGACACGAACCCGAGTTTCGGCGGTACGGGCCGTATGTTCTTCCGCAAGCTGAGTGCCCTCATCGATGACGTTTACGCCAAGATCGACGAATCTACGGTCAAGTACATCACCGACCTCATCACGGTTGCCGACTGGCTCAAGCTCGGCATCGACAAGACAAGCCTCGAAAACAAGGTATTCAAGATTTACAAGCAGTTCAAGGAAGACCCGAAGGGCAAACTTGCTGCACTCAAGCCCATGTTCGGCTGGCTCAACTTCGAGGTGGACAATGTATAGGAAGTCCAGCAAACCGCTCATTTCCGCACGGGAGATAAACGAACGGCTGGACACGCTCGGCAAGGACGTGGCCGCGTTCGGGTGCGATATCGTAATCACCGTACTTTCGGGCGGATTCATTTTCAGCGCCGATATCTGCAAGCGTATCGCGACGCCGAAACTGCAACTCGCCTTCATACGGGCATCTAGTTATGGCAGCGGCACCGAATCGAGCGGGAACCTCAAAATCACGGGGCTCGAGAACATCGATATCCGCGGCAAGAAGGTGCTCGTGATAGACGACATTCTCGATACCGGCAACACGATGTTCGGAATCAAGCAGGCGCTTTCGGGCATGGGCGCGAAGGAAATCAAGACCTGCGTGCTGCTCGACAAGCCCGCCCGCCGTATCGCGGACATAACCGCCGACTTCGTGGGTTTCGAGGTGGAAAACAAGTTTGTCGTGGGCTACGGGCTCGACTACGCGGGCGACTACCGCACATTCCCCGAAATCTGGACGATGGAGGAAGACGATGGCAAGTAACGATTTTGAAGACGTCAGGCTGCATGCCACACAGACATTCGAAGCCGTTGAACGCAGCTACAACAAGATAAGCCGCGGCAAGCGATTCCTTATCAACGCTGCCGTGTGCCTCCTGTTCTTCATTGCGGGCTTTATCGTGAGCAAGGTCATAAACGACGTGCCCTCGCAGGGAATAATCGAGAAGGTGGCCGCGCAGCCCGACCTCAAGAACAAGTGCAAGGGCCGTTACGATCGCCCGATGGAATACGCCATCATGCACGAATGCGTGTTCGCGAAGGGCACGCCTTCCGATGACCTGAAACTCGTGCAACGCATCAACTACTGCACCTGCGCGCTCCAGAACGTGCAGGCCCGCAAGCCCTACCAGAAGATGTTCGAGAACAACCTGGTGGACTTTACCTTCAAGATTCGCGAAGAGAACCTGTGCCAGGAAGAAAAGAACATCCCGGTGCTAGACAGCAACGACGCGGAGAAGTAGCAGGCAGGCGGGGCTGGCGGTTGCACGATGAATACAAACTTGCAAAAAGCGGTTAACGGAACCCGCATCACTCCGGCGGAAGCGCTCGATATCCTGAAAAACGCCCCGTGGACCGAAGTGGTGGAAGCGGGAGACGCGATACGCAGGCGCATGAGCCCCGGGAACCGCGTGGGCTATACCGCGTTCCGCATCGTAAACTACACGAACGTGTGCGAAGTGACCTGCAGCTTCTGCAGTTTTTGCAGGCCGGCGCATAGCAAAGAAGCCTACGTGCTTACTTTGGACGAAATCCGCCGGAAGACGCTCGAGGCGAAGGCGAAGGGCGCCGACCAGATTTTTTTGCAGGGGGGCGTGAACAAGGAAATTCCCCTGAGTTATTACACCGATGTGCTGAAGATGCTCACGCAGGAAATGGGCGTGAAGGTGCGCGGTTTTTCGCCGGTGGAACTCGTGCGTATCGCGGAATTCAACAACATGCCGCTCGACGAACTGCTCGACGTTCTGAAAGACGCTGGCCTGAGTTCCGTTCCGGGAGCAGGCGCCGAAATTCTCAGCGACCGTATGCGCCAGATGCTGAGCCCGCGGAAACTTACCGCGCAGCAGTGGTGCGATACACTCGCCGCCTGCCACAGGAAGGGACTCCCCGGGAGCGCGAACATCGTCTTCGGGAGCATCGAGACCGCAGAAGAAATCATCGAGCACCTGAACTACGTGCGTGACACGCAGGACAGGGCGCCGGACGCCGCCCACGGATTCAAGAGTTTCGTGGTATGGACGTTCCAGCCGCAGACCGACAAGTTCCCCATCCGGCACGTGCGCGGCGACGAATACCTCAAGTTGCTCGCACTCAGCCGCATATTCCTCGACAACATCCCGCATATCGAGGTTTCGCTCCTCGGGATGGGACTTTCCCTCGGGGAACTCGGCCTGCATGCCGGCGCCGACGACATCAACAGCATCGTGATAGAAGAAAACGTCCTGCAAAATCACGGCCTCACCACCATCGAGGCTGCCGAAAAGTTCATCACCGATGCGGGCTTTACCCCGTACCGCCGCAGTTTAAACTTTGATTAAGACAAGGGAGGGGCTCTCGTACGACGGCCCCTCCCAACGCGCACATAATCGCCTAAAACAGGGCAATTATTTTAGGGTAGAGGCGATTAAGTGCACGCGTGCACCTTCGGTGCTCATAAAAAACCGGCCCGCTTGTGAGCGGAACCGGTAATCACTAGAGAGAGATATCTAAAAAAAATAACCGAGCGGCAATTAGGCGCGCTTGGCGTACTTCTTGTAGCTCTTGACCAGGAGGGCGGCGAGAATGCAGTACATATTGACTTTTTATCCTTTATTTTTGCGTTTTATCGTCGTTTTTATGTGATTTTCGCAACGACGGGCCAAAATTAACAAAAATTTACTAACGCGTCAAGGGAAAAAATTATATAAGAAAAAAATTTTTCTCCGATTTCCGGCAAAAACAGGCTTCCCCGCCCCTATACCCCGCATCCGGCACCCTCATTTTGGTTTTCTACCCGAAAAATTGGTATTTTTGGCGGTATGAAACGAATTATACTCATATGCCTTGCCCTCGCCCTCGGAGCGTCCGCGCGGCCTTCCCTGCAACTCGACAGGGAGCGCGTAGAAGCGGGCAAGACCTTTGGACTGCAGCTTGTATACCCGTTAAGCGATTTGCCCGAAAACAGGAGCGGTTTTTCCATCGACACGCAGAACGGATTCACGTTCCTGGGCATGGACAGTACAGACCAGGTGATGCGCCCCAGCATGGAAGAAATGTTCAATTCCTTCTGGGGAGGCGGAAGCCGCGGCGCCTACAAGGCCCGCATTTACACCTTCAAGCTAAGGGCCCCCAAAAAGACAGGGCGCCTGAACATCGGCAAGGTCCTAATCGAATTTGAAGGGCAAAAACAACCCATCTCGGGCGAAATCCCCGTCAACATCCAGCGCGCCTATACCGACGATGCACTCGGCGTATCGCTTACCGCAAGCAAGAAGACCATCTATGAAGGCGAACAGTTCTACGTAACGCTCGGGCTCCACACCTACGAGCATTTCGAGGGCAACCTGCAGGCGACAGACATGAATACGGGCAACGACTTCATCGTGCACCGTAGCGACCTCTCGAACCTAAAATTTGAACCCGTGGAAGGCAACCGCCGCGAAATGCAGGCAAGCGCCAAATTCGCATGGCTTAGCCCCACCAAGAGCGGCAACCTGCAGATTCCGCCGTTCAAGTTCAAGTACACCAAACGCGGCGAACCGAAGATTGTCGAAGAGAACAAGCAGATGGGCGGCATGTCGTTCCATTCGCAGAGCATCAGGCAGGAATCCGTCGAGGCCGAGGCCCAGTCCCCCACGATTAACATCATGGTGAAACCTCTCCCCGAAGAAGGCAAGCCCGCGGACTTCAGCGGCATGGTGGGCAACTACAGCTTCAGCGCCAATTTTGACCGCACCGACGTAAAGGTGGGCGAAGCGCTCACGCTCTCCGTAGACATCAAGGGCGACGGAACGCCCGGCACCATTACCGACCCGAAGTTCCCCGACTTCAGCGACTTCCGCTCCGTACCTCCCGAAAACAACATCAACAAGAAGGTCGTGGGCAGCAAGGTCATTACCAGCAAGAGCATCAAGGTGTTCCTCTACCCCAAAAAGAAGGGGGACTTTACCGTACCCGAGATTACCTACAGCTGGTTCAACCCCGCAAAGAAGAAGTACGAGACCGCAAAGGCGGGCCCGTGGAATATCCACGTGGAGAAGGGTGAAAACGCTCCCGAGGCTGTTTTCCAGAACCCCGTCACCGCAAGCGGCCCCGCAGCCGTGCAGAAGCAGGAGATTGAATCGCTCGGAAACGACATACGGTTCATCCATACGGTCGGCAAGAACGCAGGTTCATCGCACCCGCACAGGAATATCGCGTTCTGGACCCTGTTCCTTGCCGCCATTCCCTTCTACTTCATCGTGACACTTGCAATCCGCAGGCGCCGCAAACACAACAGCGATGCAGCCCTCGTGCGCAAGGGCAAGGCAAACAAGATGCTCAAGGCCCGGTTCGCAAATGCACGCGCGGCCCTCCAGAAGGGAGACGCGAAGGCTCTCTATGCGGCGCTCGAAAACGGGCTTATTGACTACCTGAGCGACAAGACGAACCTGGAATTCAAGGGCATGACCCGCCCGCAGATGAAGGAAGAACTCGCAAGGCTCGGCTTGAACGCAGAGACGATTGCGGCCATCGACAGCTGGCTCGAAAAATGCGCGTTTGCACGGTTCGCCCCGGTGAACCCCTCCGCCGAAGAGCAGAAGCAGATGCTCGACGACGTCGAAAAACTTTGTGAAGGACTTAAGGTATGATGTCATCCTGAGCGGAGTGCAACGGAGTCTCTTTGGCCACTTGGGCTTCAGCCCTTAGTGAGCCATGATCCCCCTTGTGGGGAGAAGGATCCAGTAAAAGAATCAAGCCTAGATTCTTCGCTACGCTCAGAATGACACGGTAACAAATGGAATTAGAGAAAAATGAAGAAAATTTTGTTCATCATCTTAGCAGTCGCAGTGGCTTTCGGCCCGGCTCTTGCCGCCGAAAAATGCGCGGGCATCGAGGCCGGCGCCAAGGCGTACAACGAGAGCGATTTCGAGCGAGCCATCGACGAATGGCGCACCTGCGTCGACAACGGCATGGAAGATGCCGACCTCTTCTACAACCTGGGCAACGCCTACTTCCGCAACGGTAAACTCGGGTTCTCGATTTACTACTACAAGATGGCGCTCCGGCTCCGCGCCACCGATGACGACATAATGCACAACCTCAAGTTCGCGCAGGCCATGACCCGCGACAAGGTGGAAGAAGACGAGGAAGAAAATCCCATCCTCACCGGGCTATTCAAGGCGCACCACGCTCTTTCCCTCAAGGCGCAGCTCTTCACGTTGCTCGCCCTCTTCTGGATTATCACGCTCGTGCTTATCGCCCGCAAGGTCGTCATCGGCGAAACGCGCAAGAACATCTGCACGGGAATCGTATTCGCGCTCACGACAGTCTTCTGCGTCATCGGGGCGAGTGCCGCCTACAAGGTAATTGTCCTCGAGACAGAAATTACCGGCGTGGTGACTGCAGCCGATGCCGACGTGACAAGCGCACCGAGCGACAAGTCACAAACGCTCAACACGCTCTCCGAAGGGACGAGCTTCGAGGTTATTTCTGTGCAGGGCAACTTTGCCGAAATTCGCCTCGGCGAAAAGATCAAGGGCTTTGTAAAGCTCAGCGAAGTGGGGATTATAAAGTAATTCCTTCGGCAAACTGTTCAAGTTAATTGAATCTCAGGAGGAGTGCGATTTCGAACTGCAGGATCTGGCGCAGGTGCGGGGTCTCGTCGTCGAGTTTCTCGTGAATCTGCCTGTACTCGATGTAACTGCTCATCGATGCCATCTTGTTGAACTGGTAGCTTGCGCTCGGGCGAATGAACCACTCGTGCGTGCGCGAGGGCACCGTGCGGTCAGTCAGTTTCAGTTCGGGGTTATATGCGGTCGGGTTTTCCGTCATGTTGTACGCCGAGAGGTCTTCAGAATCGAACTTCCATTCCCTAAACACGCCGTCCGTACCGCTCTCCTTGTTCCACATGTTGTAATCCTTGTTTGCAGGCGTGTATTCCTTGCGGATGGTCTTGTTGTAGTCGTAGCCCGCAGTGAGCTTCAGGTCCACGTTGTTGTCGAGCTTGAAGTACCATTTCCACAGCTGGAACCCGCGCTTTAGCTTGAGCGGGTACGATATCGTGAAGTCATCGCCGATATTGAACGCAAAGTCGTTGTAAAGCGCCGTGTATATCCAGGGCGTATTCCAGAAGTAGTCCGTAGTGTCGGCGATGTTACCGAGCGAGTCGGGCCAGCACGGGAGCCCGATAACCTCTTCCTTCGGGCGCCTATCCGTAGTCTCTATCTTCATGCGCACGCTGTTCTCAATCTTCAGGTTGTTCTGCAACAGGAACGTAGCGCGCACCAGCGGGTTGAAGTTAATCTGGTACGACCAGGAATCTTCCGCGCTCTGGAAGGGCTTCACGCTCGTCGTCTTCGTGAAATCGAACCTGTGGATTGTGCTCACGCTCTTGAAAGTATTCAGGAACGATACGCGCTGGGCAAAGTTCGGGATTGTCACGCCGACGCCAATCTTGGGCCACACCGTTGTGGTGTCGATATACAGCGGGTATTCACGGGACTGCGCGAAATCTTCCTTCCACTGCAGGTCACCCGTAAGGCCAATATCCCAGATGGGGAGCGTGATGCCCGTACCTATCTGGAAACTGCGCGATACCGCATGGCGGAAGTTGCCCTGGTAAACAAGCGTATCGACATCCCTGTTGCGGTACTGCCCGAACTTCTCGAAATCTCCGCGGGATGTTAGCCCCATATCGCCCGAGACGATGTTCCAGAGCCCGCGATTGCGGTAGCCGTTGCCGATACCGAGACCGTAGAGGTAGTACTGGAAGGGAGTCACGCCCTGCTGCTCGTACAGTTGCGCCAGCGTAAAGTTCTCGCCCAGCGTGTTGGTACTCGCAGTCCAGTTGAACCGTATTTCACGCCACTTGATTTTTTCTACCGCGCTCACGGCCTTCGATTCCTTGCCGAAGAGTTTCAGGAAGTCGACAATCTTGAAGGTCGGGCTGAACTCGAAGCGGTTTGTCTGCGATATGGTCCAGTAGTTCTTCTCGAGATTGTTCTGGTCCATAAAGTCAAAGTTGTCGGGAATAGTCTTCTGCTGGTTAAAGTCAGAGGTGTACCCCATGTTGAACGGCAAGAATGAAATCAGTCGCGGGTTAAAGTTTATCTTGAACTGCTGCGTGCGGGAACGTTCGTTCCTCAATATGCCGTAGGACTTGCCGTACTCGCGGGTACCCACGCTATCCACCTTGTAGAACGTGGTGGAGTCGTAGCGGATTTCGTAGGAATCCGGGTTAGACATGTCGATTGCCATCGGCTTGCCGTTCGCATCCATTTTCGCGATAGTATCGGTCGGAATAATCACGAGACTGTCGCGGGAAACATACACCTTCCTGTCGGTATGGTCGTAGTCAAACACGTAGCCGCTCGCAAAGAGCCCGCCCTCGTCGGGGCTGAAGAAGTTTTCCTTCACGAACCCTTCGCGGTCACCGCCACCGTACATGTCGCGCTTGATGTTCAGGGAGTAGCTCGTAGACAGGAACGAAAGGATGTTCCAGCGCATATTCAGCTTGTGGTTCAAGTCCGCCGTGTAGGTCACCACCTTGTCCACCTGCGGTTCCACGTAGTCGGGGTCGCGCACCTGGTTCACATAGCGCACGTAGTTGAAGTCGAACAATGTCACGTCGAACGTCTGCGGCCACGGTTCGAATTCCGTCTTCGCGAGAGCCTTCAGGAAACTGTTTTCGGACTTGGCGAGGGATTCGAACGGCTTGAACTTGAAGAGGCTGAACGTACCCAGCTTGTATTCGAGCACCGTGTGGTAAGAATACGTGGAATCCGATGCGGTCGTCGCGCGGCCCTCGGACTGCCGGTAAGAATAGCTCGCTGCCGGGCGTTCCAGGAATATCTGCGAAAGCGCCTCGCCCACCTTGGAATCGGCCGCCTTGTAACTCTTGCTATAGCTGATGCTGAAGTTCTTTTCGCGGGTGTAGGACTGGTAGCCCTTCGACTGAGCGTCGTCACGGAGTTCCTGTTCCTTCTTGTCCTTCGTCACGGCGAGCTCGTTCTGGAACATGTCCTTCGTGAGTTCGCCAAAGCTGCTGCGGTCCAGCGTCAAGTCATCGGAAGGCTTCATGTAGGGGCGCTTGGTCGTACTCCTGTAACCGAAGCTCATCGGGATATGGAACCCGAGACTATCGGCAAGGAACTTGTTCAGGCTAAGCGTAATATCGCCCGAAACATCGAGCTGCGATGCGGCCTGAGAAAGCTTGGGCTTCGGAGAACCGCCCGAAGTAGAAAGTGTCGCGAAGGCTCCATCCTGGTAGCGCACCGCACCCGAAACAGAAAGGAAGTCAGCGAAGTTCACCTGCGCAGATGTACGGGCCGCATAGCCCCATTCGGTATCCATGTCCGAAAGGCGCAAGTCGTCAATCCAGAAGGTTCCCTCGAGATCTTCCGCCGAAGCGTTCGAATCCGCGATAATCACGAAGCGCATCCAGTCGACGCTCGTCACGGCAGGGTTACCCACCAACCTGAGCCGTTCTTCGCGGTCGCCGCCAAGTTCCTTCACGACAGGTTCCACGAACGGCGGGCGGCGTCCCTGCTTCAAATCCGAGAAGTCGGAAACGTTCATCGCGAAGGCGTTCGCAAGCCAGTTCTGCTCGTGGCAATCCTGCTCGCGTTCGCACGAAGTGCTATCGTACATTACCGGACGGAAACTCCATTCATAGTAATCGCTCGAGCCCTCAAGCGAGCCGGAACCGAACTGCAGCGCGAAACGCACCGGAGCCTTCGATGTCTTCGCCTTCGTCACGTAATGGATTTCCATCTTGAGCGACTTGTACGACGACAGGTCCTTCTTGTCGGTCTCGAATATGCGCGTCACGCCCACTTCCTGGCCGGGGTTCATGTTCTGGTAGTCAAGTACCAGCGCAGTTTCCTTCAGGGGGGCGTTCGTCTCGGAATCGCGTTCCGTCTTGGTATTCGGGCTCTTGAAATACGTATTCGCGTTTTCGCGGCTATTGATGGTAGAAACCTTCACGTAGGTGGTATCGGTCGTACCCACCGATTCCGAAACGGAAGTCTCAATCCCGTTCACGCTAACAATCTGCGAATTTTCGTTAGAAGACGTCTTGTAGAAGTCGGCAACCGTCGTTTCTTCCCAGGCATTCCCCACCACGGCAAGGCTCACCACCTGCACCTTCGCTTCGGCAACACCCGGATTCAGCCGGCCCATCCAGAGCCTCGTATACAGCGACTGCGCAAGGATAGACTTGTAGTCGCTCCCTGTCGACGAGACAAGCGTGTCGTACTGGTTCAGCGGAATGCGCCACTTGCGCCAGCCGTTGCGGAGCACCTCGAAGTTCGCCGCGTTCGTATCGGAAAGGTCGATGCGGTAACGCACGAAGTTGATGTCGGTATCGAGCGAGCCGTTCTTGTTGATGTCCTCGGTATCGTAGGTGCGTTCACCGGCATTGTTCTCGGTACCGTTGATAATCCTCGGCGGGTCACTGTCGTCGTCCAGGTCGTCGTCAAAGTTATCGAGCGCAATATCAGTCGTCGGGCCGGAGTTCGTTGAATTCCTCACCGAGGAGATACACCCGGCAATGCGACAATCCCAGACCTGGCGTTCTTCCTCGTCGCCCGTCTTGCCGTCCAGGCCCCTGTCATGGAGCGCAGTCGTCGAGCCCAGGTCATTTTCGCCATCGTACTCGCCGTTCGGGGCAAAGCCGTTTATGGAAATATCTTCGCTTACCTGGCCCAAATCGAGGAACAGCGAACCCACGTTACCGCGCGCCACCACCTCGATATACTTCATCTCGCTCAGGTCCTGGTAGTAGGCGCTGTTCGGGCGCATGATGCCGCCCCAGGAGTTGCCCACCAGGTTATCGTTTGCACGGAGAGTCATCTTGAGCACGGTCAGGTGCTGGTTATCTACATCGGAGTTGCCGACATTCGGGTAGATGTACTTGTACAGTTCCGTATTGTTGCTGTGCCAGATGAATTCACCCTGATGCTTGTAATCCAGGTTCTCAATGTAGGTCGACACGGACGAATCCGTACCGCCCGGTGGCGAAGCCTGATACCACGAAAGTCTCGACAGCGGGTAAGTGAGGCCGTTAGTCGTCGTCTCGAAATCTTCCACGAGAGCCTCGACGTCGTCACTCGTGTTCGCATTGTGCCTGCTCGCCGCGAATTCGGCCTCGAACCGCCAGCTGGACTTTGCGTCCGTGTTTATTCCCGGAATTTTGTTCACGAGGTCGGTCAGGGCCTGCACCGTATCTTGCAGGCGGAGGTTCATGCCCCACAGCACGCTGGAGAACGGTTCGTTACCGAGCGTCGGGGTCTTCGCCGTAGTGCTCTGGCTCTTGTAGAGCGCGGTAACGCCAAAGAGCGAACCCGTTCCGAACCCGTAGCGTTCCAGCGGGAGTTCCGCGCGGGCGCCCAGCAACAGCTTGTTGTCTATCTCGAACAGCGGTTCACATTCGAAGGTGACCTTGATTTCCTTGTTCGGGTCGAGGGCGCGCTCGCTCAAAAGCTCAATCTGGCCGAGCTCGTAGTTCACCTCGTAGTCCGTCCCTCGGGTAAGCACGGTAGAACCCGCAGTAAGCTTTTCGGTGCCCGGTGAAATGTCCATACAGCTGGAGCCACTCACGGAGTAGCTCGAGTTCGGGTCGCGCACGCTAATCGTAGAACTGCGGCGCTTGCCCACCGATTCAAAGTAGAACTGGCTCGTGTAGCGGCTCAGGTTGTAGACCGGGAGCGAGTAGAGCTGCGCCACCACGTTCGTAGAATCCAGGTTGCGCAAAGGTTCCAAGCAGTTCGCGCGCGCACGCTCCGTAGCGTTCGGGCCGGAATATTCCGAGAGCGGCTTACACGGGAGCCACATCTCGCCGGTGTAGTTGCCGCTCGCATCCTTCTTGAAAATCGTAGCATCGCTCACGAGGGGCGTACCCGTCGTCGTGTCCGCGACGCCAAGCGTCTTGAGGTACGTACCCGCAACACCCGACTTGTTCTTCATGCGGAGCACAAAATTCGAGGAACTCGCATCCGTAATGCCAATAGCGTACACGTTTCGGAGCATGAGCTTCCCGATGTCCGTAAGTTCGGCAAGTTCCGCATCCCACTGGATAAGCACGATTTTAGCCCCGTGGCTCATCGTGGTACCCACGCGCCCCGTGCCGTCTTCACTCCATAGGGCGGCAAGCAGCGTAGAGCGGGTCACGCCGTTCACCTTCACGATACCCGTCTTGGGGTCGTAGGAGTACTCGCTCGCAGGGATTTCCACCATGCGTTCTACGGTCTTCTCGATAGGCTTGCCACTAGGCGTCGTATACAATACCTTGACATCGCGCCACACGTCGTTCTTGTTGTTGAGCGCGCTCCTCTTGAACAGCTTGAGGCCCGTTGCCGGGTAACTCGACGTGGTGCGGCCCGCAATGGCTGCGTTCACGTACTTGTCACGGGCATCGTGGTTCAAGAAGTAGTAGCGGTAAGACACGAACTGCTTGTCGAGCACCTGGAATTCGGTTGTCGTCTCCGAGGCGTTGATGGTGTATTCCTCCTGGCTTCCACCATCCTGCGACGCGATGGTCGTAAGCCGCCAGTCACCCAGTTTCCAGTCCGCCTTGATACCGAACAGGCCCTGGTGGTTCTCGGAATAACCCGTAAGTTCCGTACCCGAAAGCGAGAGGGACGTAGTACCCGCTTCGACGCGCTGCAGTATGTAGTCCTCGAACTCGTCCTTGAACGATTCCTCGTACACCACGCGCACCTGGTTCTGTACGCCGAGCCCGCTTTCCACGTTGTTGATTTCGACCGTCACGTAAGGGCCAATCTTGCCCTTCACCATGAAGCTCGGTTCGTAATCGAGCGAAGGCGAAGGCCAGAGGCTCGTCTTGGTACTGCCTTCCGCATCGTCAATCTCGCCATAGCCCTTCAGGCGCACGTTCATGGTACCCTGGAGCATCAGCTTGGGCTTGTCGAACCCGAAGGTCTTCATCCACGCGGGCATGTTCACCGGAATCGTGATGTCGAACATCGAGCCCGTCTCGGGCGCCTCGTACCCGCCGTCGCGCTGGCCGATAAGGCTGTTGAGCCACAGGTTCTTGCGGCCCACGTCGTACATGTCGGCCACGTAGTCGGTAAGTTCGGGGTAGTGCGCCGTCCAGAGCGTAGTCGTATCTCGCGACACGCTGTTCACGCGCTTTTCGCTCACGTCAAGTTCGCGGGTAGCCATGTTGATTTCGTGGTCGAACACCTGGCCCTTCGTTTCCTTCATCAGGCGGGGCGATGCGCCCACGCCCCCGAACGGAAGCAGGCTATTCAGCGGGTTCGAAGATGCCGGCAGCGGGAAGTACTGGAGGGTCGGCTGCCACTCGGTTTCTGCCGGGTCAGGGGCCTCTTCCGCCTCTGCATTTTCGGGTTCATCTGCAGACGCGGAAACGCTCACAGAAGAATCTTCCTGAGACCACGCGATGCCGAATGCCGTAAGGCACAGGGCCAAAAAACCCGAGCGGGTTCTATGTAAGAACCTTTTCAAAAGCAACAATCACAAAATACAGAATTCAGCCGAGCCAAATTCAGTTAAAAAGTGAATTTTCTGCCAAATTAGCAATTTTTCACTTTGCAATTTCAAAGTTGCAAAAAATTAAGGATTAAAAGTCATGCGGGAGGGGCCCCAGCTCAGAGTGGACGCCTACTCCTCAAAGAGGATAACTCAACTAAGCCACTAAAGTGGCAAGTTTCGTATAGGCGTCCGTGGCTGCGCTCGGTCATGTCGGCCTGCAAGCAGTCCGCCGCGACACTCGCTTGCGCACTACTGCGAAGGCCTTGGGGGCATAAGAAGCAAAAGGGAGATCCCCGCCTTCGCGGGGATGACAGCTGAGAACGCAAAAAAAAGGAAATCCTCGGAGGGCCGAGGATTTCCTAAGAGTTGTTGTCTAGCGACTAGATGAACATCTCGATGCCGCCGCGGCACTTTTCCCAAGAGCGGTTCTTCTTGCACAGGAGATCCATCATCTTGTCGTAAGTGGCGGTGTTCGCGAAGCCCTTCCACAGGCGGCGTTCCACGGATTCGCCGCTATCCTTGTCGATAGTGGTGATCGTGTCGTAGTAGGCCGGATTGTCCTTGAACTCGTTGATGAGAATGCCCTTCAGGTCTTCGGTGTAAATCTTCGAAGCGTACCTGAGGATAGACTCGTTGAAGTTGAGTTCGTTATCGACAAGCCATTCGAAATCCTGAATCGGGTCGCCGTACACAAGCCAGTGCTTGAGCGCGAGAGCCACCACCAGGTCCTTCACGGCGCTACGGAAGATGAACTTGTCTTCCAGGCGGCCATTCCAGGTAATCTTGGTCAGCGGGTTATCGTCGTTGGCCTCGATAGACACGCCCTTGCCCGGGGTAACCTTGCGGATCTTAATCGGGAGGCGGCTAAGGAGCTGCCATGCCTTCGTGAAGGCGATAGTCTTGCGGACGAAATCCTTTTCCTTGTCCGGGGCGACGCGCACGAACGCACCGAAGCAACGCTGGTAAAGCGTTTCCTTGTCGAAGATGCAGTCGCTACTGCGGCATTCGCTGAGCTTGCCGTCCATCATGAACAGGGTCTTTGCAAGTTCGGGGCGCATGCGGACTTCGAGCTTACGGGTACGTGCCTTGAGGCGCACGCCATCCTTGTAAACGTAGGTGAAGCCTTCTTCCTGGTAGCGCTGCCAAATGAAGAACTGCAGGTCGTCTGCGGCGCGCAGGTGGTAGCTGAACACCGGGTTCTGGCGGTTGTTGGCCATGGTCACCTGGTTCAGGAAGTTGTCGGCACCGGGGTACGGCACCACGACCTTCACGAGCACCTGCGGGTTCACGGGCTTCTTGCTCTTCTTCGCGTAGGTTTCGTAGGTAAACAGGGACTGGGCACCGTTAATGATTTTCGGGCGTTCGATGACGAGCACCTTCTTGCCGTCGCGTTCCTTGGCGCGCAGGTCATCACCCGTGAGGGTCATACCGTTGTGCAGGAACGGGAAGTCGTCGATATTCACGTTCTCGTCGTCGTTACGTTCCATAGTCTGGAAGGCGTCGATGAGGGCCGCGTTCGTATGCGTGAGGTTACCGAGGTAGGTACGGATGTTGCTCGAGACGATGGCCATGTTGTGCTTTGTCTTGAGGCGCTTGCCGAGGGCTACGTGGTAATCGAAAATCGTGCGGATGGGGCAGAAACCGAGGAAGAGTTCGCCATGGTCGCTCGTGAGGTGGAGCGGTTCGGATTCCATCACGATTTCAAGCTTGTCGTCAGCGCTGCGGAGGTCGCGGGTAAGGTCGTCGTGCTCGGCGATAATCTCGAGCTTGGCCTTCACCTCGTTCTTCCAGATGCCGAGCTTGCGGCGCATATCCTTGAGGGTGCGTTCCAGTTCGCTATCGGTGAGGTCGCGGCTCGCCTTGGTGCGGAGCACCGTAATCTGGAGCGTTTCCATGTACGGGCGGCTCGCCGGAGTATCTTCGTCTTCTTCCTCGTCGCCGTCAGAAATCTTCTTCACGTCCCACGGGTCTGCCTCTTCACGCAGGGAGAGGAAGAACGGGTTTGTGGGGTCGCTTGTGCGGAAAACGGCAATCTGGAGCAGTTTGAGGTCGGAATTCAGGTGTGCGACAACCTTCTCGAGCGGGGTATCCTCGTCCAGGAATATGAAGAACTCCATGAAGCCCTGAGAATACTGGAAGCCGTGGAAACAGCCGTTTTCGTCCAGGTTCAGGTGCCGGAGAGCCTTTATTCGGTCGTTGGGATCGTTAGGGTTCAAGCTTAGGAGGCTAGCGACAAATGCCAGACGGCGTTCCTGCGATTTTGTTAGTTCCATTTTTTCCTCAACTATTATACCGGCGGCATACCATATAAAAACATTACATAATATGCCAGTATCGTAATTCGCACACTAAAAATAGTTTCAAAACTACAATTTGAGTAAAAAAATAACAAATCTTTTGTAAAAACACCACTACAAACGTCAAAAAGTAGTGAACAAATGTACAGAAAATCGTTTTTTTTCTTTTTTTTCGGTGCCGCTTCCGCAAAATCGGGTAAAAATACTATGATTTAGGGGAGAGAAACTATCGACAAGGAGTGACGTATGAATCTGCTTGATATTATTGCCAAGGCAAAGGCCGAGAAGGCCAAATCGCTCGACCTGTCCCAGAAGGAACTCAGGCTCCTCCCGCCCGAGCTTTTCGAAATCGACTCCCTCGAAGAACTGAACCTCGACCGCAACAAGCTGGTCGAAATACCCGACGAAATCGGGAAACTCAAGAACCTGAAGAGCCTCTCGGTGAGCGAGAACGACCTGATGGAACTCCCCGAGACCATCGGCGAGCTCAAGAACCTGAACCACCTCTACCTGGGCTACAACAGCCTGTCCGAACTGCCGGCTAGCGTCGGGAACCTCGTGAACCTGAATACGGTGAACATCGCAAAGAACCAGCTTCTGGACCTCCCGAAAGAGATTGGCAAGTGGACGAAGGTCACCAAACTCAGCCTCCACGACAACATGCTCTCCGAAATCCCCGCGACCCTCGGCGACATGAAGAGCCTCGTGAAGCTCTACCTCGACAACAACGAACTCGCCTCCATCCCGGCATCCCTCGGGAAGCTTGCGAACCTCGAGATTCTCATGGTTTCGGGCAACAGCCTGAGCAGCGTGCCCTCCGAACTCGGAAACCTCAAGAAGCTCCGCGAACTCGTGCTCGACGCGAACCAGCTGTCGACGCTCCCCGAATCGCTCAGCCAGTGCGACAAGCTCGAGACAGTATCCGTCGTGGAAAACCCGATGGAAGAAGGCGTACCGCATGCGCTCCTGAACAAGAAGGGCCTGAAGGTAGATCAGTAATTCTTTAGTCGTTAGTCATTAGTTGTTGGTCATTGGCAAAATCATCGTGCCTTCGGCACAAAAAAACTAATGACCATTGACCAATGACTATTGACCATGTTTAGGCGTTTATGTTCCGGCATCTCGTATATCTCCCGCTTGTAGCGATGCTTGCCGCCTGCAGTGACTTTTTGTCGCCTGTTGATAGCACTCCTGCACCAAGCGAGTACGAATACAACTACTGGCTGTTGCAAAAGACCTACCTCTACGGAAATGAGCTGGCGGCGATACCCGAAGAGGGCGATTCCGTGCAGGCGCTCTTCAGTGTGCTTACCGACAGGTACACCCGCTATACGGAACCTTCGCACAGCGAGGCAGTCATTGAGTCGCGCAACACGAGCATCATCACCGGCGACATCGGCGTGGAGTTCTTGCGCGACGTGAGCCTCGAGCATCCGCTGTTCATCAACCGCGTGTACCCCGAAAGCCCCGCCGACCGTGCGGGCGTCCCCAGGTACGGCAACGTATTCTCGATAAACGGGGTCGAACTTACCGGCGACGACGCCTACTCCACCTACAGGAGCGTTTTCAACGATACCGCGGACATCTCCCTCGAAATCGAGTACAACGGGGAGGTCAAGACCTACGACATGAAGCGCGAGACCATCTACGCCCCGACGGTGTTCGTGGATACGGTCGGCGGACATGCGGTCATCAACATCCGCGAGTTCAAGCCCGACACGTACGACCGCGAAAACGGCACCTACGGGGAACTCAAGAAATACCTGGAATCCTCTACGGGCGACAAGTCACCGCGCATTCTCGACCTCCGGAACAACCCCGGCGGGCACGTAGACCAGTGTATCCGCATGGCAGACCTGTTCGTAAGGCAGGGGACGCTTTCTTCCCGGAAATGGTACGCGTTCTCGCCCGACGGGAAGCGCACCGAGTACAACACGAAAAACGACGCCACCGCGGGCGACCCCGGAGAAGGCGGGAAGTTCGTGTTGCTCGCCAATAACGGGAGCGCATCGTGTGCGGAGATTTTTGCAGCCGCGGTCACCGAACTCGAAGATATCCCGCTCGTGGGCATTACCACCTACGGCAAGGGAATCGGCCAATCGTCCTGGAGCACGCCCGCAGGGGGGCTTGCCACCATAACGACGCTCGAGTTCTTGACCCCGAAGGGGAATTCGTACCACAAGAAGGGGCTCGTGCCCCAGTACCGCTGTGAAGGCGGCGCGAGCATCGCGTGTGCCATCGAGGCGGCGGAGGTTCACTTCGGCGGGGTCCCGAAAAAGACCGGCTATGCGCCCGCAAAGGCGGCAGGCTCCATGTCTAGAAATGTTGTCAACGAACCGGAAATCATCGTGCCCGAAAGGCCCCGATACGAGATTCCCGGCGGCGCACTTGTCGAAAATTTTGTAGTTTGGTAAAGGAAAAAACTTGCAGCAAGCAAAGCTAGCCTCGCGCATACGTAAACGTATGCGATAAAAAGGAGAAGGTATGAAATTCACGCATCTGTTTATAGCTGGGCTTAGTGCAGCGGCATTGCTGTTCCAGGCCTGCACGACATCCGCTTCTGACGAAGAAATTCTATCGCCTTACATGGACGAGGACTCCTTTAGCCGGCTACCCAAGGCCCAGCAGGAATTAATCTTCACGAATTTCTTTCTCCAGGCGATGTACGTCAATGCCGAAACGGAAGTCAAGGACGTCAACAAGTACCTCGACGAAGGCGCAAAGAATGGATTTACCGAGGACGACTACGAATTCCCTGACGTATCGTACATGTACTCGACCCTGAGCGACAACTTCACGAACTACTTCAGCCCGTATATCGCAGAAAGGATTCTCAAGCAGCTGGTCTATTCCGAAGCGACGGCGGGCATCGGCGCAGACTTTCAGGAAATTATCGAAACCAACTGTACAACGGACGGCTTATGCACCAATTCCGGTACGCTCGTATTCAAGCACGTGTATAAGAACGGCCCTGCAGACAAGGCGGGCGTGCTGAAGGGAGACACTCTGCTTACGATTGACGGAACGGGACCCCGCAACGAGCAACACTTCAGGAGGCTCGAAGCCGTATTCGACGCCGGAGAAACCGTCCCCTTCGCCATCAAGCGTGGCGAGGACACCCTCAATATTTCAATCACGTTCGACCAATACTTTTCCCCCACAGTCTTTGTCGACATGGTCGACTCCATCCCGGTAATTACCGTCACCGAATTTACGGACACGACCGTACTTGTTACCGGCACTTACGGAGAGTTCCTCGACGCCCTGGAAGAAACGGCCGGTGCGAAATCCACCATCATCGACCTTCGCGGAAACCCGGGCGGCACCGTGGAGCACTGCGTCAACATGGCGGCAGAAATGCTCCCCAAGAACGACACCATCATCACGATTATCAGCCACACCATTGACTCCCTCACCGAGGAACCCTATATCGACACGACCACCTTTATTACCGAAGAGGACGGCATCGGAGCCGAGCGCTACTACGTGATTCTCGCGGACAGCAATAGCGCCAGCTGTGCGGAACTCATGGTTGCAGGCGTCGTGAGCAACACGAAATCACCCGTCGTGGGGCAAACCACCTACGGCAAGGCCATCGGGCAGTCGTACCTAGAAACCATCGCGGGCGGCCTCACCGGCATTACCAGCATGAGGCTCCTGGACAAGAACTGGGGAACCTACCAGAAGTACGGAATTGTCCCGGATTTCGAAGAAGGGGACTCCGACAAGGCGATGCAGAAGGCGGTTGAGCTCGCGAAGGAGGGCACGGCACAGCGTACGCAGGGCTACGGCACCGTTGACAAGGGACACTTCACGCTCGCGAAGAAACACGGCAACAAGGAACTCGACCGCGGGTTGTTCAGGATAATTCGCAACCCCCGCGAGCTGTACAAGAAATAACATCAAACGGCTTCAACAACAAAAAATCCCCGCTGCTTAAGCGGGGATTTTTTGCAATATGCTATAGCGCGAAACTAGTTCGCAGCAGCCGGAGCGGCTTCGGCCTTCGGGGCTTCAGCGGGCTTGGCTTCGGCCTTCGGGGCAGCGGGCTTTGCAGCCTTCACAGCCTTGGCGGGCTTGGCAGCAGGTTCAGCCTTCGGGGCTTCCGGAGCCTTCGTATCGATAAGTTCCATTTCGAACACGAGCAGGCTGTAGCCCGGAATCTGAGGAGGACGGCCGTACGGGCCATAAGCGAGGTCGAACGGAATCCATGCAGTAACCTTCTCGCCCACCTTCATGAGCTTGAGCATTTCAGTCCAGCCCGGAATCACGGCGTTAATCGGGAATTCGAGCGGCTGGCCACGGTCGATGGAGCTATCGAACTTGGTTCCGTCGAGGAGCGTTCCGGTGTAGTGCACCTTGACCACGTCGGAATCACCCGGAGTAGCGCCCGTACCTTCGGTAAGCACCTTGTACTGGAGGCCCGAAGCAGTCGTCACGACGCCTTCGGCAGTCTTGTTCTTCTCGAGGAAGGCGGCGCCTTCGCTCTTGCGCTTTTCAGAAGCGATGCTGTCCTTCTTCTGGGCTTCAAGCTGCTTCTGCTGCTGGATGTTCATGAGGGTAGCAAACACGGTGGAATCGTTCATCAGGTACTTGCTGGAATCCTGATTGAAACGGTCCTTGAAAGCCTGGATAAAGAGGTCAAGATCCAGTTCGATGGAATCGCGGGCCACGAGCTGGGCGTACACCTGGTTGGCAAAGTGCGCACCGAAGGCGTAGCTGGTCGTATCCTTCTGGGTAACCAGGGAGGTCTTGGCCGGAGCACTCTTGCTCGGGCACAGCTGGTCACAGCCGGTCATGAGCATGGCGAGAGCGCCAGCGGCAATAATCAATTTTGTTTTCATAGTGTCCTCTTTTGAGTTTATTTTAGACGCTATTTAAAATAGCAAATCAAACGTGATTTTTCTCACATAAAAGTATTTTTTACACATTCTTTTCGTATATTTTGCCGTATAGTTCTTTTTTACCCCATTCAAGGAATTTTTATGTGCGGAATTGTCGGTTACATCGGTCAAAGCGAAGCATTGCCCATCCTGGTCGGCGGGCTCAAGAAGCTCGAGTACCGCGGCTACGATAGCTCGGGCATCGCTGTCATCGAGAACGGCAGCATCCACGTGGTGAAGGCTTCGGGCAAGATTAGCGCGCTCGAAGACAAGCTGAAATCCCAGAAGGTTACCGGAAAGACGGGCATCGCGCACACCCGCTGGGCCACCCACGGCGCCCCCACCGTCGAAAACGCCCACCCGCACACAAGCTACGACGGGAAAATTTCGATTGTCCACAACGGCATCATCGAGAACTACGCAAGCCTCAAGGCAAAACTCATTTCGGAAGGCATCAAGTTCCAGTCCGAAACCGATACCGAAGTCCTAGCACACCTCATCGCCCGCTTCTACAAGGGCGACCTGAAGGCGGCCGTGCTCAAGGCGCTCGACAAGGTGGAAGGCACGTTCGGCCTTGCCGTCATCTGCAGCGAGGAACCGGGCACGCTCATCGGGGCACGCCGCGGAAGCCCGCTCATCCTCGGCATCGGGAGCAATTCCGACTTTTTCCTCGCGAGCGACGTCTCTGCAATCATCAACCACACGCAGAAGGTTGTCTACCTCGACGATAACGACATCGTGCAGATTGCGGGCAACGACTACTCCATCGTGAACATGAACAGCCATGAGGTGCAACGCGAAGTCAAGGACGTTGATTTCGATGCGGACGCCGTCGCGAAGGGCGGGTTCGCGCACTTCATGCTCAAGGAAATCTTCGAGCAGCCCGAAGTGTTGCGCAACACCATGCGCGGGCGCCTGCTCGCCGCCGAAGGCAACGCGAAACTCGCGGGCCTCGACACGAACATCAAGGAACTGAGAAACATCAACCGCATCATCATTACCGCATGCGGCACGAGCTACTACGCAGGCATGGTCGGCGAATACATGATCGAAGACCTGGCAGGTGTCCCGGTAGAAGTCGAGTACGCCTCCGAGTTCCGCTACAGGAACCCCATCATCAAGCCAGGCACACTCGTGCTCGCCATCAGCCAGTCGGGCGAAACCGCCGACACGCTTGCCGCCCTCAAGGAGGCCCAGCAGAAGGGAGCGACTGCGCTCGCGATATGCAACGGCGTAGGCTCCACCATCGCCCGTACGAGCGACGGCGGCGTTTACCTGCACGCAGGCCCCGAAATCGGCGTGGCAAGCACCAAGGCGTTCACATCGCAGGTAACCGTACTCGCCATGATTGCGCTCTTGCTCGGTCGCCAGCGCAGGCTCAGCTTCGAAAGCGGCGCGGACATCGTGAAGGCCATGCAGGAACTCCCCGCGCTCGTGGAACAGACCTTACAACTTTCGGACCAGATTGCAGGCATTGCGCAGAAGTACGCGAAGGCGAACAACTTCCTGTACCTGGGCCGCCACTTCAACTACCCCGTGGCCATGGAAGGCGCGCTGAAACTCAAGGAAATCAGCTACATCCACGCCGAAGGCTACCCCGCCGCAGAAATGAAGCACGGCCCCATCGCCCTCATCGACGAGAACATGCCGGTGGTCGTGATTGCCCCGAAGGATGCGCTGTTCGACAAGGTCATCAGCAACGTGCGCGAAATCAAGGCACGTGGCGGCCGCGTCATTGCGGTTACCACCGAAGACTGCAAGCCGCTCGACGAGTTTGCGGACCACCTCATCAAGGTACCGAAGACAATCCCGATGCTCATGCCTATCGTGACATGCGTTCCGCTGCAGCTCCTCGCCTACCACATCGCCGTACTCCGCGGGAACGACGTGGACCAGCCACGCAACCTCGCGAAGAGCGTGACGGTGGAATAGCTTTCGGACAGTTTAATAAAAAAATTAGCGGTTCCCTTTGGGAGCCGCTTGCGTTTTTCATGACCGTAGCGAAATTCGTCAGTCCTGAATACAACGAACCGAGAACCCGAAGTCCTTGTTGTAATATCCAAAAATTGCAGCACCATATTCATAATACAAGTGCAAGGCATACGCAACAAGTTCACTATCGCCCTTCGTTGAGCTCCAAATGAAAGCTCCTTGTTCTTTACCACTATAGATGTCGTCATCTAATTCGCCAGCAGGGAGTGCCGAGAAACCAAAATCATCAGTTCCGTTGCCACTGCTACTCCAGCCGGACGACGACTTGAGCGCCTTGCCTGCCGTTGATTCTCCACCCACAGCGCTGAACAATGTTTCCCATTCAGTTTTACTAGGCAGGTGCCAGCCACTGGGACATACGGACCCAGCGACAGCCCACCTATAAAGCCGCCCATACTTGGCGCAGTTGCTGTCCTCGTCGTTGTAGCAGAAACTAGAGTCCGTTTCAAAGTTGAGGTTTTGCGCCATCCAGACCTGATCACCAATCTTTACAGTCTTGTAAGTCTGACCATCGCGGGAGTCGGTCATACTGGACTCACCTGTCTCACTACCGCTTGACCGCGGCGTGCCACTGGATGAAGACGATTCTGGCATTTCTCCATTGTCCTTCAGGCAACGAACAGAATAACTATTATACCTATAATTATTGTAATACCTAGCGCTTTCAACTTTTTCAAATAAAATATGGTCTGCATTATAGCGGCCACGCGGGTGAGACATCCAAAGATAACCGATAGCATCCTTATTGACATAATTTCCACTATTATTTCGCATTCCAGCCATCATAAGATTAAACCCATAACTGTCCGTACCGCCTTGCGATACAGACCTTAACACACTCCCCGCAACAGAATAATTTCCAACCGCCTTTATCAATTTTACCATATCTGTTGAATCAGGCAAAATCCAGCCTTCCGGACACACCCCTCGAACAGGGTAAGACAAAGAGCAGTCAACCAGATACCCGCATCCGGCGGCACTGTTCGAAAACGCAGCAGAACTATCCATTGCAGCAGCCCATGTATAAAGCCTTCCATATTTGTCACAATTCAATTCCGACTGATCATAGCAGTAACTCTTCGCCGAGCCAACATTATAATCAAAGTTCAAATTCTCCGCCATCCATTCCTGGTCGCCAATCTTAACTGTCTTATAGGTATGACCATCACGTTCATCAGTAAAGGAGCCATATTCACAATCATCGCTATCAGCAGTCTTGCACGGAGACAAAACAGATATCGCAGAAGAAGAACTCGAAGGCTGTTCAGTATCCATTAGGCAACGCACAGACAAGCCCCTCCCTCGGTTATTAGGGGCGATATAAAGAGGCAAATTATTTGCTACGAATCGGAAAGCGTCCTCAGAGGCAAGCCAGAAGGAGCCCTGTTCACCCAAAAGCACATATTCCCCATCCTCATTCCTTGCTCCGCCAGGAAGCGCCGCAAAGGAATACGTATCATATCCTCCGCCATTGCTGTTCCAACCATCCTTTGCCATTAGCGGCTTGCCAGCCTTGCTACTTCCACCAGCAATATTAGCCAATATCACAAATTCATCCCTCGAAGGCAAATGCCACCCCGTAGGGCAACTTTCCATCGCGTCGGCCCAAGTATAAAGGCGACCATATTCAGAACAGTATTTGGCAGAATCGTTATAGCAATAACTATTATCGCTCTTGTAGTTCAGGTTTTGCGCCATCCATACCTGGTCGCCAATCTTTACCGTCTTGTAGGTTTGGCCGTCGCGGGAGTCGGTCATGGTTCCGGTGGACACACTTGTCTCGCTATCGCTCGACTTCGGTGTGACGCTGGATGACGAGCCCTTCGAAGAAGAACTACTCGATTTAGCGCCATCCGACGACGAAAATCCCTTCGATGATGAAGAGTCCTTTTCATCGCCAGCACCTTCGCCATCATTACCGGTATTGCCACCATCGCCGGTGTCACTACCAGGAACGAGACTTGCATCAAAGTTATCGGCACCCGGATCTGTCGGGTTGTCGCGGTCACCCATATCGGAGCATCCCCACAAGGAGGCAATCAAGGCAAGCATCACGTAAGCAAGAATCTTTTTCATATTCGTCAAGCCTCCTAGAACACAAAGAACACGGTAATGCCTGCCGCGAGGAGACCCGCACCGACACCATAAAATACGTTGCGCAATGTACTAGCCTTTTTCACCTTGTCCCACTGGTCGTCAGCTTCGCTTTCGGATGTAAACGTAGCGTCATCGTACTTTCCGCGTTCGTCTTTCATCACGGAATTCTCGTAGATGCCTATTCCAAAAGCGGCAGCGCCGAGAACGGCAAACCCTATACCAATAGGCTTCGCGATGCTCATTCCCTTTTTCTTGTTCGCTACATCTGCAGCGGCCTCACTTGCCTGGGCCTGCTTTTCGTCAACATTCGCCTGTGCTGGCTGCTGTTCCTTTTCAGGTTCGGCTTTTTCCTCGGCCACCACGGGCTGGCCAGACTTTACAAGTTCGTGAGTTACCTCTACGTTCGCGTTCACCTTCAATTCCGCAGCAACTACGCCACGAAATTCTCCGTCACCGGCCTCGATCTTCGAGCAGAGCGGAACCTCGCCCACAAAGGGAGTCTCGCCAACCTTTGCACCATCGACCCACACAGGGACTTTCTGTTCGGAGCCGTCCTTCACCGCCTTGAGCGTAAGCCATCCCTTGCCGCGCTTGAGTTCCTGGTCAAACTTTTCAGTCTTAGCCACAGTTATGCCCACATTGAAAGAAGCCGTTTCGTAACAGGGGTGCGAAATCTGCACGGAATGCGGGCCTGCAGGTAGGTTGTTTATACCTTTCTTGAAAGCAACATCGTTACGGCTGGTCTTGCCATCAATTGTCACGACAATCGGGTTTCCGTTACCTAGATGCTCATCGTACTTCGGGTCTACATTCAGTTGCCCAAAGTTCGGTTCGAGGTTCATCATCAACGCCATCTCGGCACCCTCGACCATCAGCAGGGAATCCTTGTCCTGGTAGTCATCGCGGGCGGCTAGAACACGGTGTTCTCCCTCGGGGATATTCACGGTACAGGGGGTACTCATGCACTTTGTGGGCCTGCCGTCAATTGCGATGGACGCACCCATCGGAATACTCTGTATCTTGAGGGCGACCATCTGCGGGCCGGCAGAGATTCCCGAAGCAAATGCAGGCTGCGCATAGGCGTTGCCACGCGCCTTCATAAACAGGGGCTTGGCCTGCTTGCGGATTTCAACCTCAAGTTTCTCGATGTCGGAACTCTTCGCCGTAAAGGACCCCATGAGCTTATTGCCCGCAGTTTCGTACATCTCGACCGTGATGGTGAGGTTCGAACCAAAGCGACCCACGCGGCCCTGCGCAATGTAGTCGGCAGCGATGTTCTTGCCCGTCTCTACAAGGCAACTACCCTCGCATTCCTCGATTCCCTTGCCCGGCGGGAGCATCATCTGGATGTTGTCTCGCGTCATGATGGTAAAGTTCATCTCGGCAGGGAGAGCCTTCACCGCCTCGGAACGGAGTACGTCGGTCAAGTACTGCTTTTCTTCGAGTGAAAGCACATCTTTCGGTGCCATCGTCTCGAGAACGGCAACGTATGTTGCCGATGCCGGAATCGCAAGCAGCGCAAACACCGCCATACATTTCTTCAGAGTTTCAAAAACCTTCATGGATCCGTCCCTTTGCACCCTATGGCAAAAAAAAGGCCACAGGTACCTGCTTAAAAATATAAGTTTTCATTGTTCTACGGTCAATAGGGAATGCGCCACACAAAGAAAAAAGTCCTTCCACGTCTAAATTATTACTACATTTCGTGAATAATGACCGAAATCGAGGAACAGGAAGATTACGAAGTCCGAATCGGCTCCTTTAACGGGCCGATGGACCTGCTCGTGTACCTTGTCCAGAAGAAGGAAATGTCGCTGGACCAGATCCCGATTGCAGAAATCGCGGACGACTTCCTCGCATGGGTCAACAAGATTGGGGTGACCGACCTCTCGAAGGCGGGCGACTTCTTGTACATGGCGAGCCGCCTGATGGCCCTCAAGGTGCAGGAACTGCTCCCGGCAGAAGAACGCGACCCGGAACTTGTCGAGGAATACAACGCCGACCGCGAAAAACTGATGCAGGAGATGCTCGAGTACCAACGCTACAAGCAGGTCGCGGGCGGGCTCCAGGACATGGAAGGCAAGAACTTCGGCACGTACAGCCGTGGCCGCCTCGAAAAGACGCAGAGCGACGAGGACACGCTCGCCGATGCGAACATCTGGCAGCTTTTCCGCGCGTACCAGAAGAGCCTCAAGACAAAGATTTCGGATACGGTCCACCACATCGAACTCGACTACGTGACCATCCAGGACCGGCAACAGGCGATAAACAACTACCTCTCGGTAAACGGGCGCGCACTCTTCGAGGAACTGCTCGACAACGACAGCCACCCGATTGTAGCCGCAGTGACCTTCATGGCACTCCTCGAGATGATAAAGACCGACGAGGTGGTGTTCCGCCAGAGCGAACTCTTTGGCCCCATCTGGATTTACCGCAAGAAGAACAACCCGGACTATGCCGACGAGATGGCGCGCGAGACCGTGTTCTACTCGAAGGACCCGGACGTGAAACCCGGCCTGGTGGAAGAAATCCGCAACATGGCGCTGGCCCGCTCGCAGGCAGGCAGCGTGGGCGATATCGCCGCCGTGATGAAGGAGGCCGTACTCTGGACAACCCGCGGGCGCGAGGTAACCGAGGAAAACCTGCAGGCCATGCTCGAAGGGCGCGAGGACCTGAGCGAAGTGCAGGAAAACCCGTTCGCCGAAATGATGAAAGAAGATGATGCGGCGGAAAATGCCATGGCTCCGGCAGAAGGCGTTCCGACAGGTAACGAAACTGCGCAGGCCCCTGTTGAAAATACTCCTGCAGACGGATCGACGGGCACACCAGCCGACGCTCCGGTTGAAAACGTGCCGCCGACAACTGAAACGGTATCGCCGGTTGAAGAAACCGCAAGCGCAGACAAAGTAATTTCTTCACAGCCCGAACCTCCCGCAGAAACGGAAAAGCCGGCGGCTCCTGCAACATCGCAGATGAGCGACGAGGAATTCGAGGCATTCATGAAAAAGGCCCAGGCGTTCTACGACACCCAGGCAGAGGAAACCACCTCAAACGAAAGCACCGCCGAAGAATCCGACGATGATGATGACGATTTTCCGTCGCTAGAAGTACATTCCGGCGACGACTAATGCGACTAGGGAGGGTTTCGCACGGCTACGCCCTCCCTAAGACCCTCCCAACGCTCGAAACAAGTTTCTTCGCGGGCACCTTCGGTGCAAAAATTTAATCCCAGTTGATGCTCGGCGGAGGGTCCTTCAGGTCCTTGTTCTGCTTGGCCGCCTCGAACTTCTTTTCCAGGAGTTCGGCGCGGTTCTTCTGCGCTTCCTTCGCGGCAGCGAATTTCGCTTCCAAGTCGGAACTGCGCGACTTCTGCTCCTTGAGGAAATCATCGAAGGACTTGACCTCCTTCTTGAACTCCTTGTGGCTTAGCACCTCGCCCGTATCGGCATCCACTACGATTTCGCCCTTGCACATGGGGCATTCGATGGTAAGCGTCCTTACGGCCATAACGCCCCCTAGTCCCTGCGCCCGCCGATGAGACCTGCGCGGTACGCCCAGTAGAGCAGTTGGAGAATCGAACTGACTGCTGCAGCCACGTAGGTAAGGCCCGCGGCAAACAGCACACCCGAGACGGTGTTGTACTCGCGGCCCTGTGCCACCACGTCCATGCGGGCGAGAGCCTTTTTAGCGCGGCTAGAGGCATCGAATTCCACCGGAACGGTCACCAGCGTAAAGAGCGTCGTCGCTGCAAACAGGAGCACGCCCACGATAGATATCGGCTGGCCTATCGCCTTCCCGAATCCCATGAGCATGATGCCGATAATCACGAGCCACGGCCCGAGATTGTTCCCGATGTTAGCGACCGGAACGATGGCAGAGCGCAACCACATGGGGAAATACCCCTGCGCATGCTGGATGGCGTGCCCCACCTCGTGGGCGGCGACACCCGCGGCACTCGCATTGCGGCCGTTGTATACCTCCGGAGAAAGGTTCAGCGTCTTGTTAAGCGGGTTGTAGTGGTCCGAAAGGAACCCGTGATGCTGCAGCACCTTCACGTCGGTAATGCCTGCATCCATGAGGATTGCCTTCGCCACGTCGGCGCCGGTAAGCCCGCTAGAAATATTCACCTTCTGCCCCGCATTGAAGCGCGACTTGACCATCAGCGAAACACCGCCCGAAAGAGCGAGCGTCACCACGAGAATCATCATGTAAAGCGGATCAAAATACATCTGTGTTTCCTCAATGAAATATTTACACTCTAAATGTATAAAAACAAAGCCGGAAAAGGTAACACCCTGTCCGGCGTATTCGCATTTCATCAAAAAAAAGCAGGCTACATGTCGCCGATGTCAATCTTCGCCTTGTCGCGGGCGCGGGTCAGGACAAGCCCCAAAACCAGATACACGACCGCCTGGATTGCAAGCTGGTACAACTTGGGCGCAACCTCGTATATATCGGCCCCCATCTGCTCAATGGAGAGCCACGCCGGTATGGCAAAAGTGCTCGGCAGTATGTACGATATTGAGACCATCCACTGGGGCATCAGGTAACTGGGCCAACTGAAATTCGCAAGGAAGAGAATCGGGATGGAAAGGTACAGGAACAGCTGCATGCTGGATTCGCGGCGCAAGAACACCTGCGAGACGACCATGCCCAAATTGATGACCGATGCAAGAAACACGAGGGAGAACACCATCATGGGCAAAAGTTCACCACGTCGCGGGAAATCGAACAGGTTGTAGATGATGCAGTGATAGAAGAGGATAAACGAGCAGTAGTGCAAAAAATAAGCAAGCGCACGGCCAAAGTAGCGGTATTCGGCAGTCTCGTTCTCGACGGGACTGTCACGGAATTTTTTGCGGAACCGCCTGTGGGCGCGCGAACCGCCCAAGACGCAGATACCGATAATGAGCGACTGTTGCAGAATCACCACGAGCACGCTCGGCACCACGTAGTTGGAATAGCTGCCCGAACTGTTGAACATTGTCTGGATGCTGATGGGAATCGGGTCGCGCATGGCAATCGCCTTCGCGGAAGGCACTTTTTTGCCCAGGGCAATTTGCTTTACTTTGTTTGTAGCACCGACGGTAAGCGCGCATGTCGAGAACGCCGTACCTATGGCACCATGCAGCATCACGTAAGCACCGTGCGTAAAGATGTTCACCGAAACGGGGCGCTTGGCGCGGATGTCCTTCTCCATGTTCTCGGGGATAACCATAAACCCGAATATCTCCTCGCGGGCCATGGCCGCCTCGGCCTCGTTCATTTCGGCATAGATGGACTTGACCTCTATCTGCTGGGCAGCAGATGCCATGCGGATAAGGTCGCGCGACATCGCAGTATTGTCGAGGTCGACAACTGCAACCGGTACCTTCGATACCGTCTGGTATATGTAGGGGGTCGGGTAATAGAACGCATACAGGACCCCTGCCACCACAAGGAGGAGAATTGCGGCAGGGTCCGTGTAGAAGAGTTTCCACTCCGCAAAGGCAACTTTCCAGAGGCGACGAATCATGTTGCCGCCTCCGTTTTGGTGTCCATACCTGCGACATCCATGCCGGAGGACTGCCCGCGGGCAGCTTCACGGCGCAGGTGCTGTTTCCAGCGCATCGACATGAGGAGCGCTCCGAGTATATTCCAGAATATCGCCATCCCGATAAGAATTTTCACGGAATCCCAAGCGGGGGCCGTACTCACGTCACCCAAGAGCATCATGGACTGCACCTTGAGTGCGTGTGTGAGCGGGAGAACAAACGCAAAGCAGCGCACGGCAAAGGGCATCGCCATCACCGGGAAGGTCTGGCCCGCAAAGGCGAACGCGGGGCTCCCGATAACGCCCGCCGCACCTGTCGCTATGCGCATCACGCCCACCACGCCTATAAAAACGATCCCTGCACCCGAGCAGGCGCATATCATAAACAACTGGGCGGCAGCAGTCATGACAAATTCATCGAACGTGAGCGGGGCGAGCATCCTGTGGCAATAGGCGTAGCAGCCCATCAGTTCGAGCCAGAGAGCGATGTTCATCGGGAATACGCTCGCCACCCACAGGGTAAGGCGCGAACCGCCCGCATAGCGGATCATCTCGGTAACGCGATGGTCACGAAGCGGGAACGAGAGTACATACACGCCCACAATCATCGCCGCAAGGTGGAAAATCGCCGTCACGAGCCCGAGCGCTAAAAACCCCTGGTAGTTGCCCTCCACGTTCCCCACGGAATGGATTTCGGTCTTTACCGGGTCGGCGATTTCGGGCACGAACATCTCGCTACCCACAGAAGAAATTACAGAGCGAATTTCCTTGGTCGCGAACATGTTCGTGAGGTAATTTTGCCCGCTGGAATAAATGGGAATCACGGGAGTCTCGAGCCGGAGCGCCCTGCGTTCCAGTTCGTTCGGGAGCACAAGGAACCCTTGCAAATCCCCGCGGACTACCGCACGTTCGCATTCATTCATGCTGCCGCATTCAAGCTTCACGTCCAGAACGGGGCTCGAACGCAAGCGGGCGTTTATCTTGTCCGCAAGCCTGCTGTCGTCTTGCATCACGATGCCTATGGGCACGTGCTGCACAATCTGCGACGTGAACATGCCCATGGTAAAAAGCGATACGCCCACGGGCAACACCAGGAGAATCATCCACAACACGATATTGTGGCTGAAGTAGATTTTCCTGATGGTATTCAGCAGGCCATTCAAAATCATGGCAAATCCCTGCTACTGGATTGCATCTACAGAAAGGAGCACGCTCATGCCGGGGCGCAGGTTTTCGACCTTCTGCGTGGGGCGCAGGCGCACCTCGAACGTCTTGAGGTCGAACCCGCCACTTTCCTTGCTGCTGCGCCAGGTGGCATAGTCTCCCACGGAAGCGATGTAGCTCACTTCCATTTCAACCTGCCTGTCGAGCGCCGGAATGCTGAGAGTAAACTTCCTGCCCTTGTACACGTTCTTGAGCATGTCTTCGCGCAGGTGGAATACCGCCCAGGCATCGTCCAGGTCGGTCACCGCGATTACGGGCATGCCCGAGCCCACGACCTCGCCCTCTTCGGCAAGCTTGAGCGAGACTTCGCCACTGATGGGGCTACGGATCTTTGTTTCTTCCAGGTAGGCGTCCACCTCGGCGGTGGCGCCGCGGGCCTGCATCACGAGGGCGTTCGCGGCTGCCTTGTCTTCGCTGCGGGCGCCGGCCACTGCCTGGTTGTACTGCGCCTTCGCGGCGTCGGCAGCGGACTGGCTCGCCTTCATCTGCGTTTCGGCTTCGTCGCGCTTCTGCAGCGGGAGCACGCCCTCGTTGTAGAGTTTCTGTACGCGGTCGTAGGTGTTCTTCGCGAGCGTCGCCGCATCCTGGGCGCGGTCGGCCATCGCCTTGAGGGCGGTAATGTCTTCACTGCGGGCACCGTTGCGGGCCTTGCTCGCCTGGGCGCGTGCGGCACCGAGGGCGCCCTGCGCCTGCATCTTCTTCGCCTCGATTTCGGGGCTGCTGATTAACGCCACAAGGGAATCCTTGATGACGATGTCGCCCTCGTGCACGAACAGGCGTTCGATGCGGCCGGGGACCTTCCCGGCCACAAGCACGCGCCTAGCCTCCATTTGCCCCTGCAGGAACTGCTCGCGGGGAGCGGTCGCAAACTTCTGCAACTGCATGATTCCAAGCACCACGAGGACAATCAACGCGGCGACAACTATAACCTTTCCGAGAGTTTTCAGCACGTTCATTATTTCTTCTCCGTATTTTCATTTGCAGGCAAGGGTTCGGCGGGATTTGCGGCAGTTCCGGCCGCGGCAGGCGGTTCACCCGCAGTGTTTTCTGCGGGCTGCACGGTGGCAGGTTCAGCGGGGGCCGGCGCGGCAGCCGCATCGGCGGCAGGCTGCGTTTCGGGTGCAGCCGGTTCGACAGGCGTTTCTGCCGGAGCGGATTCCTCCGGCTTTTCCACCGGGCGTGTCGCATTCAGCATCGTTCCCGCATCAGCAACCTCTCCCGAGGCTTCCAAGAGACCAAGCCATGCAATAACTGCATCGAAATGCGCCTTCAGGTCGGCCACCTGCAAGCGCGCAAGCGCGAGCTCCGCATCCACTACGTCAAGCCCGGTAGCAAGACCCGCCTCGTAGGCCCGTGTCTGGCTGCGGAGCGCCTCGTCGGCGAGTTCACGCGTCTTGACGAGGCTCTGCAGGCGGCCCCGTGCATGTTCCAGTTCACGCCAGCGCTTTTCGACCAGCAGGTTGATATTGTCAAGCGTCTGTTCTTCCTTGCTCGAGAGCGAGCGATCCATCGCCTTCGCGGAACTTACCTTCGCGCGAGATTCCTTCCCGCCCAATATCGGCAAATCCCACTGCGCCTTCGCGCCCACTGCCCACTCGGGCTCCAAAATCGTCAAGTCCTTCGTGTAGAGCTCGCGGTAGCCAAAAAGCGCAACGGTCGGGAACCAGTCGGCGCGTGCGGCCCGGATGGCATCCTGGCTACGCTTGCGTTCCGTACGGAGCTGCCTGAGCCCCGGGTGCTTTTCACGGGCAAGCTGCTTGAATTCTTCCATGCTATGGACAATCTCCGGGGCTTCCACCGGGGTTGTCGCCGTAATGCTCGTGTCCGTGTGCAACAGGCTTGCAAGCGCCATGCGGGCAAGCGACTGGTCACGCAAGGCATCTTCATAGGCATTCTGCGCCTCGGCAAGTGCCACTTCGGCACGCAGGCGTTCCGCCTTGCTGATCTGCCCGCCTTCCTCGAGCTTCTTGGAGCGTTCCAGGTGCCCTTCCAAGTTCTTCATCGTGGATTCACGCATCACGGAAAGTTCCTCGGTAAGGCGCAACGTAAAGTACTTGGTCGCCACATCCATCAAGATGGTGTTCTGCGCCATGTCGAATTCCGCCTTGCGGGCATTCACGTTCTCTTTCGCGGCATCGTATGCCGAATAAATCTTGAGGCCGGTAAAGATAGGCCACACCACGGTCACGCGGGCATTGAAGAACACGTCATCCTGTACCTTCATGCCAAAGTCGCTTTCTTCAATCTTCTTCGCTGCGGCATCGCCATAGGTATCGGCCGCCTGCTGGGCAAGGGTATTCACCTTGTTGCTTCCCATAACACCACTACGGATTTCGTCGGCCCTCTGGTCTACCATGCTCTTCGCGGTCGCCTCGTCAAGCCCGGCGGACATAGCCTGCTTCACGGCATCGTTATAGGCACTCGCATAGGCCATATCATATGCCGAGAGGTATGCCTTCGAATATGCGGCAGCACCCGCCACTTCGCTCAAGGGGCCCTGCAACTTCGAGAGGTCAATCATTATGGGGTCGTTAATCTTCGTGACGCCCGCCGAAAGGGAAACCTTGGGCAGGAATCGCGAAAAGGCCTCGCTCTGGCCACTTTCGGCCATTTCGACCTTAGCCTTCTCGGCCTTGATCTGCGAGTTGTTTGACTTCGCCATTTCAAGCGCCTCCTGCAGCGTAAGCGGGGCGCCCATGGCAGCAATGCTAAGTGAAACGATAAAGACCAAACAGTTTTTCATAACACTAAAAAAAATACATTTTTATATAGGCTAGGGCAACTCCGTTCATCCCGCTATTTATGCAAAATATCCGCACCCCGTGTATACAAAAAAGAGCCCGTATTTTGCGGGCTCCTTTCAATACTTATCTTAACGTTCTATTGAACTGATTTAAATCTTACCGGGGGTCGGGACATCGCCCTTCCAGGCCTTTGCCTCGTAACCCATGGTAGTCACGTCAACACGGTGCAGGCTGTAGCCAAAGCCATCCGCCTCGGCGAGGCCTTCCCAGTTATCGGAATAGAGCGTAGCGTCGTGCCACACGTAGAAGTACCTGTAGCCACCCGTAGCGGAGGGGTCCTCTTCCTTGGCGAAGGGTTCCTTTATCGCAATCGTTTCAGCGCGGTTCGAAAGCTTACCCTTGTAGGTCACGATCTGCACATCTTCCGGAATCGAGAGGGATGCACGGACAAAGTTCGGGCCCCAGTTCGTGATGCCGAAAGCCTGCATATCCACATCTTCGAGCGTCTCGGGGATTGCAAGAATCAGACCCTTAGCCGGAATAGTCGCACCACCCGAAAACTCGAGGTTGATACCTTCGACCTTCCAGCCCCTCGCCACAGAAGAACTGTAGAGGGACACCGGAGCATCGGAGCCGTTCACGATTTCCATGAATTCGAACGGGATATCCGTCGGGTTTGAACCCGGGTGGTAGTAAATCTCGTTGATATAGAGGGAGCCCATCTGGAGGGCAGAATTCTTTGCACCAGGCGTTGCCGCAGCAAGCGGGCCCTGAGCGGTAGAACCGTCACTGAGGTCCACAACGCCGCTCGTCGCGTTGGTCGCAGGCACCCAGATGCTCGACTCGTCGCCTTCCTGCGGGCCACGCAGGTAGAACTCGCCGCCATCGGGAGCAACAATCAGTTCGGAATCAAACGCAATTGTTCCATCGAGAACGAGGTAACCATTCGGCGGTACAATTCCGGACTTGATGGTAAGCGTCTGCTTGCGGCGCTTGACCTCGAGCGTCCAACCCGTGAGATCCACGGCCTGGGCACCCGCATTATAGACCTCAATCCAAGAAGGATTTTCAATCTCGTACGGCTTAATTTCGTTGATACGCACCTGCGTCGGAGCAACCCACAGGTCATTACCCACACCCGGAGTGCCGCCATCAACCTGGCTAGCCGCCCACGAATTGGGCTGAGCAGCATTACCGCCCACGTACACGAGGGAACGGCCATTGCCGTCAGCAAGGCTCGGCCAAGGAGGTTCGTTACTGAAAGCACAGCTCACGTCGCCTTCGCCCTGCACCTTCACGTTAACCACGTCACCTTCATTGACGAGCTTGACCGTAGAGGCATTGTCCCACGGTCCAAACAAGCGACCGTTAAATTCGGGATAAGTCGCCTTGAACAGGTTAAGGTCGTTCGCGATAACGATGTATTCGCCCTTCTTGAGAGGTTCAGCAGGGAACGTGTAGTCGACCGCACCGCTCAGGTGGAGGAAGAAGTTCTGCATGTTATCCATGTCCATGCCGCCCGCAATATAGACTTCAATCCATTCCAGGGCAGAGCCATCGGGAGCATTGTACATGATTTCGGAGCACGCCATCTGGGGAGCAGCGTTGTCCGCAATGGAAGAACTCGACTTCGCCGTAGGAGTAGCGCTGCTACCGGGAACATCGCCGCTGCTGCCCGGGATATTGCCGCTACTGTCGGGAATGGTGCTACTGCCGGAATCGACAGGCCCGACAGGGTCATTGCTCGGATCATCGGAGCATGCCGAGAACGCACCGAGCATCGAGATAAGGGTTCCAGTCAAAAGCCACTTTTTCATGTTCATAAGGGCCATCCTTTTTGAGGTTTTCGCTCTTTAAAAAAAATCCTAGAAATTGCCCGCCAGTTTTGTCCAGTAGGGGGACTTGAACCGGCGAGGGTTCTCGTAAACGCGTTTCCATTCCGCTGCCGCATTACCGAATTTAGAAAATGCGGCGTGCTTGAGGTTCAAAAATCTTATCAAATCGAACATCCAGTAAGGAACCTGTGAGCAGGGACACTTTAATTCGAGCACTGCATCTGCACCAGGCTGGAAAAACCTCGGGAGACCCGTCGAATGCATGTAGTGCGGGTCCACCGTATAGTCAAATCCGTTTTCCTCGCGGAAGCGCATCCCCGTATCGATCGTGACACGGGAATATTCCTCGCGGAGCCCGAACCAGGCGCGGCGCTTGTACTGCGTCAAAAGGCGCGGGTGCGCCCCGTGGAGTTCCGTCTTGTACAGGAAATCCTTGAGGTACATGCGGTCTTTTTCGCCCTTGCAGGGCCATTCGTCGGGTTTCATGTGCCAGACTTCGCCGGGATTTATGCCCTTGATGGTCGCACGGCTCTTGTAGCAGATGCTCTTAATTTTGCGCTTGACCTCGAAATGGAACGTGCCGTCCTGTGCAGGGTGTTCGCCGTAGGTACGGATACGCATGTTGAAGCGGTCCAGCAGCTGCTTCTTTTTCCAGCCGAGGAACGTCCACTTCGGGGTATCCAGGTAAAGGTTCGTAATCCAGTAGAAGCCGCCCGGGGTAATCTTCGAGTAGTAATCTTCCTCGCAGTACGGCGCAAGGAAGGCGCCAATCCGGTCCGCCCATTCGACGGGGATGTGGTACTTGAGCTCAAAACGCTCGAGGAGGCTAAAACCGCGGGCTTCTGCCATACTACTTCAGAGCCTCACGCAGGTGGTTCACGCTATTTTCGCGGGCAAGGATACCCGCATAGTTGAGCAGTTCAAGATAGCGGGCAAAGATATCGTATTCGAGCTTTACCGCCTTCATGTCGCTTTCGAGCGCGCTTTCCTTGGCGCGCAGGAGCAATAGCGGGTCAGAACCGGCGTTGCGTGCGAACTGTTCCATGAACCCGCTCGCGCCCACCTGCTCCACGAATTCCTTCTGCACCTTCCACTGGCCAATCAGGGCGAGCACTTCTTCGGTAAGGCGCGCCACCTTCTGGTTAATGTCACGCACGTCGGCGAGGTAGTCGCTCTCGGCGTCGAGCTTTGCCACCTGGAGCTTGAGGTCGGAATCTTTACCGCTATCGAAGAACGGCAGGCGGAAAGCGAGGTTCACGAAGAACTTGTCGGCAGTCTTGCGGTTATCCTTGTCCGGAACGAGGATGTTAGCGACGCCTGTGCAACCCACCACGCTGGTGCAACCCGTCTTGGATTCGAACTCGCTCCTGTAATCGGCATAGGCGCCCGTACCATAGATGTCAGAGGCGTCCAGGTCCTTGTACTTTTCCATCAGGGATTCAATCTGCAGCGAATAACCGATACCGATATGCGAAATGTAGTCGCGGCCCTTGCTCACATCCTGCTTGGCCTGTGCCACTTCGCTGTCGCGCTTGCCGCGCGCCATGGCCACCAGCGGGAAGTTCTCGTTCACTTCCACGCCGTTAGAAAGGTTCTGGGCCAGCTCATCCATGGTCGGGAGGAACGAAGAATCGAGCTCGACGCCTTCGAAGTCGGGCACCCAGATTTTCATCTTGAGTTCGGCATCGCGGAGCGCCGTGCTGTCCGAAAGCAGGTCAGCCTTGATGGTAGCGCTCTTTTCGAGCGTAGACATCAGGTCTTCGGCATTAAACGAGGCAGAACCCGACTTGAGGTGCAGCACCTCGATGCGGTCGGCGTTCACCTGCAGCAGTTGCTGGTTGATGACGTTAATCTTCTTGCGCATCACATAACGCACGCCGCGTTCGTAACGGTCGTAGAGCAACAGCGAACGTTCGACGCCGAACCTCGCCTTCTCGTAATTCCTTACGGCATCGGCCCTTTCCTTGTCGGCACTGCTTTCGCCGAAGGTCTTCGGGCTCATGCGCAGTTCAAAATCGTGCTTTGCAAAGCTGAACCCGTCAAGCTGGTAACGGAGTTCCAGCTTGTCCCAGAGTTTCGTATTCCGTTCGCCCGAGGTGGCCTCGGAACGCTTCTGCGCCGCCTCGTAGCGGGGGTCGTTCTTGGCCGATTCTACAAGCTTTTCCCATGTGAGCGGTTCCGCGAATACGGCAGCCGCAAGCATGGCGGGGAGGACTGCAATGCGTTTCATTACTTGTTCTCGTTCTTCTTGAGTTTCTTTCCGCTAGTTTCAGAAATGGTCACCATCTCGCCCAGCAGGAACGGATTGTTTTCGGGAATTTTGATGGTCACTTCACGGCCGTAGACCGGCATCTCGGGCATCTTCCACATGCGTTCCGGGAATGCGACAATACGGCTCGAAAGGCCAACGACCTCGCCCACCACGGCCTTGCCCGAACCGGCAAGCGTAGTGACCTTCACGGCCTCGCCCAGGTCCATGTTCTGGTAAATCTGTTCGTTGATATAGCCGCGCACGAGCGTCGGGGACTTGTGGGCCAATGTCACGATAGGAGCAAAGCTGGATACCTTCTCGCCGTCGCGCACGTTCACGTCGCCCACGACCCAGTCTTCCTTCGCAATCTGGATAAGTTCTTCCTGCTGCTTCTGCATTTCCTCAAGTTCCTTCTTGAGGTTCTCGGCTTCGCTCTTGCCGCTCGCCTTCTGGAGCTTGCTGCTGCCGCGGAGGAGGGCAATCTGTTCGTTCGCGCTCTTGGTGGCAAGGGCGAGTTCGTTCTTGAGGCTCTTGATGCGCATCGCCATCGCGTCGTTGCCGTCGCTCTGGGACTTCGAGTTCGAGAGGCTCTTGAGCTTTGCAGAAATAGCCTTGTTGCTCTGGTATTCCGATTCAAGGTTGCGGATTTCTGCAGTGAGGGTCAGGCGGCGGGTCTCGAGGTTCGCCTTCACGTCGGCCACCTTCTGGTCGATTTCGGCGGAACTCAGGTTGCTGCGGCCTTCGAGCGCATCAATCTCGCGGGTAAGTTCGGCAATGCGGAGAGTCAGGTCGGGGCGGTTGATTTCGACAATCGTATCGCCCGCATGGATTTCCTGGCCGGGAACCACATGCACCTTTACGATCTCGGTAGCACTCGGGACGCTGATGATGGTCTCGCTCGCCTCGGCGATACCCCTGAACATGGCGACCTTGCCCTGGTAGACAAACCCGACCACGATAGCCAAAATAACGCAGATAACCCACGCTATGGAGAGCTTGTGGCCATAGACGTAGGCCACGCCCGCATTGTTCTTGTGGGTATTCCAGAAATTATCGAGCATATCTTCAAGAAATCTCATTTTCGCCTCCCCTACATTTCCGTGGTGGCATCTTGCATCATGAACTGCACGTCCGAGATGCCTTCCAGCTTGGAAAGTTCATTCAGGATTTCGGCCGCGGGCTTCGTCGCCCTCAGGCGCACCTGGTAGGCCACGTCAAGGCGGGCACCACCATCGACTTCGCGCATGGTGATAAGGATGAACGTCTTGAGGCTCGTCTTCATGATATGTTCGACCTGTTCACGGACCGGGCCTTCGTTCGGAAGGGCAAAGCGGAGCATGCCGTCAAAGAAGTGCTTGGTGCCAAGACCCGTACGGGAAAGCAGGAAGGCAACGCAGCAGAAGGCGATTGTACCGCCGGCAGCGGCACCCCATGCATACACGCCACATCCGATACCCGCACCCAGCGAGGCGAATATGAACATGATATCTCGCGGGTCCTTGAAACTCGTACGGAAGCGGACCACCGAAAGAGCACCCATCATACCGAGGCCGCGGCCCACGTTATCGCCGATGGCCTGCATGATCATCGCAGCCGCGACCGAGCTCAATACGATGCCCTGGACGAAGTTGCGGGAATAGGAAAGGCCGAGGAACGTCTTTTCGTACGTCCAGCCGATGATGGAAGAGAGGATAAAAGCCAGCGTAAGGGTATAGACCAGCGTGATGAGAGTCGCGTTGGTCGTACTGGACTGGACCGCAAGAAGGTCGAGCATGTTTTACTCCATGTAGTTTTTGCTTTTTGTTTCCATAATCTACTTAAAAAATGCCGTTTTTAGGGCGTTTACTTGTAAAAATGGGTCAACAAAGAGCCATTATAATGACGATTCTTCCGAAAAATAGATAAAAGTTCCCAAAAAACCTTGTAAAGATGCGTTAATAATGCATTCTCCGTTGTAAAAGAGAACATCAAAAAATTAGCGGTTTTTACAAAAAAACGGCAATTAGAGCGTCTAAAGCGGCGCTAACTGGAACATATTCTCCCATAAAGAAAACACCGCCCCGTACGGTTCTCAGTACGCCCGCTTGGATACGGACATTTCCCCGTCAATCCATTCGTAGCGTTTGCGCGTCCATTTCTTCAAATCATCAACGGCTTCTTCGTACGAGCCGTAGGCTTGCCGGTGGTATTCGTATTCGGTATTCTGGAGGATTTTCCATTTCTTGAAGTTGTTCTCCGCTGCGCCCTGCAGCTGGGCCTGCAACGAATCGATAGCGTCAAGCACGTGTGCGAATTTTTCCTTGTTGTTGCGCCAGTAGTACACACGCGACCTGCTTGCCGTCAAATCTCTGAAAATGAAGGAATGCCAGTATCCCCTTCGGATATACCAGTCGTCCGGATTGATTATGGAGTCGTCGCTGTGCCCGCCGAAGGCGAGGTCGAAATCCCATACGGGCCCCATGCGGATCTTGCTACCCTTCACCCACGTGAAGTAGAGGCTCGCGACGCCCGTGGCATCCGGGTTCTTCACAAATTCCTGCACCCAGTAGTGCTTGGTGCATTCCTCAATGTCCAGCCAGTCGGCCAAATCGCTTTTTTCGTACATCTCTATCGTCTCGAGGAACTCGTCGAACTTGTCGGTATGCTCGCGGAGCGTCTGCTGCACCTGCTCGGACGTATCCTTGGGAGCGTGCACCACGAAGGTCTTGTCGGTGGAATCGGGGTGCTGCGTTATCTCGACGAGGTACGAGTCGTTTGTCTTGGGTATGTTCACGCGGTGTTCCGCGACCTTGATGGTCTCGGTGAGCAGGTAGACCCCGAGGTAATCCCTGTTCAGGTACAGTTCGACGAACCTGCAGCGCGGCGCGTACCGCATGCCCAGATCGGCAGCCAGCTGGTAGGCCAGGAAGTTCTTCATGAGCGACTTGTCGGCGAAGTTGCTCACGAGCGCCCAGTCCCTGTCTTCGGGCATCCCAAGTATAGCCTGCTTTTCGGCGAACTCTATCTTGTAGCTCTTCTTGGGCATGGTCTCCCACGAGGTGTTCCCGCGTCCCCTGATTGTCAACTCCATCACGCCGCTTTCGGGCTCCGTGGCGCCCCATACTTGCAACTTTGCCGGAATCTCAATTATCTGGCTGCTGACGTCGCTTCCATCGTCCGTCTTGATGACGATTCTCGGGATTCCAACGTAGGGATACTTGGTATCGTCCAGCGGGAGGTAGTCGGGCTCGCCGCAGGTGTCGTCCCACGCGCAGTCGCTGTTGCTGCAGGCGCCAAGAGCCGCGGCGAGCGCAAATGCGAGCACGGCCGCAAACAGCACGCGGCACGGTGCCACATAGGCCCGCGCAGGGGAAGTACGTGTCTGGATACGTTTTGCCATCATGGAATTCCCGCGAACTTAAAAAAAAGATAGTTAAAGTCGCAAAAAAGACGACCGAAGTCGTCCTTTTTTAAAACCCTGCCGAAAGAAAATGCAAAAAAGATGGTGAAATACCATCTCTTTAAATCTTCCGTGCTTGGAAAAGGAAGCGAGTTTAACTGTCAAACCCAGCCGAAGCTAGAAGCGAAAAAAAAAGGATGGCCATCGCCATCCTCTTATAAAGTCTCGGTCTTGAAAAAGAAGCGAGCAGGACCAGGAGCCGAGCCCCCGTAGCGTATTGTAATACGTGAGGGGGCGAGCTATACGACACTTGGGGCATCGCCCCTTAGTGGAGTTATCCTCTATGGGGAGACGCCGTAATGCGAAGCTTATTTTTTCAAGAACTCGTTGATGCCCGCAGCTGCTCTGCGGCCTTCTCCCATGGCGAGAATCACGGTTGCAGCGCCGAGCACGATGT
>JAEEGJ010004975.1_pt1 | contig 43119 bp, 41 predicted proteins | sample 8958761 | NCBI WGS metagenome assembly JAEEGJ01 (sample SAMN16246546, study PRJNA631951) | gut metagenome | biome: gut microbiome; feature: rumen; material: RS-attached | host: Bos | place: Iran: Karaj | collected 2018-10
GATTCTCTTGATGCCGTTCCATTTCCAATTGATATCATATTTATATTATACTTGTTAATAAGATCTAAAAGCTTTTTCTTTGCCCCATCAACATCATTTTGTGGCTCTGTTGGATATACTGTAGTATAATCTAGTACTTTACCTGTTTCATCAATAACAGCAATTTTACAACCTGTTCTATATGCTGGGTCAAATCCCATAACAGTTTTACCTTTAATAGGTGCTCCTAAAAGAAGTTGTTTAGCATTTTTTCCAAAAACTTTTATGGCTTTTTCTTCTGCTTTTTCTGTTAGATCTGAACGAATCTCCCTATCTATAGATGGCTCTATTAATCTTTTAAAACTATCTAAAATTGTATCTTTAAGCATCTGGGTGAATTGAGTTTCACCTTTAATCACATCTTTTTCTATATAATAAAGGATTTTTTCTTCTTTTTTCTCTAATTTTACTTTTAAAAATTCTTCTTTTTCTCCCCTATTTATAGCTAAAATTCTATGACTTGGAATACGACAAACTAATTCGCTATAATCATAATACATTTCATAATTTGATTTCTCATCTGGTTTTGCTGCTGTAGTTGTAAGCATTCCTTCTCTATAACAAATCTTTTTAATTTTCTTTCTATAATCTGCATTATCTGAAATATTTTCAGCAATAATATCTAATGCTCCTTGAATAGCATCTTCTGCAGTAGCAACTACTTTATCTTTATTTTTCTTATCTTCTTCAGATAGACTATCTATATTTATGTATTCTTTTGCAATTTCTTGTATTGGTGTAATCTCTTTTTGTTCGATTATTATTTCAGCTAAAGGCTCTAATCCCTTAGCTTTAGCAACTGTAGCTCTTGTTTTTTTCTTTTGCTTATATGGTCTATAAATATCTTCCACATCTGCTAAAGTTTGAGCAACTGCTATTGCTTGTAAAATCTCATCTGTTAATTTTCCTTGCTCTTCAATAGATTTTACAACTTCTTCTTTTCTTTGCTCTAAATTTCTTAGGTAGTTAAGTCTTTCACCTAAAACTCTCAATTGCTCATCAGAAAGTCCACCTGTAACTTCTTTTCTATACCTTGCAATAAAAGGAATAGTATTTCCTTCGTCTATTAATTTCACTGCATTTTCTACTTGTGTATTCTTTACACTCAATTCTTCAGCAATTTTTGCAATTATTTTTTCCATAATCTTCTCCTTTTTTCAATTGGTGTCGGTTCTTTTTGGTTCATTTTAATTACTCAATACCTAGGTATTCATTATATGTAACTTCCCTATCTACAACTCTTCCATCTTGTTTTAAATCTATTATTCTATTTGCAACTGTTTGTGTTAATTGATGGTCATGTGAAGTAAATATGATGTTTCCTTTAAATCTTGACATTCCTTCATTTAGAGCGGTAATACTTTCCATATCTAAATGGTTTGTAGGTTCATCAAAAATCAAAAAGTTTGCACCAGAAAGCATCATTTTAGATAATACACATCTTACCTTTTCTCCTCCTGACATTACTTTTGCTTTTTTTAATGCTTCTTCTCCAGAGAATAACATTCTTCCTAAAAAGCTTCTTACATATGTTTCGTCAGGATCTTTTGAATATTTTCTAAGCCAATCTGTAATACTTTCTTCTGTTTCGAATAAATAGTTATTATCTTTTGGGAAATATGTATGTGATATTGTCATTCCCCATTTTATTTTTCCACTATCTGGTTCTATTTCTCCAGCAATTATTTGGAATAATACTGTTTTTGCAATTTCATTATCTGCTAAAAATGCTATTTTATCACCTGATTTTACTGTAAATGATACATTGTCCAAAACTTTTTCTCCATTTACTGTTTTTGAAATATTTTTTACTTCTAAAATTTCTTTTCCAGGTTCTCTATCTGGTTTAAAATCAACATATGGGTATTTTCTATTAGATGGTCTAATTTCTTCTAATTGGATTTTTTCTAATGTTTTCTTTCTTGACGTTGCTTGTTTAGATTTTGAAGCATTTGCACTAAATCTTGCAATAAAATCTTGCAATTCTTTAATCTTTTCTTCTTTCTTTTTATTTTGTTCTCTAGCTTGTTTTAATGCTAATTGACTAGATTCATACCAAAAATCATAGTTTCCTGGATAAACTGTTATCTTTCCAAAATCAACATCAGCTATATATGTACAAACCTTATTTAAGAAATATCTATCATGTGATACTACAATTACAGTATTTTCGTAATTTATTAAAAATTCTTGTAACCAATCTATTGCTTTCAAATCTAAGTCATTTGTAGGCTCGTCTAACAAAAGTATATCTGGATTTCCAAATAAACTTTGTGCTAGCAAAACTTTAACCTTTTCTTTTGCTTCTATTTCTTTCATTAATTTATAATGATTTTCCGGTGCTATTCCTAAATCATTTAAAAGCATTGCGGCATCAGATTCTGCATTCCATCCATCAAGTTCTGCAAATCTTTCTTCTAATTTTGCAGCTTTCATTCCATCTTCTTCTGAAAAATCAGGTTTTGCATATATCTCATCTTTTTCTTTCATAATATCATATAATTCTTTGTTTCCCATTATTACAGTATCTATTACAGTATACTCTTCATAGGCAAAGTGGTCTTGCTTTAATACTGATATTCTTTCTGTTTTATCTTTTGAAACATCACCTTTACTTGGCTCTATTTCTCCAGATAGAACTTTAAGAAAAGTTGACTTTCCGGCACCATTTGCTCCTATTATTCCATAACAATTTCCTTTATTAAAATTAATATTTACATCTTCAAACAATACTCTTTTTCCAAAACGTATTGTTACTCCATTTGCACTTAACATTTTTTTCCTCCTACGTTTGGTATTATACACCATTTCCGTAAGTATTTCAAGTATAAAATAAAAGTTACTATTCAGACTAAATTACTATAAGCCCGCGCAAGTGGTTATATATAAATTTTTTGGGCGATCACCTTTTAGGAGGAACCGGAAAAATTTATATATACCACGTTTAAGCAGGGCAAAAGAATCTAGCCGTGTAAATAGTAACTTTTAAAACATTATAACCTATTTTATATTGATTCTAATCTTCAAACAATAATTTAATTCCCCATAATCCAGAAATACCTACTAAAGCATAAACAATTCTAGATAAAGCACTCATTTGTCCAAAAATTGCAGCAACTAAATCAAACTTAAAGAAACCAATTAGTCCCCAATTTATTGCACCAACTATAATCAATACAAGTGCTATTTTGTCTATAATTTTCACTCAAAAACACCTCCTGTTAATTCATATTCATATGTTTTTTCATTTATTAATATTTCCATAAAAAATAAATTTATACATTTTGTTGAAAATTATGTTTTTTTGTGATATTTTATATATATAATTTTTTGAAAGGAAGATAAAAATGAGAGCTCAAAGAAATAAAAGAATGAAATTTAAAAATGGAAAAATCTATACAATTAGCAGAATATTTGCATTAGCAATTATATTTTTGATTTTAATTTTACTTTTTTTTATTTTTAAACCGAAAACAAAAAACAGTGATGACCTAAATATATCAAATACAAATTCTAATATGCAAACAGTAGCAGAAAACAATGTCCAAAATTCAACAGCTAATAATACAACAGTAAATAATTCTACGGAAAAATCTTCTATGCAAGAAGATGCAACATTTACTATGGCTGTTACTGGAGATATAATGTGCCACAATACCATGTATCAAGATGCATACAATTCTTCAACAAAATCATATGACTTTTCATATTTCTTTGATGATGTTAAGCAACATATTCAAACTGCAGATATAGCTGTTGGAAATCTAGAAACAACATTTGCAGGTTCTAAAGTAGGTTATAGTGGATATCCTACATTTAATACTCCTGAAGTTCTTGCTAAAAACTTAAAACAAGCTGGTTTTGATGTAGTTTCTACTGCAAATAATCACTGTATGGATAAAGGCTACAAAGGAATAGAAAGTACAATAGATTTCTTAGATGAAGCAGATCTTGCACATACAGGAACTTTCAAATCTAAAGAAGATCAAGAAAAAATTCTAATTAAAAATGTAAAAGGTGTTTCAATTGCATTTTTAAGTTTTACTTATGGAACAAATGGAATTGCAGTTCCAAAAGATAAATCTTATGCAGTAAATTTAATTGATAAAGATTTAATGAAATCTCAAATAGAACTTGCCAAAAAACAAAATCCTGATGTAATTTGTGTTAGCATGCATTGGGGAATTGAGTATCAAACAAGTTCAAATAAAGAGCAAAAAAATTTAGCAGATTTCTTATTTGATAATGGTGTTGATGTGATACTTGGAAATCACTCACATGTTCCTCAAGAAATGGAAAAAAGAACTATAAAATTAGAAGATGGTTCAACTAAAGATGGTTTTGTTATATATTCATTAGGTAATTTTATGGCAAATCAAAATAAAAAATATACACAAGATTCTGCTATTCTTAAATTGCAAATTACAAAACATAAAGATAATGGAAAAATATCTATAGATAAAGTAAATTATGCTCCTACATATATGTATAAAAACACATCAAAAAGCTCAAAGAAATTTAAAATTTTAGATATAGATAAGGAAATAAAAATTTATGAATCAAAAGCAGAAGGAGCTGTAAGTAAGTCTTTATATGATACTTTAGTTACTGAAAAAAAGAATATTCAAAAAATAATTGGAGATGAAATTTAATATAGAGAGGCTATATTGAGCTTTCTCCTTAAAGTAAATATTATTAAAATATATATTTACTTTAAGGAGAACAGTTCAAATATCCCTCTCTATCTTTTTAATCTTAAATCCTCACCAACAAACTGATAAATATTATAATTTCCAGCTATTCTTGAACCTATTCTTTCTTCATAATTTTTAAATATCTGTTCAATAGAAAAATTAGTAGAAATTATTGTTTTTGTTGGTTTATTATTTAAATTTAAAATCCTAGTATTAATAATTGTAAACAATTCACTTACAGTTAAGGTGTTTATGCTTTCTGTTCCTAAGTCATCTATAATTAATAAATCTACATTTAAAACATTTTTATAAAAACTATCTGCATTATGATTTTTGTATTTATTAAATTTATTGTCTATTATAGTTTCTAGTAACACTGGTGCAGTTTGATAAAGTACTGTTTTACCCTTTTTTAATAATTCATTTGCAATAGCATTTGACATATATGTTTTTCCAAGTCCTGTGTTTCCAACAAATAAAAGACTCTTCTCATCTAAATTGTCAAAATTTTCTATGAATTTCATACATGCATTTTTTATATTAATCATATTCTGTCTTGGTGAGCATTTTATTTTATATTTTTGAGTATTTATTTCGTCTGAAAACAAATTTATATTAAAATTTTCAAAGTTTTCTTTTTTTATATCTGACAAATTTGATTTATTGTATGACATATTTAGCAATTTTTGTTTTAAACAATTACACATAACAGTTTTATTATTTATATCTTGAACATACCCTGTATCTTTACAAATCTTACATTCGTAATTAGGTTCAAAATATTCTTGTTTTATGTTGTTTTTATTTAAAAAATCTTCTTTTTGTTTTTTTAATTTAGATATTTCTTTATCCATTTCTTCAATACCATTTTTTTTGTTTAAAATTGCTTTTGTTTTGTCAATAGAAATTTGGTTTATTTTATCATCTATTTCCTCTAATTTCGGAAATTTTTTATATAGATTTTCTATTCTTTCATCTAGATCCATTTCAGCCTTACGTCTTTTTTGCTCATATTCACTCAGTAAACTTTCAAGATTATTTGTTGACATTCTCTTCTCCTTCTATCATATCATTATTTGCATATAAATAACTTAAATTTGAATACTCTCTTTGTTCAAAACTCTCTTTTTTAACTTTTTTATTAAGCTCATTTTTGTCTTTATTAAATTGCTTTCTTTGCTCTAAAAATGTTAGTACTTGTTCGGGAGTTCTTAAATTTCTTTCATTCCAATCTGATAAAATATTGTTAAAATATTCAAATGATGCATTTGCTCTAAATGTGGTTCTTTTAAGTGCAATTTCTATAATATTCATATCGTATTTATATTCTTTAATCCATTTTTCAATATATGCTTCTTCATATTGTGAAAGTCCACTATGTTTACCTAATTTTTTAGCTACTGCTTTCTTTATTTTCATGACTCTGTCTTGCTCTATATAGTAATTTTCTAAATCTTCAATTGTCTTTATTTTGTTAAGTGCCCATGCTTCAGCTACTGCTTGAATATAGTTACGATGAAGAGCAGATTTTTTAAAACAATAATCAAACAAAGAAATCATAACTTGCTTATCGAACTCGAATTTGTCAAACCAAGTATCTATATCATTATACCATGTTGGACCCATAACACCCTGAAAATATTTATTATTAAGATATTCAACTAGTTTTATTCTTTCCTTATTTTCAGCATTTTCAGCTATTTTTTCTGGACTTGTTTTTACATTTGGTTTATATAGTTCATTTAACATTTTATCTTGCAAGTCAAGGATAATAAAGCCTTGAGGTTTTCTCAAAATCAAGTTATTGTCTTCTAAGTATTTCATCCCTTCATTTATAACATTAAAAGGTAAAGCCAAATTTTTTGATAAATCATTAACTTTTACTTCTTTACTATATTTAGATAAAAATGATAAATATAAATATATTTTTAAATAGTCTCCAGGCATATTCCCTAAATACTCTGAAAAAAATATATCTGGAATTTGTGTTGTACTAAATATCATGTGTTTTTCGCTTTTTTCTAGCCTCATTTTGATCCCCCCAAGTTTTTATGTTGTTTGCATTATATAACTTTTTTTCTCCATTTGCAAATTATATTTATAAAGAATTTTATACAAATTACTTTATTAATTAAAGTTTTTTTTATTTTTTCTCATATAAGAATACTTTTTGTCTAAAAATATATTTTGTAATATATTTTATAAAATATATTAAATTCTCTCCATTTACTCCAACTACGCTGAAAATTAATACAGGTAAAACTAATATTATAAAACTAAAAACCTTATAACTTAAACTTTTAAAAATAATATTTATCAAAAAAAACACTATTCCTCCCCAAATAAAATCTACAATAGCTGTTGAATAGTCGATTATTCCAAATATTTTTGTGTTTAAATCATAGTTTTGTGGAAAAATAAATTTCATATATTACCTACCTTTCATAAGTCCAATATTGTTTTGTACATTTGTGGAAATGCCTGCTCCCATCATAAATTCTCTAACAAATGAATTTGCTCTTATTAAAGCATATATTCCACCTACGTAAATAAATTTAACCATTAAATCCTTAGCATTATAATCTATAGAAAACAATATTAACAGAATTAAAGAAACTATAATTTGTATAAATAACATTGAAAACAAATTTCTTGACCATAATTTGAAAAACCAAGCTGTATTTTCCATACAGAGTGATAAAATAGCAAACGGAGAAAGCAACACAAATATTTTAATCATAATATATCTTAAAGCATATATAGTAACTAAATTTACCAATGATATTGTAGTAGTTCCTTTTATAATCCCATCAACAGAAAATACATTTAATCCTTCGGACGTCATATTTAAGTTATTATTAATAGATGTAATTAAATTTGAAAAGGATATATTTTGTCTAAATAAATCTTCGCCTATACTCCTAATAGCATTCGAAATATTAGCATTTAAATCTAAAACTTGCTGAATAATAAAATATGAGCTATTCATAGCAATTCCAAAAATAATTAATTTAAAAATAAACTGGACAGGATTTTCTATTTTAGAAAATGTAAGATTAGATGTTAAATATTTTGAAGAATAGTACAATACAAGCCCTATAAGTAAGCTATTGGCTATAAGTAAAATTCCATTAGATGCAGATGTTCCAAAAATTCTCCCAAAATATTTATCTTGTAAAATATCTGAATCAATAAATGTTAATTCATCTAAAATTTTATACAAATTAGTATCTATAGATTTAAATAAATTTTGAAAAATTGTATTGATTGTATCAATTACAACTTGACTCATATTAGCATTTTGTTCCAAAAAATCACATCCTTTATATTAGTGATTTTATAGCTGCTAAAATTAAGTCTATAGCAAGAATAAATGCATAAGAAAACAATGAGCTTCTAATTATTTTTCTTCCTGTCCTTATTCTTTCTTCATCACCAAAACTAAATTTTTTCATAAATATTCCTGTTCCAACAGCCACTGCTGCTGCAGGAGTTGCAAGTTTTAGAATCCACCCTTCTATGTCTTTAAAGGCATTTTCTATTTTAGAAACTAATTTTGGAGTTGCTGCAAAAGTATTCCCTCCTAAAACTAGTAAAAAAATACAACTTAATATTAAAACACTTAGTATAAAAAATTTCTTTTTCAATTTATCACCTCATTTATTATTTAAAAAATATGGAAACATATCTAACTTTCTTGGCTTTAGAATTTTATTTCCATCAGACAAAAATGTAAGAGCTTTAAAAGTCTCTAATTTTTGTGTAAAAAAATTTGTATCATAAATATATTCATTTTGTGTATATACATTAAAACTCTCTTGAATAGTTGAATCTAACGAGCTCATAGAATTTGTCATTCTACTATATCTTGTTTCTTTGGAACTTTCCGAAATATTTTTAGAAGTCTTTATTTTTTCCTCTTTCCCTAGCTGTTTTTGTGCTTCTTCTATTGTGAAAATATCATCTGTTCTAAACCAAATTTTATTAATCAGATTTTGACAGATAACCTTTACAGCTGTTTCATCTTTTAAGGTATTTTTTAATGATGAATAGCTCTGTGTACTTACAATATTAATACATCTAGCTTCCCTGCTTAAAGAAAAAAATTCACTGTCTGTTTTTGTAACATATTCTGCATATTCATCACATATAAAAGCTGTAGGTTTTACATTGTTTTTACTAAGGTTCAACATAATTTCTGACTGAAAATCTAGTTTTAAATATGCAGCAATTATTTTAGAAAGATTTCTATATTCCGAAATATTCATATTTAAAACAACTATTTTTCCATTTGCTATAACATCTTTAAATCCTTTAAAATTAAGTTCTTTTTTTGAAGAGCAAAAAACTTTACTTATATCATAATCTGAAACAAATACATTGGTAATCCTTGAAATTTCAGATTTTAAAATTCCCAGAGTTCTAGAATCTAATTTTTCATATTCTTTTTGAAAAAATTCTAATGCAGAATTTAAATCATAAATTTGTTTATTTGATAGTTTGTTATTCATAAATAAATTTTTTAAAATTTCTATTTTTTCTTTATAATATTCTTGACTAGTAATAATTTTATGAAGTTCAGTAAAAGTTACATATCCGTTATTGTAAATTCTGCAGAGTTTTATAGCCTCACATAAAACTTGTTCTGCTTTGTCTATCCAGTAACTTTCTGAATTATTTTCAGAAAACAAATAAAAAATCGTTTTAAGTCTATTTGCAAGCACTCCAGGCTTTAAATTTGGTTTATGAAGTGGATTATATTTAACTTTTCCACCTAGTTCAATCACTACCAAATCATTTTCCAAATTATATTTTTTTGCATACTCTTTTATTTGTTTATAATAGTTTCCCTTTACATCTAAAATAAGTGTTCCAATTTTTTTATCTGGATTTTCACTATTATATTTTAAAAGTTGCTCAGTAAAAGGATACATTGCAGAACTTGTTTTTCCAGTTCCTATTGTTCCAGTAATCAAGAAGTTTTGATATAATCCTAATTCTGGTAAATAAACATTTTTGCCAGTTTTAACGTCATTTCCAATTAATAAATTTAATTTATCTGTTTTTATATTATACTTTTCTTTCTTGATTTTTTTATTTTTAGATTTCACAAAAAGCTTCGAATAAATATAATTACTATAAATAATATTTGAAAAAATAAAAGTTGCAACAAATATTTTTTTCAAATAAAACCAAACTTTTGGACATTCTGAAACAATATTAAAGGGCTTTAGACCATATTCAATTATTACTTCATTTGATTTAAATACCGGACTTAAAACTTTCGAAAAAATAAAACTAATTAAACTTAACCAAACCAAAATAAACATTAATTTTTTAATGTACTTTATTTTTATTCCTCCTCTGCTATTTCTTTAATTGATTGTTTTTTGATTTTTAATTTAGAACCTTGTTCATGTTTAAAAATTTTGACTTCAAAATAAATATAGATTGTATAAATTGATACAAAAAAATTAATACTAAGGATTATAAAGAAAATGTTGATTAACGTTTTGATGTTATCACCACCTTCCATTATTTTCCATCATACTACTTTTTTTTCATTTTGTCTAGACTTTTTTGAAAATTTGTGATAAAATTTTTAGAAGTAGTTTATTTTTGAGGACGAAAGGAGTAATTATGAAATATGATAAAGATATGCTTATTGGAGATTTATTAGAACAAGCTCCAGAAAAAGCAGATATATTACTTAATGCAGGAATGCATTGTTTAAGTTGCCCAGCTTCTCAAATGGAATCATTAGCAGAAGCTTGTGAAGTTCACGGAATTGATGTTGATGAACTTGTAAAAGAATTAAATAAAGAGTAAAAAAAGAAATCTCCATTTTTGAGATTTCTTTTTTATATTTGCCATCCACCATTAATTGAAATAACTTGGCCAGTTGTAAATTTATCTTCTACAAGCCATTCTACACATCTTGCAATATCTATTCCTTCTCCAATTTTTTGTAGTGGTGTTTCATTTTTTATTTCATTTAACTCTTCTTCAGATAAAAATTTATTCATATCTGTATTTATACAACCAGGAGCAATTGAATTAACTCTAATATTGCTTGGTCCTAATTCTTTAGCTAAAGATTTTGTAATTCCATCAATACCAGCCTTTGTTGCTGAATAGGCTGCAGCACATGCTCCTCCATTTGTCCCATAGATTGAAGATATATTTATAATACATCCAGATTTATTTTGAATCATATTTTTTATAGCTTCTTGTGTTACGCAAAAAACTGAATATAAATTTACATTTATTATTTCATTCCAATCTTCATCAGTTATATCTTGAAACATTTTTTCTTGATCTATTCCTGCATTATTTACTAATACATCTATTTTTCCATATTTCTTTATAGTATAGTTTATTAATTCTTTTACTTGTTCTCTTTTTGAAACATCAGCTTTAAATATGTCAATATTAGTTGATTCTATTTTTAGCTTTTTTGCTTCGTCTTCAGATTTGTTATAGTTTGCAATTACTATATAATCTTTTTCAGCAAGACTTCTTGCTATTGCTCTGCCTATTCCACGAGATGCTCCTGTAACTATTGCTACTTTTTGTGACATTTTTAGTCCTCCTTATCTATATAATATTTACTTCGTGATTTTCTACCATGATTTAAATTTGCCCCTTTATATGTGCTTGTTAATGAATGACAATTTGGACACAATAAAATTAGATTATCTTCACTGTTATTTTTATAGTTTCCATCAACATGTTCAATTTCTAAAGGTATATTATTAGTATATGGATTTACTTTATTCCAACCACATCTACAACATTTATTACTATATTTTTTAAAAAGATATGTTTTTATATACATAGATATTTGATAGTTGCCTCTCAAGCCTGTTTCCATGCCATTTTTCCATCTATCAATATAAACTTTATATTGATATTCAGCTTGACATTTATTCGAACAATATTTCTTTCTATTAGATATAATAGAATTACAATTTAAACACTTCATTATATCACCTTTTAAAAAAATAAAAAATTCTAATTGTTACTTCGAATAATAAGATAAAAAAAAGCCAACAATTAAGAGATATCTCAAAACTATTGACAATATGGAGCCACTTGTCCGATTTGAACGGACGACCTACTGATTCATACCACTACAATTTTCATTGCCATATTAAATATGTTTGCGGTCTGGACTTTCTCTTTGCCATAGTGTTAAACCTTAGGCACATCGTATAAAGTCTCTACACTCGAAAATAAATTTTCTAGCTCGGGATTAACATATATAAATACTTAGTCTTCCCCGAATTAGCGATGTCCACTTTATAGATTTCTCTATAAAGGTGCAAGATAGTTCAAAATAAACTGGTGTTTATCTATCCCACAAGTCAGTTGCTCTACCAGCTGAGCTAAAGTGGCGTATTAAATTGGTGACCCCTACGGGAATCGAACCCATGTCTCCGCCGTGAAAGGGCGATGTCTTAACCGCTTGACCAAGGGGCCATATATGAATATCTGCTAAGATACTCATAAAAAATTTGGTGAGCTATCCGCGACTCGAACGCGGGACAACTTGATTAAAAGTCAAGTGCTCTACCACCTGAGCTAATAGCCCATCTACGTCCATTCGTAAACGGAACAATACTATTCTACAATATATTTTTAACTTTGTCAATACTTTTTTTGAATTTTATTGAAAATATTTTGAAAATTTATGTAAAATATTGCAGATTATATTAAAAAATGTTAAAATATATTCGTTATGGAGTGGTATCGAAGTGGTCATAACGAGGCTGTCTCGAAAACAGTTAGTCGCAAACCGCGACCCGTGGGTTCGAATCCCACTCACTCCGCCAATACATATAAGAAAAAAAGATTTAAGACAATCATTTCAAAGTTTATCTTAAATCTTTTTTATTTATATAATTAATCTTCATTATTTGATTTTCTTTTATAATTACCAGAAATAATTTTAGGTAAATATGTAATAATTTTATAAACAGCCAATTTAATTTTTTTGCTCCACAAGTATGATCTTCTAAGTTTTCTTGCAGAACCTATAGCCATTGGCTCATCTTCTAAAACTATTAGCTCTGTAGAAGGTTTTTCTAGTTCAAAAATATAATTTTGATTATCATTATTATCCCATTCGTCATTTTCATTTTTAAAGCACAAGTTAAAAGAATCACCTTCGCATAATTGAATTTCAGCTTGGAAACCTAACTCTGTCTTTTCCATTTCAATTTCATTTATATTATCCCATTGAGCACCAAAGCCATAGTGTGCATATACTTTTTCACATCCATCTTGAAAAAACTTTCCTGTATAAGAAATTTTTACATTGCTATTTTCAATTAATTTATCTGTATTAAAAAATATATTTTTAACTAGTTCCATAATAATACTCCTTATTTGTCTTTTGCTTTTTACATTATAATATTTTTTTTTACAATATTCAATACTTTTCCTTATTTTTTTATTTTACATTTTTATTACAATTCTGTTACATTATAGTTACGCCTTTTCTGTTCTAAAATATAACTTAACAGCATAAATAGAATTAACACTACTTTCAAGCTCCAATATAAACGACTTTAATCAAATTTTAAAAGAATAATTTTACATTTCTACTAATCTTTATTACTTTACAATTATATATTTTTATGATACTATTTTGTTGAAAAAGGTTTATAGATTAACTAGATAGGAATGATGATAAAAATGAAAAACAAAAAAATTTTAATTATTGTACTAATAGCAATCTTAATTATTTTTTTCATATTTTCTGTTATCTTTTCTTTGCTAAATTTAAACGATAACATAATTTCGGGAATTTCTATTAATAATATAAATATTTCAAAAATGAGTAAAGAAGAAGCTAACTCAAAATTAACATCATTAATTGATAAAAAAATTAAACAAGAAATAAAATTAGTTTATTCTAAAGATAAAGATAATTATGAAAAAAACTTAGATTTATCAATTTTAAATATTGATTATAATATACAAGATACTTTAAATGAAGCATATCAAATAGGAAGAGGAAAAAATATTTTTCAAAATAATTTTGATATAATAAAATCATTTTTATTTAAAAAGAATCTTGACTTAAACATTACTTTAGATGAAAAAATGTTAAACACTATTATAAACGATATTTCTTCAAATCTTCCTGGGAAAATGGTACAAAGTGGATATTATATTGAAGATGATACATTAGTAATAACAAAAGGTAAATCTGGAATTACTACAGATGAAAAAGCCTTAACAGAAATTTTAAATAAATTAATTGCAAATCTTTCTTATGATAAAAAAACTATTCAAATACCTATAAAAAATGTTGACCCCAACCCTATAGATATAGATAAAATTCATTCAGAAATATACAAAGAAGCAAAAGATGCATATTTTGAAAAAGAGCCATTTAAAGTATTTGCTGAAGTTAAGGGTATAGATTTTGATGTAGAACAAGCTAAAAAAGATATTGAAAATCAAGTTGATACTGATGAAATTAAGATAAAATTAAACTATACTGAACCTAAAACTAAATTAAAAGATTTAAAAATAAATGTTTTTCCAGATGAACTTGGTAGTTTTTCTACAAGATATAATGCAAATAATGAGGATAGAAGCACAAACTTAAATCTTGCTGCAACAAAAATAGATGGAACTATCCTTTCTCCAGGTGAAGAATTTTCATATAATAAAATTGTAGGAGAACGTACAATCTCTGCAGGATATAAAGAGGCTAAAGTTTATCAAAATGGTGAAGTTGTAGATGGTATAGGTGGAGGTATTTGTCAAATTTCCTCAACACTATATAATGCTGTAGTTTTTGCAAATTTAGAAGTTACTCAAAGATATAATCATCAATTTATAACTTCTTATGTTGAAGCTGGACGTGATGCTACTGTTGCTTATGGTTCAAAAGATTTTAAGTTTGTAAATAACAGAACATATCCAATTAGAATAGATGTATATATTTCAAGTGGTATAGCCAAAGTAGATATATATGGTATAAAAGAAAAAGATGATAAAAAAATTGACTTTGAAATAGAAACTGTGTCAAATATTCCTTATGATACAAAATATCAAACAGATTCTTCTTTACCAGCTGGAACTGAAAAAGTTAAACAACGTGGTGCAAACGGAATTATAGTAAATGCATATAAAATTGTTCAGCAAAATGGAATTACTGTTTCAAAAGAGCTCCTTTCTAAAGACACATATAAAGCTCTAGATAGAGTAATTTTAAAATACTCAAATTAACTATAAAGATGCTTTTTATTAACTTCAAAAAGCATCTTCTTTTATATTTTAAGCGTTACTATTTAGACATAATATACTATAAACCTGCACAAATGATTATATAATTTTTTTATTACTTTACAAAAGGTCGAAAAATGTAGTATAATAGTAGAAAAATTAAAAGGAGGGATTTTAATGGCAACATATTTAAATGAGCCATCAAGAACATTTAATGAATATTTATTAATACCAAGATTAACAACTAGAGAATGTACTCCAGATAAAATTTCATTAAAAACACCTTTAGTTAAACACAAAATAGGTGAAGAACCTTCAATGTATTTAAATGTACCATTTACATCTGCAATTATGCAATCTGTATCAGGAGAGCAAATGGGAATAGCACTTGCAAGAGAAGGAGGAATTGCTTTTATTTACATGTCTCAATCAATAGAGGATCAAGCTAAAATGGTTAAGAATGTTAAAGAAGCAAAATCAGGATTTGTAAGAAGTAAATGGAATTTAAAACCAGGAGATACTTTAGCAGATATCTTAAAAATAAAAGAAGAAAGTGACCACAGTACAATACCTGTTACTGAAGATGGTTCATATAACGGAAAACTTTTAGGAATTATAACAAGTAAAGATTATAGATTATCAAGAGACAGCTTAGAAAAAAAGGTTCAAGATATAATGACCCCTATAGATAAACTAGTTTATGCAAAAGTTGGACTTACTCTTTCACAAGCAAATGATTTGATTTGGGAACACAAAATTAATTGTCTTCCTGTTGTAGAAGAAAATGGAAATTTAAATTCTTTAGTATTTAGAAAAGATTATGAACAAAATAAAGAAAATCCTTTAGCTTTACAAGATAAAGAACAAAGATATATTGTAGGTGCTGGTGTAAATACAAGAGATTATGAAGAAAGAATTCCTGCATTAGTAGAAGCAGGAGCAGATATCTTATGTTTAGATTCTTCAGATGGATTCTCTGTATGGCAAAAAGAAGTAATTGAATGGGTTCATGAAAAATATAACAATACAGTTAAAATAGGTGCTGGAAATGTTGTAAATAAAGAAGCATTTGATTATTTAGCAGATGCAGGAGCTGACTTCATAAAAATAGGAATTGGTGGAGGTTCTATTTGCATAACACGTGAGACTAAAGGTATTGGTAGAGGACAAGCTTCAGCTGTAATAGATGTTGCAAAAGCACGTGATGAATATGCTAAAAAAACTGGAATATATATTCCAATCTGTTCAGATGGAGGAATAGTAAATGACCATCATATTACTTTAGCATTAGCAATGGGTTGTGATTTTGTAATGATGGGAAGATATTTTGCAAGATTTGATGAAAGCCCTACAGCTAAGGTAAAAATTAATAATGAATTCTTTAAAGAATATTGGGGCGAAGGATCAAAAAGAGCAAGAAGTTGGCAAAGATATGATTTGGGTTCTAAATCTGAAAAAATGTCATTTGTTGAAGGCGTAGATTCATATATTCCTTATGCAGGTTCTTTAAAAGAAAATTTAAATGTTACTATTAAAAAAATAAAATCAACCATGTCAAATTGTGGTTCAAAAGACTTAGCAGAATTCCATGAAAAAGCAATTCTTACGCAAGTTTCAAGCCTTAGTATTCAAGAAGGTTCTGCTCATGATTTAACAGTTAGAGATATTTAAAAAATATATTTTTATACACAAAAACAGGCATTGTAATTTATTTACAATGTCTGTTTAATATTGGTGCGCCATAGAGGAGTCGAACCTCCGACCATTTGATTAAGAGTCAACTGCTCTACCAACTGAGCTAATGGCGCATATATAACGTATTATAATAACAATAATTATTATAATACGTCAATTTAATTTTGTCAATACCTATTTTTTAGCTTTTTTCTTTATATAGTATAGTTCGGTTATTATTCTTTTTCTTCAACATTTTCAGGTTCAAGGATTTCTATACTTACCACTTTTCCACCGTCTGTTGTTCTCATAAGAGTAACACCTTGAGTAGATCTTCCAAGTATACTTATTTCTTCTACTTTCATTCTAATTATAGTTCCTTTGTCTGTAATAAGCATAACATCTTCGTCACCACTTACTACTTTAACTCCTACAAGTTTTCCTGTTTTTGGTGTAATTTTGTAAGTAATTACTCCTCTACCTCCTCTTGCCTGAACTCTATATTCATCTGTTTCTGTTCTCTTACCAAATCCATTTTCAGTAATAGCAAGTAGAGTAGCTTTTCCACCTCTTATTACAGATTCCATTCCTATAACTTCATCATCATCATCTATTCTAATTCCTATAACCCCTTGTGCTGTTCTTCCGATTGGTCTTACATCTTTTTCGTCAAATGTAATACAAATACCGTTTCTTGTAACTAGAACAATGTTATCTTCACCATCTGTTAATTTTACAGAAATTAATTCATCATCTTCTTTTAATGTAATTCCTTGAAGTCCGTTTTTTCTTGATGAGTCATATTCTTTTAATGCTGTTTTCTTAATTAAACCATTCTTTGTACCCATTAATAAGTATTTACCTTCTGCAAAGTTTTGAATTGGTATAACAGCGGAAATTTTTTCTCCTGCATCTAGGCTTAATAAGTTTACAATAGCAGTACCCTTAGCAGTTCTTCCAGCTTCAGGAATTTCAAATCCTTTTAATTTATATAACTTACCTTTATTGCTAAAGAATAAAATTGTATCATGAGTAGAAGCTGTAAATATTTGTTTAACAAAATCTTCTTCTCTAGTTGAAAGTCCTGTAATTCCTTTTCCGCCTCTTCTTTGGCTCTTGTATGTGTCTATTGGCATTCTTTTAATATATCCAAAGTGAGTTAAAGTAACTACTGTCTGCTCTTCCTTTATTAAATCTTCAACTTCTATTTCTCCTTCTGCAGCCTTAATTTGAGTTCTTCTTTCATCTCCGTATTTATCTTTTATTTTTAGAAGTTCTTCTTTAATAACTTGGAATACTAATGTTTCACTATTTAAGATTTCTCTTAAATGTTCTATTAACTTCATTAATTCTTCATATTCTTCTTCTATTTTTTCACGTTGCAAACCTTGTAAAGTTCTAAGTCTCATATCTAGAATAGATTGTGCTTGAATCTCTGAAAGTTTAAATCTTTCCATTAATCTTTCTTTAGCATCATCATAAGATTCACGAATTATTTTTATAACTTCATCGATATTGTCAATTGCAATTCTTAATCCTTCTAATATGTGAGCTCTAGCTAGTGCTTTATCTAGTTCAAATTGAGTTCTACGAAGAACAACATTTTTTCTATGCTCTATATATACATCTAAGCATTGTCTTAATGTTAATATTTTTGGTTCTCCATCAACTAATGCTAGCATTATTATACCGAAACTTGTTTGCATTTGAGTATTTTTAAATAATTGATTTAATACAACTTGTGCATTTGCATCTCTCTTAAGTTCTATTACAATTCTTACTTTATGCTCTCTATCTGATTCATCTCTTATTTCTGATATTCCTTCAAGTCTCTTTTCCCTAGCAAGATGTGCCATATTTTCTATAAGTTTTGCTTTATTAACTTGATATGGTAAAGAATTAACAATTATTCTTTGTTTATTCCCAGCCATTTCTTCTATTTCTGTTTCTGCTCTTAAGATAATCTTTCCACGGCCAGTTTTATATGCTTCTCTAATTCCTTCTCTTCCAACAATTATACCTTCTGTAGGAAAATCAGGTCCTTTAATTACTTCCATTAAGTTTTCGTCTGTAACTTCATCTTCATCTATAATTTTAATAATACCATCTATAACTTCATTTAAATTGTGTGGTGGTATGTTTGTTGCCATACCTACTGCAATTCCTGATGAACCATTAACCAAAAGAGCTGGTATTTGTGCAGGAAGTACTGTTGGTTCTTGAAGTCTATCATCAAAGTTTGGCATAAAATCAACTGTATTTTTTTCTATATCTGTCATCATTGATTCTGCAAGTCTTGATAATCTTGCTTCTGTATAACGGTATGCAGCAGCAGGATCTCCATCTACTGAACCAAAGTTTCCATGACCATCGATTAATGTATATCTCATAGAGAAGTCTTGCGCTAATCTAACCATAGCATCGTAAACAGAAGCATCCCCATGTGGATGGTACCTACCTAAAACGTCTCCAACTGTTGTTGCAGATTTTCTGTATGGCTTGTCCGCAGTTAATCCATCTTCATGCATTGTATACAAAATTCTTCTATGAACAGGTTTCAAACCATCTCTTGCATCAGGCAATGCACGTTGAACTATAACGCTCATAGCATAATCTATGTATGCTGTTTGCATCTCTTCATTTATATCTCTTTCTATAATTTTTCCGTCATGTCTTTCGTCCATTGTTTCTACCTCTTTCCTCTAGCATATTCTTGAAAAGTTTACGGCTTTTCTAATTTCTGCCTTTTTTCTACATTTGTATTATACTAAAGTTTTAAAAAATTTGCAAGGAAAAATCCGTAAAAGTTTATGACTTTTTTATTTCTTAGATAGTGGAACTACTTTTAATCTATAACCAAGTTGAAATAATAAATGATTTAGTGTATCTACAGATGGAGATACTTTCATTTTTTCTATTCTAGCTATAGCTGATTGTTTCATCCCAGCTTTTTCTGCTAGGTCCCTTTGTGATATTTTTGCTTCTTCTCTTGCTTTTATAGTTGCTTCTATTAGTTCTTTTTCCAATTGTATTACTGCTTCTTCTTCTGGAGTAATGTTTAGAGTTTTTCTAAAATCTTCCCATGTTTCAAAACTTCCTTTCATTTTAATCTCCTTCCTTTATTATTTTTAATAATCTTTCTGCTCTTTTTATTTCTCTCCTAGGTGTTTTTCTTGTATTTTTTATAAAGTGCGTTAATAATATTATTCTATTTTTTTCTAAATGTGCTAAAATTATTCTATCTTTTAAAGGTCTTAATTCCCATAGTTCTTTTTCTAAATGTTTTATATATGGTTCTCCCAATTTTAATCCATATTTAGTTAATAAGTTCAAATATATATCTATTTTCTCATATTTAATTCTATTATCTTTATTATTTTCTTTTTTAATTCTTAATTCTTTAATATATTCTTCAACTTCGCTTATTCCTTTTTCATCTTTATAAAAAACAATTTGATACATTTATTCTCCTTTCTATGATAACATATTTGTTATCATTCGTCAATACTTCTGTTCTAACTTTTAATAATATTTTACAAACTTAACTTATTTGCTAATTCTATTTCTTCTTGTGTTAGTTTAAAGTCTTGTCCATTATTTTTTATTAAATTATGAAGAAGCTCTATACTTCTAGCACTGTTGATAGTATTTTCTATTGGCACTAATTGTTTTAGTTCTGTTTTAATGTTTTTGTATTGTTTTTCCATTCCTGGAAAATCTTTATTTTGAAAATATTCTTTCCAACTGTTAATATACTTTTCCATTCTTTGAGAAGATGTAATTTGAGTAGTTAATGTTGACTCAATATTTTTTTCAACATTATTTAGAATTGAATTTTTTCCATTTTTTATTAAATTAAGAGTTGTATCATTTAATTTTCCTGATGAATATATTTTATTTAAAACAGAGTCAAAAATTTCAGAAACTGAATCTAATATCCCTCCATTTTTTACTGCTTCATTTATTTGATTTACATTTTCAAAGTTTCCTGTTACAATTCCTATTGCACTTTTACCTGTATCAATTACAGATTGGATTGTTTTTGAAATTCCTATCTTTAAACCATAGTTTAATAAATTATCTTTTAATTCTATCACTTTATCTTCTGCCCAATTTGGTAGTAAATATCTTAAACCTATATTTATTCCATTATTTATTGCTTTACCAAGCGCACTTTGCAAAAAATTATTTTGCTTTATTTCTAAGCTATTATTAAAATTATTTTCTAATGCTAATTGCATAAACTCATTCCTTTCATTTTATTTATTATTTTTTTGTTTATTAATTCTTTATTATTAAAATTAATTTTTCCTATTACTTTATTTTCTTTGAAAATATTTTTTAATATTTTTAAATCTATTGAATTTTTATTATCAATAAATAAAATATTTATTTTATTATTTTTTATAAAATATTTTATTTTAATTAAACTAATTATTTTATTTAATTTTTTTATTTCATCTAAATTTGAATTTATTAAAAAAACTAAATTATAATATTTTATTTTTTTATTTAAATATTTTAAATTCAAATATTCTAATTTGTAATTTTTATTTAATTTTATTTTTAATTCATTTTTTATTAATTTAAAAATTTCTTTATCATATTCTGTTAATATTAATATTTTTATAAATTTATTTTTTTCTATGTTATCACCTCATTTTTCTTTTCTTCAATTAATTCCTTTTCTTTTTCAGAAGCTTCTATTTTAACTAAAGTATGATCATCTCCAACTAGCATTAAAGCTTCTCCTCTTTTTAAAGATTTGATTTCTATTTTTTCTTTTTCAGATAAATTTATATTTTCAGATAAAACTTTTATATTTTCTTCCTCTAGAGAAAAAAAGTTTTTTATACTAGAATTATTTAAAATACTTTTTCCATATGTTCCACCTTCTAAACTGAACAAATCTGAAACATCTTGTGTAATTGCTACTCCACTTCCTCCATATTTTCTTATTGTTTTAAAAATTTTATAAATAAATGATGCCACTTCTTTATTTGAAGTTACTCCAATTAATCTCCAAATTTCATCTAAATAAATTGCTTTTTTATTTTTTCTATTTATTTTAATTTTGTCCCAAAATAAATCTGTAAATAAATACATTCCATATTTTAAATTATCTTCACCTAATTCATATACATCTGCTATAATTAATTTATTATTTAATTCTATATTTGTATAATGATTAAAAAAATTAAGTGAACCTTTCACAAATGGAATTAATTTTATTTGAAATTTTTTTGTTCTTTTATCTTTTTCTAAAACATGATATAAATCCTCTAATAGAGGCATTTCTTTACTCGATTTAAATTTATTTGAATTATATAAACTTTTGTCATTAAAATTTATTCCTTTTAATTTATATGTTTCTATTATTTTCTCTTCTAACAAAGCTTTTTCTTCTTCATTTAATTCACCAAAAATTAAATTAAAAAATCCGATTAACTTACCTATTTTTGTTGCTAAATATCCATTTTCTCCATCTTCTAAACTTTCTTTTCTTATCTCCATAATATTTACAAAAGTATTTGAAGCAGGACCAATTTTTATTTGAGTCCCTTTTAAATTTTTACAAATTTCTAAATATTCTCGTTCTGGATCAATTACATATTGTTCTATTCCAAGCAATCTATATCTTAATATTAATAATTTTGTATAAAAAGATTTTCCCGAACCACTTGTTCCAAATATACACATATTAGCATTTTTATATTTATTTGTGTTATATCTATCTATGAAAATTAGTGAATTATTGTATATATTTCTTCCAATAAAAATTCCATTTTCATCAAATATTGAAGTTGAAATAAATGGATATGTTGAAAGTAGTCCTGTTGTTAAAATATTTCTTCTTGCAGAATTTTTTACATCTTTATTATTTTCCATTAATGGCAAACAAGATTTAAAAACTTGGCTTTGTCTAAAATTCGCTCTTCTTGTAATTAGTCCTTTACTTTGCATTATGCCTTCAATTTTATTTATATAATATTCTAAATTTTTTATATTTTCAGAATAAATATCTATATAAATATATAAAAAATATAAATCTTCACCATTTACTTGCATTTCTTTTCTAATGTATTTTGCATCATTATATGTGTAAACTGCAATGTCCATATCTTGCCTATTTTGATTACTCGAAGATATTTCTACACCTACATTTCCTATATGATATGTTAAATCTTTTATAGTAGAATATTGATCTTGTTTTTCATAAAAAATTGATACATTCATATTTATATTTGTTTCTATTAAAGATTTTAAAATTAATTCTTCTTGTTCTCTATAATAATTTACAACTATTAATCCACCATAAAACATATTGTCTATTTCTATATACTTTGGATTTTTTAAATTTATATATGATGGTGATAATTTATCTTGCAAATTAATTGCTCCTAAATATATTTTTTCTTTTTTAGACTCCGAATGAAATAATTTATTTAAATTTTTTTTTAAAATATTTTTCTCCTCCTTTTTAATTTATTTTAAAAATAATCTTGTGTTTAAAAATGAAAATAATATTTTTTCTGTTTCTTTTTTTGTATTTATATTTTTTACGGAATTTCCACATCTTAATAAACATTCTTTAATTTTAAAATATTTTTCATTTAGTTCTTCTATTATTAATTCTTCTAATTTGTTTTCTTCTTGGTTGTTAGATATAGCAATATAAAAATTTTTTGAACTTTTTACTGAATTTATTTCTTTTAAATAATTAATATAATCTTTTCCAATGCTATTTAAATATTCTTTATTTTCTTTTTTTAAATTTTCGTTTATATTATTTAAATTTTTTTGCAAATCTTCTTTGCAGTTTTGAATAATAATTTGAATATTAAAATTACATGTTTTTAAAAAAATTTTATAAGAATTTAAAATTGATTCTTTTTCAAAATTTGATTTTAAATTAAAATTTATTGGAATAATTTTTATTAATTTAATGTATTTATTATTTTTTAATTTTATAATACCATTTTCTAATATTTTTTCAACATCTAACCAATCTTGAACTGATAATCTTTTTTCTTTCATAATTTTAGATATAAAAATACAAATTTTGTTCATAGGTTTTAACTTATTATATAATATCACAAATTTTTTAAAAGTCAAGAAAAATCGTTTGACATAATTCGACATTAAAATTATAGTTAAATTTTTATTTTTTTGTATAATTTTTTTGTTTTTACTTATAATAAGATTGTAAGGTTAATAATAGTTGAAGCAAAGAAAATAGTTTAGGTTAAAATATATTTTAGCTTATTTGTTTTCGTATAAAATGTATATTAGCTTTTGAAAAAAGGTTAATATATGTTGGTAAAAGGAGTATATTATGTGTAGGCAAGCTATATTATTCTAGAAATTATGTTGTTTCAATATATATGGTTACAATATATGTAATATATTCTAGCTTAAGATTATTCTTATATTTGTTAAGGGTTTTTAGTAGTCCATTTGTGGATGAATTGAGTTTTTAAAAGTGTGTTAATAGTCGAGCAACTGATTAATATATTTGGTAAATAGCTTATTTATACAGTAATGTATATTAGGTTAGAATATTAGGTATATTAGTTTGAGCTAGATTATTATTAGCTTTACAAAAATAGCCGGCAAAAAATTGCCGGTTATTTTTTAATTATTTTTCCCTAATAGCTTCTTTTTTTGCTTCAATCAAAGTTCCAATGCTTTCATTCATATTTATGCTTTCTCTTAATCCTATTCTTATAAAAAGATCACCAAGATCCTTTCTCTTTACATTAAGAATAACTTCTTCTTTACTTTTTTTTAGTTTATGCTTTCTTAAACTATTAAGAAAGTCTGCTCTATTTTTTTTAAAATTAACTTCCATAAATAGTTGCTCTCCTTTAAACATCCAAATTCTTTACATACTTAGCATTTTTTTGTATAAATTCTCTTCTTGGATCTACTTCATCACCCATTAAAATATTAAATATTTCATCTGCTTTTATTGCATCTTCCATAGTAACTTTTACTAAAATTCTTGTTTCTGGGTTCATAGTTGTTTCCCATAATTGTTCTGGGTTCATTTCTCCAAGACCTTTGTATCTTTGAAGACCAAGTTGTTCTCTTGCAATTCCTTTTTCTTCTAAGTCTTTATATGCTTTATCTAAATCTTCGTCTGTATAACAATATACATCTTCCATACCTTTTTTAGATAATTTGTATAAAGGTGGTTGAGCTAAATAAACATTTCCATTTTCTATTAATGGTCTCATATATCTAAAGAAGAATGTTAATAATAATGTTCTAATATGTGCACCATCAACATCGGCATCTGCCATTATTATTACTTTTCCATATCTAATTTTTGTAATATCAAAATCTGCTCCAATTCCTGCTCCTACAGCTACAATAACTGGATTTAATTTATCATTACCATAAATTTTATCTGCTCTTGCTTTTTCCACATTAAGCATTTTTCCCCATAAAGGTAAAATTGCTTGGTAACGTCTATCTCTTCCTTGTTTTGCACTTCCTCCAGCAGAGTCTCCCTCGACTATATAAACCTCGCACTCTTCAGCTACTTTACTACTACAGTCAGCTAATTTACCTGGTAAGGTTGTAGTTTCTAATGCACTTTTTCTCCTAACTAATTCTCTTGCTTTTCTAGCTGCTTCTCTAGCTCTTGATGCACTTATACATTTTTCTAATACTGCTTTTGCAACATTAGGGTTTTCCTCTAAAAAGTTAGCTAAAGACTCATTCATCATGCTCATTACAACACCTGTAACTTCACTGTTTCCAAGTTTTGTTTTTGTTTGACCTTCAAATTGTGGCTCTTTAACTTTTACAGATATTACAGCTGTAATACCTTCTCTTATATCTTCCCCTTGTAGATTTCCATCTTTATCTTTTAAAATATTATGACTTCTTGCATAATCATTAAATACTTTTGTTAAAGATCTTTTAAATCCTTCCAAGTGTGTTCCACCTTCTACTGTATTTATATTATTTACAAATGAATATATATTTTCTGAATAATTTGTTGTATATTGAATTGCTATTTCTACTGGAACATCTCCATTTTTGTCAATATAAATTGGATCTTTATTAATTTTTTCTTTATTTTTATTTAAATATTCTACAAAAGATTTAAGTCCACCTTCAAAACAAAATTCAGATTTTTTAGGTTCTTCTCCCCTTTGATCTTCTATTGTTAATTTTAATCCTTTTGTTAAAAATGCAATTTCTCTAATTCTTGTTTCAAGAGTTTCAAAATCGTAATCTGTTGTTTCAAAAATTGTGTCGTCTGCTAAAAATCTAACTTTTGTTCCTGTTTTGTTAGATTCTCCAATTTTCTCTAATTTTTTAACAGTTTTTCCTTTTTCAAAACGCATTTGATAAATGCCACCATCTCTTTGAATGGTAACTTCTGTCCAACTAGATAAAGCATTTACAACTGATGCACCAACTCCATGAAGTCCTCCAGAAACTTTGTAACCACTATCTCCTCCAAATTTTCCTCCAGCATGTAAAACTGTATAAACTGTTTCTGCTGTAGATATATGTGTTTTAGGGTGAATTTCTACGGGAATTCCCCTTCCATTATCTTCAACACTAATTATATTTCCTTTTTCAATTGCTATATTTATTTCAGTACAATAACCTGCTAATGCTTCATCAACACCATTATCAACTATCTCATAAACTAAATGATGTAATCCTCTAATAGATGTACTTCCTATGTACATACCTGGTCTTTTTCTTACGGCTTCCAAGCCTTCAAGAACTTGAATTTGTTCTGCACCATATTTATGCTCGTATTTTTCCATATAGGTCGTCCTTTCTTTTTTATATATTATATCATAATGTTAAATTTTAAATTTGTCAAATGTTTTTTTATAAAAAATTTATTTCGCCATTTTTTACATTGAAAATTTCAAATTCATTTTCTTGCAATTCTAATTTATCTGTACAAGTAATAATTACTTGTGTATCTTTAATATTTTCTAAAAAACTAGTTCTTCTAAATTCATCTAATTCTGACATAAAATCATCAAGTAATAAAATTGGATTCTCGCCTATTTCATCATAAATTACCTGCAGTTCTGAAAGTTTCAAAGAAAGTACTGCAGTTCTATTTTGTCCTTGTGAACCATATATATCAACAGGCAGTTCATTTATATAAATTTTAAAATCATCTCTATGAACACCTTTTGTTGTATATCCTTTTATAATATCTAATTTTTTTCTTTCTTTTAAAAGTTTTAAAAATTCTTCTTTGTTCTCACAATTCGAAATATATTCAATTTCAATATTTTCTTTGTTATTTGTAATATTGTTATGAATATTTTTTATTTTATTTTTTATTTTATTTATAAATTCATTTCTGTATTTATATATTTCATAACCATATTCTGCTAATTTTTCATCATAAATTTCTAATAAATCATATTTTTGATTTTCAATATTTTTTAAATATGAATTTCTTTCGTCTAATGTTTTTTTATATAAATTATATACATGCATATACTTTGGCCTTAATTGGCTAATCATTACATTTAAAAATTTTCTTCTATTTTCTGGAATTCCTCTTAAAATATTTATATCATCAGGTGTAAAAATTACAACATTAATATTTCCAAGTAATTCACTCAATTTTTTTATTTTTATTTTATTTACAAATACACTTTTTTTAGCTCCAATATTTATAGAAACATTACCTTCTCTATCTGATTTTTCAAAATCAATTTCAACATTTGAATTTTCTTCACCAAATTTTATCATTTCTTTTTCTTTATTGGTCCTAAAGGATTTTCCAATACTGCCTAAATATACTGCCTCTATTATGTTGGTTTTTCCTTGTGCATTTTCTCCATAAAATATATTTATTTTTTTATTTAAATTAATTTCTGCATTTTTATAATTACGAAAATTGCTGATTTTTATCTTTTTTATCCACATTTTGTTCTCCATTTGGAAATTGGGACGGTTCTCTTTTCCAAAAAAATGGAAAAAAGAACCGTCCCAATTTCCATAACTTTATTTGATTTTAAAAATAAAATGGCTTATTTTTGATTCTCACGCGCCGTTTTTAAAATGTTATCCACAAATTATGCATAAAATGTGGATAACTTTTCAAAAAAATTAAAGCTGGCACTCTTTTACCAGCTAAAATTTTTATTCATTTTTTAATCTAATTGGTAAAATCATATAAACATAATCACTATTTTCAACTGATTTTACTAGACATGGTGAAATATTACTTCCAAATTCAACATAAATTTCTTCATCATCAATAGCCTTTAAACAGTCTAAGAAATATTTTGGATTAAATCCTGCCTCTAAATATTTTCCTTCAGTTGAAATATATACTTCTTCCTTTGCATCTCCTGTTTGGTTTGTACAAGAAATTATCATTTTTCCTAAATCGACTGTTACTTTTACAGGATATTTCTTCTCTTTTTCTATACTAGAAGAAGATATTAAACTTATTCTTTCAAAACTATTTTGTAAATCATTTCTATTAACTCTAACTCTAGTTTGCCATTCTGTAGGTATTACTGAATTATAATTTAAAAATTCTCCATCTAAAATTCTTGTAACTATTTTACAATTTTCCATTTCAAACAAAGCTTGATTTTTTGCAACTCCTATTTTTACACTTTCAAAAGAATCTGAAATTATTTTTATAACTTCATTTAAAGTTTTTGCAGGAATTACAGCTTTAAAATCATTTACAGGAACTGGTAAATTTATATTTCTTAAAGCTAATCTAAAGCCGTCTATTGCTACAACATTTAATTTATTGTCTTTTATTTCAAATAAACATCCTGAAAAAATTGGTCTATTTTCATCAGAACTTACTGCAAATATTGTTTTTCTAATCATATTTTTTAGAGCTCCTTGCTCTAAATCTATAGAATTTTCTATTTCTATTTGTGGTAATTCTGGAAATTCATCTGGATTCATAGTAGCTAATTTATATAATGCACCTTCACATTCTATAGTTAATAAATTATTTTCATTTACACTAATATTAATTTCTGTATCTGGTAATTTTCTAATAATTTCTGTAAACATTGTAGCATTTACTACTGTACTTCCATGTTCTATAATGTCACATTTCATTGTGTATTCTATACCAATTTCTAAATCATAAGTCGTTAATTTTATTTCTCCTTCATTTGTTTGAATAAGTATTCCTTCTAGTATAGGCATTGTTGTTTTAGATGCTACACCTTTAACTACGGAATTAAGTGCTTTTATTATTGTATCTTTATAGCAAACAAATTTCATTTTAATCATCCTTTCATTTTTTTTGCGCAAGCGCATTATATTATTTTTATATTAAGTTAATAATTATAGTAGTAGTAGTAGTAGGTCGTGTGGAAACTGTGGAAAACTATGTGGAAAACTTTCGCCCGTATGTTTTTGCGTGTGGACAAATCTGTGGATAACCAAGGGTAGTTTTCCACATAATTCACATTTGAAAGTGGAAAACTAGTTATCAACATGTTATAAACAGGTTATCCACAAAGGGTATGTGGATAACTGATGAACCATTTCCGTAGGAACAAATTGAATAGTGTTTAACAAACGAAAATTTTTACAAACATAAATTTTTAAAATATAAATTTTAATTTGAAGTTTCAATTATTCATTATTTAAAATTATTTTTTTCACACTTTCCACAATTAATTTTGTGTTTGTATTATCTTTAACTTCTTTTTCTATTTTTTTGTATGCATGCATAACAGTTGAGTGATCTCTGTTTCCAAAATCTATTCCTATTTGTGGAAAAGTCATATTTGCGACTTCTCTACACAAGTACATTGCAATTTGCCTTGGACGAGCTACATCATTAGACCTTTTATTTCCTGCTAAATCTTTTTTGTCTATACTAAAATATTTTGAAACAATGTCTTGTATAAATTCTGACGATATTACTTTTTCTTTTTTAGAGATAAATTCGTTAATTACATTTTCTGCAAGTTCTATAGTAATTGGAATATGTGTTAAAGAAGCTCTTGCAACAATTTTATTAAATACTCCCTCTAGTTCTCTAATGTTAGAATCTATTTTTGTAGCAATGTTTGCGATAATAGCATCATCTATTATGATTCTTTCGTCTTGAGCTTTTTTACGTAATATTGCAACTCTTGTTTCATAATCTGGATTTGAAATATCTGCTGTTAGACCCCATTCAAATCTTGATTTTAATCTATCTTCAAGAAATTGTATATCTCTTGGATGTTTATCACTTGATATAATAATTTGCTTTTCATTTTCATATAATGTGTTGAAAGTATGGAAAAATTCTTCTTGAACTCTTTCTTTATTAGCAATAAATTGTATATCATCTATAATTAAAACATCTGCAGTTCTGTATTTATTTCTAAATGGGTCATTTTTAAAATCTTTAATAGATATAATCAATTGATTTGTGAATTTTTCAGATGTTACATATACTACATTTTTCTTTCTATCATTTTGAAGAATTCTATTCCCTATTGCTTGTATTAAGTGAGTTTTTCCTAAACCTACACCACCATATATAAATAATGGATTATATGTTTTAGCTGGGTTATCTGCTACAGCAAGCGCAGCTGCTTGGGCAAGCCTGTTATTATTACCTACAACAAATGTATCAAATGTATATTTTGGATTTAGAGATTGTCTTGAATAATCAATTTCTTCGTCATCTTGTGGTTTACTACTTGCAATTACTTCTTGAGGCTGAGATTGAGGTTGATCTTGAGTTTGGTTTTGATTTTGCTTTTTTTCATCTAATGCATTTATTGAAAATGTTAAGTCTCTGCTAGTTATAAACTTAAGAGCATTTAAAATTAAAGTAGCATATCTTGATTCTGCCATTTCTTTTTCGTATCGAGAATTGCACTTAAAAGTAATATGATTACCTTCCATTGATTCAAATTCAAGTGGTTCTAAAAAAGTGACATATGTTATAGGTGGAATTTCGCTTCTTAGTGCTTCTTGCATTTTATCTACTATTTCTTTTCCATCCATAGCTGAATCCATAAATAACCTCCGTTTCAAAATTTTTATGTTTTATAAATATTTATCTAAAAGTAACTAATTATGTAATTTTTAAAAAATATATTATATGAAAAGTTATCCACAAAGTTATCCACATCTGTTGATAACTTTGTAATCAAATTGTTAAAATCTATTGCTTACTCAAACAAATATTCATACTTCGAAATGGAGAGTATTAGTGCGCTTGAGAATTATTACAAAAAATATTTCTTTTGTAATTTTTCACTTTTAAAGTTATCTTCATAATGTGGATAACTTGTGGATAACTTTTTTAAAATTTACAAATTTTTCAAAAAAATAATTATTAAAAAAGTTATACAACATTTTTTTATAAAATGCAACAAGTTTTTTAAAAATTATAAAAAAAAAATACCGAAAACCTTTATTTCCTTAAGAAAATTTAAAAATATCTAAAAATCCATTGACATTTTTTTGAAAACAAGATATAATATTTACACTTGCGTTAAAAACGATAAAAACATATAAAATATAATAGGAGGTGCTTTAGGAATGAAAATGACATATCAACCAAAAAAGAGACAAACTAAAAAAGAACACGGATTTTTTAAAAGAATGTCTACAAAATCAGGAAGAAATGTATTAAAAGCTAGACGTGCAAAAGGAAGAAAGAAAATTTGTGCATAAGCTCAAGGTGATTTAAGTTTATGAAAAAAACTAAAATGTTAAAAAAGAACTATGAATTTAGCATTGTTTTTTCAAAGGGTACATACTATTCTGGTAGGGTAATAGAAGCTTTTATCCTAAATAATAGACATGAATCTAATTATTTAGGATTAGCTATTAGCTCAAAAGCAGGACATGCCTATCAAAGAAACAGAATAAAAAGACTTTTAAGAGAAAATTATAGAGTAGTAGAGAATAAAATTTCTTCAGGTTTAAGTATTGTTTTTTTATTAAAGAAAAAGGCAAATATTGATGAAGTAAATTTTAATCTTGTTAAAAGTGATATGGAATACATATTAAAAAAAGCAAATGTATTTATTTAAAATTTATAGTTTAAAGTGGTTTAAATGAAAAGAATATTAATAAAAATTATAGAATGGTATCAAAAAAATATATCTGCATGGTTAGATTACAAAAATATAAAATGCAAGTTTTACCCTACATGTTCAGAATATACAAAACAGGCTATAGAAAAGTATGGAGCATTTAAAGGTTCAATGCTTGGAATAGCTAGAATCTTAAGATGCAATCCTTTTTCAAAAGGCGGATATGATCCGTTAAAATAAATGGAGGTAAATAATGTTATCTTTTTTTGCAAATATTTTTGGATATGTTTTGCAATTGCTTTATAATATTGTTGGAAATTATGGATGGGCAATTATATTGTTTTCAGTGCTTGTAAAAGCTATAATGATCCCTATATCTATAAAACAACAAAGAACGATGAAAAAAAATCAAAAAATTCAAGAAGAAGTAAAACAAATCCAATTTAAATACAAAAATGAGCCAGAAAAGATGAATCAAGAAATGATGGCTTTATACAAAAGAGAGGGAATGAGTCCTTTTTCTGGATGTTTAAGTTCTATAATTCAAATAGTTTTACTATTTTCTGTATTTCTATTAGTTAGACAGCCATTAACATATATGGTTAAAATGGATACAGATGTTATAAGTAAAATGGAAAATGTAATTACAGAACAAGAAGAAGGAAACAAAAATGCTTATGCAGAAATAGCAGTTATACAATATGTAAACAATTTAGATAATAAGACTTCCGTAAGTAAAGACGAAAGTTTTGATATGAAAGAATATGCGGAACAAGCTAATCTTAATATGGATTTCTTTGGAATAGATTTAAGCCAAGTTCCTAAAAATAATTGGAAAGATTTTAAAGTTTTAATAATTCCAATTTTATATATTATTTCTTCATTTGTATCTATTAGATTATCTATGAATACAAATAACAAACAAAACAAAGAGAAGAAACTTATTACAGATGGAAAAGAACAAGAAGAAGAAAAATATAACCCAATGGATGATGCAAACAAAACTATGGTTTGGATGATGCCTATAATGTCTGTATCTATTGCGGCTATTGCACCATTAGGTTTAGCTCTATATTGGTTAATGAATAATATTTTAATGATAGTAGAAAGATTAGTATATAACAAAATATTTGAAAAAGAGGAGGCAGAAAAAAATGCCTAATAGCATAATTTCAGAAGGAAAGACAACAAATGAAGCAATAGAAAATGGCCTAAAAAAACTACATGTAAGTAAAAATCAAGTTGAAGTAAAGGTACTTGAAAGCGAAGATAAAAGAAGTTTTTTTAGTATTTTAGCTCCAAGAGTTGTAAAAGTAGAATTAACTGTAAAAGAAACAAATAATGGCGAAAGAGGTAATGAGCCCCAAGAAAGTAAGCCTAAAGAAATAAGAAAATATTCAGCAGAAGAACTTGATTCAGCTGAAAAGAATATAAAAGTTTTTCTAGATGAATTTTTACCAAAAATGGGTGAAGACATAAAATATGAAATATCAAAAAATGAAACTGGAATTGAAATTGCAATAAATGGAGAAAGTGCTGGATTCTTAATAGGTTATAGAGGAGAAACTTTATATTCTATGCAAAATGTTCTAGTTGCTGTTGCAAGTAAAGGTTTACAAAACAGAGTTAGAGTTATTCTAGATATAGAAGACTATAAAGGAAAAAGAGAAAAAACTCTTGAGGATTTAGCAGAAAGAATGGCTAGAAGAGTTATAAAAACTGGTAAATCAGTTACATTAGAACCTATGAAAGCATATGAAAGAAAAATTATACATTCAAAATTACAAAATTCAGATAAGGTTACAACCAAAAGTATTGGGGAAGAGCCAAGAAGAAGATTAGTAATTAGTTTAAAATAAATATTATAAATCTGAAGTCAAAGTGAAGATTTAGTCTATTATATAATAAGATTATTCTCACTTTGACTTTTTTTGGAGGTAAAGGTTGAAAAATAATTACAATTTTTTTCCAACCAGATTTGTGCCTTAAGGAAGGAATGAGCTAAAAAATGAGTACAATTGCGTCAATATCAACTGCTCCAGGAATTGGGGGGATTGGTATAATTAGAATGAGTGGAAAAAATACTTTTAATGTATTAGACAAAATATTTAAAGCCAAAAGTCCAAAGTCTATAGAAGAAATACCTGGATATACTATAAAATATGGTCATATTTTTGATGGAGAAAAAATTATAGATGAGGTCCTGGTTTCATATTTTAAGGCTCCTAAAAGCTATACAACTGAAGATATGTGTGAAATAAATTCACATGGTGGAACAGTTATTATGAGAAAAATTTTGGAGCTTTGTCTTAAAAATGGTGCAGAACTTGCAGAGCCAGGAGAGTTTACAAAACGTGCATTTTTAGGTGGTAGAATAGATTTATCTCAAGCAGAATCTATTATAGATATTATAAATGCAAAATCAGAAAGAGAAGCAAAAGAAGGAATAAAACAACTAGAAGGATTTTTATCAGAAAAAATAAATGAAATAAAAAATAATTTACTTGAAATAATGACAAATATTGAAGTTTCAATAGATTATCCAGAATATGATACACCAGAAGTTACAAATAATGATATTTTAAGAAATATAGAAGAATCAAGAAAAAAACTTGAAGATTTAAAAAAATCATTTGACAATGGAAAATTAATTAAACAAGGAATTAAGACAGTTATAATAGGTAAGCCAAATGCTGGAAAATCCTCACTTTTGAATGCCATTTTAAAAGAAGATAGAGCTATTGTAACAGAAATAGAAGGAACTACAAGAGATACAATAGAAGAATTTGTAAACATAAATGGGATTCCACTTAATTTGATTGATACTGCTGGAATACGTAATGCAAAAGATGAAGTAGAAAGAATAGGTATAGAAAAATCAAAAAAATTAGCAGAGGATGCTGATTTAATTATAGCGATTTTAGATTCAAGTAAAGAACTTTCAGAAGAAGATATAGAGATTTTAGAAATTGCGAAAAATAAAAAATCAATTGTTATATTAAACAAAGTAGATTTAGAACAAAAAATTAAGCCTGAAAATCCAAAATTAGAGATTTTTAATAAAAATATAATTAACTTATCGGCAAAAAACAAAATTGGCTTAGAATCGCTTTTCGAAAAAATTACAACTATGTTTAATTTAGATGAAATAAATATTGACAATGATATAGTAATTACAAATGAAAGACATAAAAATCTAATTTCTAAAGCTATAGAAAATTTAGATAAAGCTAAAAATATATTAAAAGATGGAATGCCTGTTGATATTATAGCTATAAGTTTAAAAGATGTTTTAAGTAATTTAGGAGCTATAACAGGAGAGGAAGCAGGAGAAGAAATTATAAACGAAATATTTGCAAGATTTTGTTTAGGGAAGTAGTTATGTAAACAAAAGGAGGATTAATAAATGAGTTATTATGCAGGAGATTATGATGTAGCAGTAATTGGAGCAGGGCATGCTGGATGTGAAGCAGCACTAGCAGCAGCAAGACTTGGAATGAAAACGTTAGTTTTCTCTATAAGTCTTGAAGCAGTTGCAAATATGCCATGTAACCCACATATAGGAGGAAGCTCTAAAGGACATTTAGTTAGAGAAATTGATTGTCTTGGTGGAGAGATGGGAAAAAACATTGATAAAACAATGATTCAAATAAAGATGCTTAATACTTCAAAAGGTCCAGCAGTACATTCTTTACGTGCACAAGCTGATAGAAAAAGATATCAAATGGAAATGAAACACACACTTGAAAAACAAGATAACCTAGAACTAAAACAAGCAGAAATTACTAAGATTAATTTAAAAGATGGTAAAGTAGAATCTATAGAAACATCTGTAGGAGCAATATATAATGTAAAAGCTGTAATAGTTGCTACTGGTACATATTTAAAAGGAAAAATATTTATAGGAGAGTTTAGTCAAGAAAGTGGACCAGATGGTGTTTTTGCAGCTAATAAGCTTTCTGAATGTTTAAAAGAGATTGGTGTAAAGCTTATTAGATTTAAAACTGGAACACCAGCTAGAATTAATAGAAAAAGCATTGATTTTTCAAAGATGGAAGTACAAAAAGGAGACGAAAATATTGTACCTTTTTCTTTAGATGATGAAGTTAAAGAATTTCAGCAACAAGATTGTTATTTAACATATACAAACGAAGAAACACACAAAATAATTAGAGAAAATTTACATCGTTCGCCTTTATATGCTGGAATGATAGAGGGAACAGGACCTAGATATTGCCCATCTATTGAAGATAAGGTTGTAAGATTTGCAGATAAAAAAAGGCATCAAATATTTATTGAGCCAATTGGATTAGATACAGATGAAATGTACGCACAAGGAATGAGTTCATCACTCCCAGAAGATGTTCAAATAGCAATGTACAGAACAATTCCAGGACTTGAACATGCTGAATTTACAAGACCTGCATATGCTATTGAATATGATTGTATAGATCCATCAGAATTAAAATTGTCATTAGAATATAAAAAGATATCAGGGTTATTTTTTGCAGGGCAAACAAATGGAAGTTCAGGATATGAAGAAGCTGCATGCCAAGGTTTAATCGCAGGAATTAATTGTGCTCAAAAAATAAAAGGAAAAGAACCTGTTATTTTAGATAGAACACAAGGCTATATTGGTGTATTAATAGATGATTTAGTTACAAAAGGAACAAATGAGCCATATAGAATGATGACTTCAAGGGCTGAATATAGGCTACTTTTAAGGCAAGATAATGCAGATTTAAGACTTACAGAAATAGGTCATGATGTTGGATTAATTTCGGAAGAAAGATATCAAAGATTTTTAAATAAAAAAGCTAATATAGAAAAAGAGATAAATAGATTAAAAAATAAGGTTGTAAAACCTACAAAAGAAGTTAATCAAATACTTGAAAAGTATGGAACAACACCACTTTCAACAGGTTCAAAAATGGCAGAATTAATAAAAAGAACAGAACTTAGTTATGAAGTATTAAAAGAAATTGATGATGATAGACCATTTCTTGCACCGGCAGAAAAAGAAGAAGTAGAAATACAGATAAAATATGAAGGATATATAAAAATGGAAGAAGAACAAGTAAAAAAATTTAAAAAACTCGAAAATAAAAAGCTTTCAGAAGACATCGAATATTCTTCAATAAATGGTTTAAGTTTAGAAGCAAGACAAAAACTAGATAAAATTAAACCAACTTCAATCGGTCAAGCTTCAAGAATATCAGGGGTTTCACCAGCTGATATAAATGTACTATTAATATATCTACAAATAAAGAAATAAGGAGATATTATTTATGAATAGTGAATTTAAAAATAAAATAACAGATTTAAGCAAAAAAATAAACATAGATTTAACAGAAAAACAAATACAAGATTTTTATAATTACATGAATTTATTATTAGAATGGAATGAAAAAGTTAATTTAACAGCTATTACAGAAATGGATGATGTAATTTTAAAACATTTTATAGACTCTATAACAATATTAAAATATTTAAAAGAAAATGAAAGTATTATAGATGTCGGAACAGGAGCAGGATTTCCAGGAATACCAGTTGCAATAATGAATTTAAGATTTAACATTACATTATTAGATTCTTTAAATAAGAGAATAACATTTTTAGATGAGGTTTGCAAAAAGTTAGAATTAAATAATATAAAAACAATTCATGGTAGAGCAGAAGATTTTGGACAAGATAGCAAAACAAGAGAAAAATATGATATATCAGTATCAAGAGCAGTAGCTAATTTGGCAACACTTTCTGAATATCTACTTCCATTTGTAAAGGTTGGTGGAATGTGTATTTGTATGAAAGGACCAGATGCAGAAAAGGAAATAGAAGATGCAAAATTTGCTATAAAAGAATTAGGTGGAGAAATTGAAAAAGTTGAAAAGTTTGTGTTACCTGACACAGATATGGAAAGAAATATTATATTAATAAAGAAGATAAAAGAAACACCAAAAAAGTATCCACGTAAAGCTGGAACACCTTCTAAACAACCACTAAAAAAATAAAAAATTTAGGTTATCCTTATACTAATGTTTGATTTGGTAATGTTTTACACAGGTTGAGTGTGAAACAAAACTTAAAACATTTGATGTAATTAGGATAACTTTTTTGTTATCAAATGAATTTTCGACAAAATTCGACAAAAAAATTATCTAATTAGTATACTTAAAGTGGGAGTAAGAAATACTTATATTTTCCAAGGAAATATAAACTACTTTCTTAATGAATTGTAAAAAAATTATTGACAGATTTATAATATTTGTATATTATTATATATATTAAAATAAATGAACTAAAGCATATAGAAATGGAGGAACAAAATTGGGAAAAATAATATCTATAGCAAACCAAAAAGGTGGTGTAGGAAAGACTACAACTACAGTTAACTTAAGTGCTATATTGGCAAAAAAAGGAAAAAGAGTTTTATTAATTGATGCTGATCCACAAGGAAATGCAACAAGTGGAATAGGAATGGATAAAGATATAGAATTATCAACTTATGATTTATTAGTTTCTGACCAACCTGCTGTTGACATAATTAGAAAAACAGAAATAAAAAATCTATATATATGTCCGTCAAATTTAAATTTAGCAGGAGCTGAGGTACAACTTGTTTCTATGATGTCAAGAGAACAAAGATTAAAAGAAAAATTAGAACCTATTAAAGATGAATTTGACTTCATTTTTATAGATTGTCCTCCATCACTTGGGTTAATTACTTTAAATGCTTTCACAGCTTCAACAAGTGTATTAATACCTGTACAATGTGAATATTATGCATTAGAGGGATTAGGACAACTTATAAATACAGTAGAATTAGTAAAAAAACATTTGAACAAAGACTTATATATAGAAGGAGCACTTCTTACAATGTATGACATTAGAACGAATTTATCTAATCAAGTTGTAAAAGAAGTAAAAAGATATTTTAATAATAGAGTATATAAAACTGTAATACCTAGAAATGTAAGAGTAAGTGAAGCACCAAGTTATGGATTGCCAATAACTATATATGATCCTCATTCAAAAGGGGCTAAAAGCTACGATAAATTAGGAAAAGAATTCCTAAAATTAAATTCAGAAGAAAACAAATAAAGGAGGAAATGAAATGGTAAAGAAAACTGGATTAGGAAAAGGATTAGATGCACTATTTTCAATGCCTGTAGCAGAAAATGAACAAAGACAAGCAGGAGATGAATTAAGAAATTTAAAAGTAATAGATATAGAACCAAATAGAGCGCAAGCAAGAAAAATGTTTGATCAAGATACATTAGAAGAACTTGCAGATTCTATAAAAATGTATGGAGTTATTCAACCAATAGTAGTAACAGAAAAAGAAGGGTATTATTCTATTGTTGCAGGAGAAAGAAGATGGAGAGCAGCTAAAATTGCTGGGCTAACTGAAATTCCTGCAATAGTAAGAGAAAATGATGAGAAGAAAAATAAAGAAATATCATTAATAGAAAATATTCAAAGAGAAGACTTAAATGTTGTAGATAAAGCACTAGGAATTAAAGCATTAAGTGATGAATATAACCTTAAGCAAGAAGAAATAGCTAAAATACTTGGAAAATCAAGAAGTGGAATTGCAAATACTGTACGTATTTTAAATTTATCTCCAAGTGTATTGGAACTTGCAAAAGAGGGTAAATTAACAGAAGGACATTGTAGACAACTATTAATGGAACCAGACCCAGTAAAACAATATAGTTTAGCAATGAGAATTATTAATAATAATCAAACAGTTAGACAAATAGAAGAAAAAATACATAGAAAAAGAAATGCAAAAATATATGATCCAAAATATGAAGCTATATATAGAGATATAGAAGATTCATTTACAGGATATTTTGGAACAAAAGTAAAAGTAAATGCAGGAAAAAGAAGTGGTAAAATTGTTATAGAATACAAATCAAATGACGATTTAGAAAGAATTTTAGGATTAATAAAATAATTCTAATAATAGACCTAAAGGAGGACACATGTTAGATTTTTTTAAGAGTGATGTTAGTATAATAATAATTTTAGGTATAAATTTTATTTTATTTATAAGCATCATAATAAGTAATGCAAGAATAAATAGAATTAGTAAAAATAACAAAGAATTCATGAAAAAACTAGGCACAGGAAAAGACATAATTGAAGATTTGAATAGTTATATGGACAGAATTATAGATTTAGAAGCAGCGCTTAGCGAAACACATACTTATTGCAGACAATTAGAAAATAAAATGAAAGACTGTATTCAAAAAATAGGAATAGTTAGATACAATGCATATAGTGATGCAGGAAATGATTTAAGTTTTGCAGTTGCTTTATTAGATAATAAAAACAATGGAATTGTATTCAATGGAATATATTCTAGAGAGATGTCAAATATATATGCTAAACCTGTAGTAAATGGAAAATCAAAATATAATATAACAGAAGAAGAAAATCAAGCATTAGAAAAAGCAATAAATAGTGAAAATAATAATAATTTGTAGAAGTACTATGTAGGTACTTCTTTTTTTTACATATAAAGTAAACATAAACACTTGAAATAAACAATATATTATGATATAATGCAATCGGTGGTATTAAATGGTAATTAAAATAATATTAATTGTTTTTATAACATTAATAGCAGGATTAATAATATTATATTTATTAAACAAAAAAATAAGTACTGAAAAAATTATAGAAATTATGTCCAAAATAAATAGTTTAGGCACTTTACCATTAAATGAAAATAACAGTAAATTAATGATTGAGAATAATCCAAAAGCTAATATGATACAATATATAAAGGATATTAGATCTAATATTTCAAAAAGAATAGAGGATAATAAAACAATATTAATTACAAGTTACAATTTTGGTGAGGGAAAAAGTTTTATAGCCAATAACTTAGCAGTATCATTTGCAAGAATAAATAAAAAAGTATTATTAATAGATGCAAATTTAAGAGAAGAATCAAATAAAAATGATATATTTTATATAGAAGATGGAGAAGGCCTAACAGATTATGCAAGAGATATTGTGTTTAATGAAAAAATAGACAATTTGTATAAAGCAAAAAAATACATAAAAGAAACACAAATTCCTAATTTACATGTATTACAAAATGGTACATTAATAAATAATCCTACAGAATTAATTGTATCTAGCAGAATAAAAGAAATAATAGAAATATTAAAGAAAATATATGATATTGTTATATTAGATGGTTCTTCATTTGAAAATAAAGCTGATGTAATAAGTTGGACTACAGTTGTAGATAGTACAATTTTAACTGTTGAAAAAGGAAAAACTAAAATAAAACAAATAAATGAAATAAAAGATGCAATAGAAGACAACAATGGCAAGATTTTAGGCTTTATATTAAATAAAACAAATATAAAACAAGGAAAGCATTATGGAAAACAATATAATGAAAACAATTACGGTGTTTATATTGAAAAAACAAAAAATAATGAAAATGTAGAGAGTTTAAGCTATGTAATAGACAAACTTGCAGAAAAGATGCAAGAAAAATCATCTTCAAAATATAATACATTATATAATGAAATGAAAGATAATATTTTAATTGAAGACTTTATTAATGATATTGAAGTAAATTTTAATACTAGGTTAGATAACATAGAAAAAAATAGCAAGCAAAACTTGGAAATATTATTAAAAGAAATGACAGAAAAAGAAAATAATCTAAATGATATCATTACAATAGGGGAATACAAACAAAATGAGCAATTTAAGATGTATGAAGATTTTAGTAATAAATTAATTTTTGAGCTAAAGAGTTTAAGTGAAGAAATAAAAGATCTAAAATTAAGGCAAGAAGAAATTTTTGAAAAGAATATAGAATATATTAACCAAAAGTTTAATGAAGTAAACACAGAAAAATATTTACAAGAAATATTAGAACAAATGAAAAGCTTAAACTATGATGAACAATTTAAACAAATAGTTGAAGAGATAAGAAAATTGGATTATAAAGAGCAGTTAGAAGAATTAAAAAGACAAGTAGAGAATCTAAACTATGATGAAAAGTTTGAAAATTTAAGTAAACAAATAGAAATTTATAATTATGATGACAAATTTGCAGAATTAAAAGAACAAGTAAACAATATAAATTATGATGAACAGCTTGAAGAAATAAATAATAAAATAGAATTGATAGAAAATAGAGATATTGAAGAAAGAGGTTTTGAAAAAGAACCAAATGAAAAGGATGAAGATAAAGGACTCAAGGAAAATAAAAAAAATAATATAATTAATTTAAGACAGTTTTTTATGGAAGCAAGAAAGAACAATAAAAGAGTATTTTCTATAGAAGAAACAATAAACTATGAAGATTTAGAAAGGCTTTCAGCATATGTAATTGATTTAGATGCAATGTAGCGTAAAAAAATAAAAAAAATATAAAAAAGGTATTGACAAATCTATGTTTTATATGGTAAGATAAAAATTGTCAATGCCACACGGAGAGGTGGTCGAGTTGGTTTATGGCACCAGTCTTGAAAATTGGCGTGCGTTTGTAGCGTACCGTGGGTTCGAATCCCACCCTCTCCGCCAACATTATATGAGTATTGTTTTGGCAATACTCTTTTTTAAAAAATTTGGAGTAGTACCCAAGTGGTGAAGGGGGCAGTTTGCTAAACTGCTAGGTCCAGCAATGGGCGCGGAGGTTCGATCCCTCTCTACTCCGCCAAAGAAGGATATAAGGCATTGCTTTATATTTTTTTTACATTTTTATTACAATTTTTTACAAAAACTTGCAACATTTTCTAAAATGTAGTATAATATTATTAGAATTGTGGTGATAAGATGAAGAAAGTATTAAAAATAACTATTATTTTAATGATGATTTTTACAATATTTGCACAAGTGAGTTTAGTTTATGCAGGTCAAGCCAAAGGAACTGATGGCTCTGGAGGAGGACAAACAAGTTCTTCAAGTACAGGAGGACAATCAATAAATCCTGGAGAATGGGATCCGTCTCAATACAGAGAACCATCTAATGGAGGATTATTAGAATCAAGAGCTAAAATTATAACTACAGCGATTAGAAGTGTAGGTATTGTTTTATCAGTAATAATTTTAATGATTATAGGAATTAAACAAATGACAGCAAGTGTTGAAGAAAAATCAATGTTAAAAAAAGCAATGCCAGGGTACATATTAGGAGCTATAATGGTTTTTGCTATTACTGTAATACCAACGGTTCTATATGAAATTGCAAATGATATATTTTAATTATTAGAAATAGAGGTGATATAATATGAGAATAAGACAAATAATGTTTATATTAAGTATAGCAATATTAATAACAGTTATTCAATCAATTTTTATTCCAAGTATATCACAAGCTGATGACAGTTTAGAGAAAGTAATAAAATCAGGAGATGAGTTTGTTTCAGGAGGAGAAATACTTATAGATAAAT